>Ga0247839_1002908_pt1 | contig 24653 bp, 9 predicted proteins | sample LaCruzMarch2015__6_FD_192405 | JGI IMG/M metagenome (GOLD analysis project Ga0247839, IMG submission 192405) | Freshwater microbial communities from meromictic Lake La Cruz, Castile-La Mancha, Spain - LaCruzMarch2015_16m | ecosystem: Environmental > Aquatic > Freshwater > Lake | place: Spain... | reverse complement strand
ATATCAACTGAGCCATTTAAAGAGTTGTTTGCATAATTAGCAGGACCAGATGCGTCTTTATTAAATTCAAATAATGCAAAATGATATTTGGAATTGTTGTTAAGATTAGTAACAGTTGCCGAGTTAGCTACACCATTGTAAACTACAAAATTTGCTAAACCTAAATCTGCACCAGAGCCAAAAGCATTATTTGCAACATATACTGTTCCATCAGTTGGTTTTTTAGTTACAACCGATGATTCTTTTGCAACCAATATTCTGTATGCTCCATTTCCGTTTGACCAGTTTACTTTAACACTGTTTGCTGTTATATTGGTAAAATTCATATTGCTTGCAAGTGTGGTTGGTTCTGCAGGAAGGTTATCGGCAATAGGAAAAAGGTTGAGTTTATAGTTACTTCCTCCACTTGAACCGTTATATTCTATTACACCTATGTAGTAAAGATTTGAAGGGTCTAAACCTTGCAGGTTAAAGGTATTACTATTGCCTATATAACAAACAAAATTTCCTTGTCCCAAATCTTGCCCACTACCATATACGTCATTGGCTGTATAGCTTTTCCCATCTTCTGGCAATATATTTATAGGTGCACCTTGTCTTGCAATTACTATTCTATTATCACCATTTCCATTTGTCCAGTTTACAGTAGTTATTCCGTTTGTAATAGGTGAAAGTGTAAGGTTACTTGCGGCAGTAGTTGGTTCGGCTATTAAAGTGCTTTTTGAACCAATAGCCTGATTCGTTAATAAATAGTTATTCGATGTATTTGTTCCACTAAATTCAAAAATAGCGAAGTGATAGGTTGTATTTGGAATTAACCCTTTTATATTAAAGGTATTTGAGGTTCCACTGTAAACCACATAATTTTCAAAACCTAAATTATCACCTTTGCTAAATGTGTCATTTGCCAATTGATCAACTCCATCTGTTGGAAATGTGGTAATTGCAGAAGTTGCAGCAACAACCAATCTGCGTTGTCCGTTTCCTACTGTAAAACTCAGAGACATGCTACTGTCTTTTACATTGGTAAATTGAATATTAGCCGATGGTGAAGTAGGTTCTGTGGTTAAAGTTGATTGGTATCCAGTAGCAGGACTTGACAGCAAATAATTAAGTGCTGCTGGGGTACTTCCATTGTATTCAAATGATTTAAAATAGTAAATGGTATTTGCTGTAAGGCCACTTATATTAAATGTATTTCCCGAGCCATTGTACACCACAAAATTACCACCACCCAAGTCTGTTCCAGTAGTTCCAAAAACCGAATTAGCTGCATAATCAAGAGTGTCTTCTAGAGTTTTGTTTACCACACTGCCTTGTTTTGCAATTACTATTCTTTTACTGCCATTTCCAGGTATTATTGTAACGTTCATGGTTGTAAATGTTGCATTCGAAAAAGATACCTTTGACGACTGAGAAGTTGGCTCTGTAGCAAGAGTGGTATGAGAACTAGCAATATTGTTTGATGTAAGATAATTTTCGTAACCTCTAACAATGCTATCGTTAAACTCATAAATGGCAAAATAATAGACAACATCAGGTAAAAGATTGGTTAAGTTTACTGAATTACCTGTGCCATTATAAATTACATAATTGCCATTCCCTAAATTAGTTCCTGTTCCAAAAGATGCGTTTGCTGTATAAGTTTGAGTATCTATTGGAACTTGATTTACTACACTGCTTGCCTTTGCTACCACCAAATGTTTGTTTCCATTTCCATTCGACCACGACAAGGTTAATCCGTTAGTACCAATATTGGTAAATTGTAAATTGCTCGATGGTATTGTTGGCTCTGCTTTAATAGTTGATTCAAAAGCGGTGCCTGGTGAACTTGTTAAATAATTATATGCTTTTATAGAAGTTCCGTTGTATTCATACACTGCAAAATAGTAGGTTGTGTTAGCTATTAAACCTGTTAAATCAAAATTATTTCCAGTTCCATTATACACCACAAAATTACCTGAGCCAATATCTGTTGCATTGCTAAAATTACTGTTTGCATTGTAATCAATGGTATCTTTCGGGAAATTATTTACTACACTTCCTTGCTTGGCTATTACAATTCGTTTGTTGCCATTGCCAGGTGTAAACGAAACTTTAAAGCTATTAATGGTTTTTTGACTAAAACTAAAATTACTAGCATTGGTCGTGGGTTCGGTTGCTAGCGTTATTCTATTTGCTGTGGGATATGTAGATGTTAAATAATTTTCATACTTACTTATAGTACTATCATTTAATTCAAATATGGCAAAGTGATAAACAGTTTCTGCATTTAAATTTGTTACATTTACCGTATTGCCTGTTCCATTATATACCACAAAATTGCCATTCCCTAAATTGGCACCTGTGCTAAATGCAGCATTAGCTGTATAAGTTTGAGTATCTATGGGGTTTTGACTTACGGCACTGTTAGCTTTTGCTACAACAACGCGTTTATTTCCGTTTCCATTATTCCACGATAAAGTATAACTAGTTGCATTTAAGTTTGAAAACAAAATATTGTTAGATGCTGTGGTTGGTTCGGGTTTTAAAGTAGCTTCACTCCCTGTTGCAGGTGTTGAAGTTAAATAGTTTAATGCCTTGGGAGTACTACCATTATATTCATAAACGGCAAAATAATATTTAGTGTTTGAACTTAATCCTGTTAACACAAAAGAATTACCAGTTCCATTATATACAGCAAAATTGCCACCGCCTATATCTGTAGCACTGCTAAAATTACTATTGGCGGTATAATCAATGGTATCTTTAGGAAAATTATTTACCGCACTTCCTTGCTTGGCAATTACAATTCGTTTGCTACCATTGCCTGATGCAAAGGAAACTTTAAAACTATTAATTGTTTTTTGACTAAAACTAAAATTACTTGCATTGGTCGTGGGTTCGGTTGCTAGCGTTATTCTATTTGCTGTGGGATATGTAGATGTTAAATAATTTTCATACTTACTTATAGTACTATCATTTAATTCGAATATGGCAAAATGATAAACAGTTTCTGCATTTAAATTTGTAACAGTTACTGAGTTTCCTGTTCCACTGTACACCACATAATTACCATTGCTTAAATTTGTACCTGTGCTAAATGCAGCATTAGCTGTATAAGTTTGAGTATCTATGGGGTTTTGACTTACGGCACTGTTAGCTTTTGCTACAACAACGTGTTTATTACCATTTCCATTGGACCACGACAAGGTTAAACCATTAGTGCCAACATTGGTAAATTGTAAATTACTCGAAGGTATTGTTGGCTGTGCTTTAATAGTAGATTCAAATGCGGTGCCCGATAAACTTGTTAAATAATTATATGCTTTTATGGAGCTTCCGTTGTATTCAAACACCGAAAAATAATAAGTAGTATTAGCTGTTAATCCTGTTAAAACAAAATTATTTCCTGTTCCATTATACACCACAAAATTGCCACCGCCTATATCTGTAGCACTGCTAAAATTACTATTGGCGGTATAATCAACTGTATCTTTAGGAAAATTATTTACCGCACTTCCTTGCTTGGCAATTACAATTCGTTTGCTACCATTGCCTGATGCAAAGGAAACTTTAAAACTATTAATGGTTTTCTGACTAAAACTAAAATTGCTTGCATTTATTGTTGGTTCATTTGCTAAAGTGGTTCTACTTATATTCGGGTATGAGGTTAATAAATAATTATCATATCCGTTTAATGAGCTATCATTCAACTCATAAACAGAAAAATGATACATTGAATCACTACCCAGTCCCGTAACAGTTACACTATCGGAACTACCTTTATAAACAACAAAGTTACCGCTTCCTAGATTTGCTCCAGCTCGAAAACTTGAATTTGCTGTATACGTTTTCCCATTAATTGGACTTTTATTTATAGAACTTATAGCTTTACAAATTACGATTCTTTTATTTCCATTGCCATTAACCCAGTTTAGAGTCAAACTATTTGTGCTTGTGTTTGAAACCCTTAAACTATTGGATGGTGAAGTTGGTTTAGCTGCTAGTTGGTATAGCTTTGCCATATTGAAGGCTGTATCTCCATTCGCAGTATGAATATGCCCACCCATAATTATTTCATTATTGAACAATGACATGGTCCTAGTTAGATAAGATACACCTGTGCCAACTTTTGACCAATTTGACCCATCCCATAAAAGAATTCCATCACTAATAGACAAATTTAACGCAATGCTACCTCCAACACATAGGAAGTTTTTATACAATGCTATGGTATATACTTCTCCTAATATGCCTGTCCCAACTGATGACCATGTAGAGCCATTCCATTTAGCAATATTACCAGTTGAAGTAACACCTCCGGCTGAAGTAAACTGACCTGCGACATATATCTCACTATTATAAACAGCCAATGCATTAACTCTTAGTCCATTAATTCCAGTTCCCAATGCTGCCCATGAATTGGAATTTAGTTTAGCAATTTTATTAACAGTAATACCTCCTGCTGTTGAAAAATCACCACCGACATATAACTGATTGTTATAGAACATCATGCTATTTACTGTTCCTGATAAACCATTTCCAACAGAATCCCAACGGCTACCGTTCCATTTAGCAATATGTTGGATTGGGTTATTGTTTGACGACATTACAGTAAAAGAACCACCAACATACAAATCAGAATTATATACAATAAGGCTGTATGCTGTGCCACACACACCACCTGACACTGAGCTACAGAAAGCACTTCCTACCTGAGACCATGAAGTCCCATTCCATTTAGCCAAACCATTATATCGTGTAATACCTATATTTTGAAACTGCCCACCTACATACAAACTGCCGTTATATACAACCATAGAATAAACATAACTCGTTGGGCTTTGAGAAAGTGCAGACCATGAACTGCCATTCCATTTAGCAATATAATTTGCGTTGACTCCACCAGCATTCTGGAATGTCCCACCAACATATAATTCGCCATTGTATACAACTGAACACAATACTTGTGAACTCCCCCCATTTGCAAGATTGGCAACTGCAGCTATATTGTATGTTTGTCCAAATATTTCTTGTTTTGTTAAAAAAATAAGGCTAGTCAATAAAAACAATTTAAGTGTTTTCATAAAGAAATATTTTTTGTTGCCGTTGCAATTATCCTTGCCTGCTACGGCAGTTGTTTTTAATTGCTTAAATTGTTGTTTTTTCATAGTTTTTTGTTTTTTTTTATTTTATCGTTGGCTATACTTCGTCCGATAGCTATCGGACTTCGCTCAGTAACCGCCAACGGCAATGGATTTGTTGATGTTTTTTGTTTGAACAAGATTGTTTGACTTCGCTCACTACAAGTCCTTTTGATTTCAAGATAGACAAGATTTTTGTTTACAATCTTGCCTATCCTAAAATTCTTTAATCGTGTTCAGATATTTTGGCGGTCGTTGAGCGAAGCCGAAACGCCACTTCGGCTTCGCTCAGTGACCGTTCAACTTTACTTACTCACCACCACTTTACTTTTACTTACTTCTCCATTTTCAGTTTTAGCATGTATAGAATAAATGCCATTGCTAAATGCCGATAAATCTATTACAGTATTGGTTTGCTTGGTATTGTTTTGTTGGCTATGAACCAATTTTCCTGTTACATCATATACATCTATTGAAGCTATGGCTAAGTTCGATGAAATGGTTACTAAACCAGAAGTAGGGTTAGGGTAAATAGTAATATTATTTGTTTTATTTATTTCATTGATACCAACAGAAGCATCTTGAGTAATAAGTAAGGTTTTTATTGCCAAACCTGCTGTAAAAGTGATGGTATTGGTTCTAATACTTGAACTAGTGTTTGCACTTGCTGTTATATTTAAAACTGAGTTGCCATTACCGGAACTTGGAGTAAGTGTTACCCAACTTGCTTTGCCGCTTGTAACCCAATTAGTATTACTTGTTAATTGAACTTGTTTGGTTGAACCACTTGCAGTATAAGTTAAAGAATTGATGTCTAAATTTAAACTATCGGGAATGCTTTCGCTTTGTGTAATATTTACGGTTTGTGTTAAACTACCAGCGGTAAAAGTTACAATTGCTGTTCTTTGAACAGATGTACCATTTGCTGTTAATGTTATAGTTATACTATCGTTGTTAGTACCATTGGTTTTGTTAACTATGGCCCAAGTTTGATTAGAACTAACACTCCAACTGGTATTACTAGTTACACCCACTTTTTTTAATGAGGCAGTGTTTGTATAACTTAAATTTAAAGGATTTACATTTAAACTATTTGCAGTTGCGCCATCTTGGGTAACACTTAATATTTGGGTTAAACTTCCAGCAGTAAAAGTTACAGATGCTGTTCTTTCAACAAAAGTACTATTTGCGCTTACGGTTATAGTTATACTATCGTTATTAGTACCATTGGCTTTGTTAACTGTGGTCCAAGTTTGATTTGAGCTAACACTCCAACTTGTATTGCTTGATACACCTACTTTTTTTGAAGAAGAACTATTGATATAGCTTAAACTTAGTGGATTTACATTTAAAGTAAAACTACTAATGTTTATACTTAAAGTTTGGGTATCGCCTTTGCAGCCTGTTGAGCCAGTTTCAATAACTTTAACGCTACCAGTTCCTGCAGATGATGGCCAAGTAACAGAAATACTGCTGCTGCCACTTCCACTATTTATAGTTCCATTGCCTACTGTCCAATTATAGCCAGAACTAGAAGTATTAGTTACACTGTAAGTTTGTGTTGAGCTTACCAAAACATTACTATTTCCATTTATAGCACTGGTAGTTGGTTTGGGATTTACAGTTACATTTGTATCGCGCATGTTACTTGCACAACCATTGGTATTGGTAACTTTTACGGTATATAAACCAGTTGCTTTTACTGTTAAATTGTTAAAAGTATCAGCATTATTGGTAGTATTAACTCCATTGCGCAGCCACCTGTATTTAAAACCAACCTGATTAGCAATTGATAACATTACACTATCAGGCGAACATATATTTAGGTTTCCATTTATAGTTAAACTTTGAGCTATTGGAGCAGCATTTACTATAACTGTAGATATTACTTCATTGCTAGTATCGCAACCAGCCCCGCCTGTTCTAATGGCTATTACCTTATAGTCACCAGCATGTATATTTGATGCATTGGCTATGGTAATATTTTGCAGTGTTGAAGTAAAACCATTTGGACCTGTCCATTTATAAGCTATTGCTCCAGCAACGGTAGATGCAAATAATTTTATACTGTCAGTAGCACAAATAGAGGTATTTCCGGTTACAGTAGGCGAAGCAAATATATTGTTACAAACCCTAAATTGTTTTTGATCTGTTATCCCCCATCTTCCATCAGTACCTCTAAAACGAATAAACACATTATGCAAACCAACTGATAACCCAGTAGTACTGATATTAAAAGTTGTTTGTACCGAATCGGCTGGTCCTGTAAAAGTAAAAATTGTTCCATTCCCAACTCCAGGATCGGTATCTACAAAATACTCTCCTCTGTTTATTTGAGCTGAAGTTGCCAGATTGGCTTTAGTGGTATCATAAACAGTAAAAGGCATGTTATCAGTAAATCCCCACCTGCCAGCAGTATCTCTAAAGCGGTAATATAATTGGTGAAGTCCTGCAAATAAGCCATTATTTATTAAACCTGCTGTGCTAAACGAAAAGGTTTTATAAACCGAATCGCCAATGGTTATACTGGGTATGCCAATTCCTAAACCAACACCAGGATCGGTGTCTATAAAATATTCGCCAGCATTTAACCTTGCTGAAAGTATTGGAGCAGTTGTTTTTGAAGTATCATATACATAAAAAGGATAAGCATCGGCTATTCCCCATCTATTCAACGAATCTTTAAAACGCACATAAATTTGATGGAATCCTTTAAACAAACCAGTATTGTTTAAACCAGCAGTACTAAAGGTAAAAGTAGGTGAAACAGAATCGGCAGGTGTAGAAATAATAATTTGTGTGCCAGCGCCAACTCCGGGGTCAGTATCGTAAAAGTATTCTCCTTGTTTTATTTTTTGTGCAAAAGTTTGCATAAAAAACAACAGGAAAATGGCGGTTAAAATATGTTTAGTTTTCATAACTGTATTTCATTTATGTTATAAAAACTAGTTACGTTTTCTGCCTGTTACATTTATTTGTAAAGTGCCACCCGTTTGTACTGCATTTATATTATTGGTAAAATTAGCACTGCGTACCTGTGGCAATGGAGGCTCACCACTTAATTGCTCATTAGTAAGTACATTGTTATAAATAGGATATGCTCCACCTGTAGGACCAATATCAGTTCCATCGGTTCCAGCATTTTTTGCAGGTGATGAATTTGAAATTCGGATATTGAATAAATCGTATCCATTTATAATCTTATTAGCAGTTATATTTGTAAAAAGGTTTGTATATCCAGGGTCTGTATTGTCTAAATTGCCTGATGATGAATTTCCTGAAATAGACGAAAAAGTGGTGTTGGTAATTGCACAATACGAAATATTATTATTAAAAGAACAAGAAATTGGAGCATAATATCCAGTACTTAAATTTGTATTGTAAACAGCTTTATTATAAAAAATATTATTTGAAATTACAGCATTTGTCATTCTGCCTGCTCCATTTGATGCTCCATAATGGCTCATTATTGAAGTTGGATTTGAAGATAATGGACTGGAAAATGTACCATATAAAAACAAATTGTTTTTAATTTCATAAGCATAAGAATTACCCATAACACCATTATTGGCTCCAACAAAAATATTGTTTGAAATTTTAAGATTTACATGTTTTGGTAAGTCATATGGTCCACCAGAATTTAAGCTAATAAATCCAGAAAAAATATTTTCTGCAATAACAGTATTGTAAGTGGAATCTGATAAAGAAATATTAGTTAAAAAATTTCTTCTTATTGTGATATTATTCAATCGAATTGAAGTACTTGAAAAACGAATATCAGCACCATATAAACCCAATATGCTTGTTCCACTTGCTGAAATTGAAGAAAAACTAAAAGTACCACTAATTATAGACCTATATTCTGCAATTCCTTTTGGTTTATAACCTTCACCAATAATACATATTCTTTTATTAATTAAAAGAGTACCAGAAGAAGTTGAAGGAGCTAAAGTATAAGGAATTAATGAGCCTTTTACCAAAAGAGTATCACCTGGGCTAGCTGCAGCAAAGGCGGTTTCAATAGTAGCATATTGCCCTGGATTTCCAGGAGTGGTTGTACTGTTGTTTACTGTAAACACAGTAGCGAAAGATGATAGGCTAAGTGCTAAGCCAAGTGTGATTGTTGTAATTGTTTTTTTCATGATTTTTTTTTTTTGATATTTGATTAGTTGAACAAGAATACCTAAATATTTAAATTACTAATATTATCAAATTGTTATAATTATGTAATCTTAATACTATTTTAGCATGTTTCCCTTGCCTACTCTTTACAGGATTTTCGGTATTACTCCTTTTTTGTTGTTGTCTTGAACAAGATTACGAGATAACAGGATTTCATTGATTAAATAATCGTGTCTATCTTATAATCTTAAAAATCGTGTTCAGACTTTTTTGTCAGAACAAGATTACGAGACTGCATGATTTCCAAGATTATATAATCCTGTCTTTCTTGTAATTCATTTAATCGTGTTCAAGACATTTATTTCATTTTTTTATTATATACTCTTTTAAAATCTAAGCTCTTAGAACCAAAGTTTAATAATAAACCATCTGCAATATTGTATGCTTCACAGTAGTTTATTGCCTGTGCTTTATGTACATCCAGCAACTGTTCAATGGCTTTTATTTCTACCATTACTAATTCTTCAACAAAAAAATCAACTCTTCTTGTTCCAATACTTTCATTTCTATAAAACAATTCCATTTCTTGTTCCCTTTTAAAGTTAATACCTTGAAAAGTAAATTCAATGGACAATGCCCTTTGATAAATTACTTCCTGAAAACCATTACCCAATGTTTTATGAACCTGCATAGCGCAACCAATAATTTTATGCGTTAATTGGTTAATTTCTTCATTTTGATTCTCAATCATAATTTATCTTTTTTTGTCTTGAACAAGATTACGAGCTTTCAGGATTACCAAGATTTAAAAATCGTGTCTATCTTATAATCATTTCAATCGTGTTCAGACTATTTTGTTTTGAACAAGATTACGAGATAACTGGATTTCCATGATTAAAAATCGTGTCTATCTTGTAATCTTTTGAATCGTGTTCTTATATTTTGGAGGTCATTGAGCGAAGCCGAAACACCACTTAGGCTTCGCTCAGTGACCGTTCAACTTCGCTCAGTGACCGTTCGACTTCGCTCAGTGACCATTCAACTCCGCTCAGTTTCCGTTCTGTTTTATTTACTCACCACCACTTTACTTTTACTTACTTCTCCATTTTCGGTTTTAGCATGTATAGAATAAATGCCATTGCTAAATGCCGATAAATCTATTCCAGTATTGGTTTGCTTGGTATTGTTTTGTTGGCTATAAACCAATTTTCCTGTTACATCAAATACATTAATATTAGAAATTACTTGGTTTGATGAAATGGTAAAAATACCTGATGTTGGATTTGGATAGATGTTAAAAAATGTAATACTGTTATTCTTCACACCATTTGAAATTGAAGGGAGTAGAAACCTCTCTAGTTTGCCGTTTGAGTTCAGATCATTTTGCGGTTTCAATATTCCATCAGCATCCTTATCCTCGCCTAAATATACTGTTTTTGCGTTATTAAGAGTTTTTGATAAATCAACTAAGCTGGCTGGTGTGCTTAAGGAAGGGTTTAAACTATCAAGTATTGAAACCGTTTGCTTTGCACAGGCATATGCAATAGAAAAATTAAGCTTTTCATTAGGTTCTAAAGAAACAATAGGGCCAAACGACAAAAGTTGCATCCAATTGCTTGGATACCCTGTAATTGGATTGCCTGGATTCAATTGCAAAATAGTATCGTTTGCTGTAATCCCATTTTGCATTTTATTATACATATCAAAATCATGGTTTGGCTGAACCCACGGTTGAGTATTAGAACCAAATGTCCAAAAACCATAATTAATCTTAGGTTTCGGATAACCCTTTGTGGTTAACAATTCAGGTTTGTCAGGATTGAAAAAGATATTACGCCATTCAAGTCCTAAGAACTGTGTAGCACCATAAGTATCGTTAAAATATCTATCGTCTGCAAAATTAGAACTAAGGTAAGAATATATTGATTTATTATTTCCATCAATTCCACAGCGCCCCCTTTGGAAAAAGAGGCTGCCTGTTTCTCTGGTTACCAATACATTTCTTACAACTAAGTCAGAATAATTTCCAATCCAAATGCTATCCCAACGTTTATTTGAACAATTTGTCAATTCATAATTAAAAATAACAAAATTGTTATAGTCTTCTTTATTCCAAGCATAACTTTCAAGCTTAATGCATGCCCCTAATGGATTAATATGTCCATTAATTGGAAAGCTTGTTCCTGGTATATTTTTAAAAGAGTCAGTAAAGGAGGTAATAAAATCCTGATGTGAAATAGCCTTAATTGAGTATATTGGACTGCCTTGAAGGGATGAGCGAGTACTAAAACTATCCAATTGGGTAAATTCAAATCCATTTCCCTCGGTTGAAAATCCTGCTGAACTAGTAGCGGATGTAGTTGAAACACGAATAGTATCATTAACCTTTGCACCAATCCAAATACCAGCCTCAAACAAATGTTCGATACCTCCTGTTTTGGGATAACGCATAGAGAACAACTGGTTAGGTGCAACCCTTGCATTTGGTTTTCCAACTGTACCTGCATTGCTTATTGATAAGGCTAATTCACCAACATTTGCTGTTACCGTTTGAAATGGAGTAAAACAAGAAACTGAAATGGTAGTATCTTTTTCACACAAATTGGTGCTTAAAACTTTTAGCTTTACTAAATAATTACCGTTAGTTTTATATACATGTACTGGGTTTTGAACATTGCTCGAATCGCCATCACCAAAATACCATTTGTAGGTTAAACCACTTTGCTTTGGTGTAAATGTTACATTTCTATGTGATTGAATAAAGGTAAATGAAGCATTTGGCAAAGGCAAAATTGAAATGTTTTTACTGGTATTTGCTACGCATCCAGTTTCTTTTATGGAGTCTTTTAGTAAAATAGTAGCATTGGTTCCATTACCCCAATTTACATTAATATTTGAAGTGCCTTGACCTGAAATAATATTTCCACCAGTAATATTCCATAAAAACACATTACTTGAATTGTTATTGGTAGAAATAGTATTTGTTGAATTTGCACAAATTGAATTAGGTGCAATGATTGTAGGGCTAGGCAAAGGATTTACCAAAACTGAATCTATAACTGAACTACCAGTACAACTTACTGAATTTAACATAAACTTAGGAGTTACATTGTATTTTACCCAAGTAGGTAACGAATTACTAGAAATTAAATTTTGAGCAATACTATTTGTTGAACTATCTGCTAAATTACCAGTAATTCCGTTTACGAAACCACTTGTAAATGTATATGTATTTAACCCTCCAACTGTAGTTGATGACAATAAAAGATTGGTTGAATTTCCTGAACAAATTGTTTGTGCTCTATCTCCATTATAGATTGGTAATGGGTTAACTGTTACTGTTAAGGTTGAAGGGCTGCCAACACACGAACCAGTTGTAGATGTAGGAGTAATATTATAAACAATACTTCCAATATTTACATTACTTGGATTATTCAGTGTTTGGTTAATTGAAGATCCATTGCTAACGCTCGCTCCACTTATTGAACCCGTATTGGTTCCTAAAGTCCAAGCAAATGTACTTGTAGTGCTTGCTGCTAATGTTAAATTTGTACTTGTTCCACTGCAAATTGTTGTTGTACTAGAATTTGTTATAGCTGGTATTGGATTTACTGTTATAGTTATTAAACTTGTATCTGATTTACATCCATTGGTATTTGAGGTTGCAACTGTTTTGTAAATAATACTTCCAACATTAGCATTACTAGGGTTGGTTAATGTTTGATTTATTGTACTTCCATTGCTAGCACTTGCACCGCTTATTGCACCAGTATTGGTTCCTAGTGTCCAAGCAAAAGTGCTTGCTGCACTTGCTGTTAATGTTATATTTGGACTAGCTCCACTACAAATAGTTGACGTGTTTGAAATGGTTACAGTTGGTCTTGGATTTACTGTTACCGTTATTGCAGTAGGATTGCCAACACACGAACCATTTGAAGTTGTGGGAGTAATAATATAAATAATACTTCCAATATTAGAGCTACTTGGGTTGGTCAATATTTGGTTTAGTGAATCACCATTGCTAGCACTTGCACCAGCAATTGAACCTGTATTGGTTCCTAATATCCAAGCAAATGTGCTTGAGATGTTAGCAGTTAAGGTTAAATTTGGACTAGTTCCACTACAAATACTTGCTGTGCTTGAATTGGTTATAGCTGGCCTTGGATTTACTATTACTGTTATTGCGGTAGGATTGCCAACACAAGAGCCAGTAGTAGAAGTTGGAGTAACATTATAAATAATACTTCCAACATTAGCATTACTAGGATTGGTTAATGTTTGGTTTATTGAAGCACCATTGCTTGCACTTGCACCAGTAATTGAACCTGTATTAGTTCCTAAAGTCCACATAAATGTACTTGCCGCACTTGCTGCTAATGTTATATTTGTACTTGCTCCACTGCAAATTGTTGATGTAATTGAATTTGTTATAGCAGGTGTTGGATTTACTGTTATAGTTATTAAACTTGTATCTGATTTACATCCATTGGCAGTTGAGGTTGCAACTGTTTTGAAAACAATACTTCCAGCATTAGCATTACTTGGATTGGTTAAGGTTTGGTTTATTGTTGAACCATTGCTAGCACTAGCTCCAGTTATTGAACCAGTATTGGTTCCTAATGTCCATGCAAAAGTACTTGATGCACTTGCTGTTAATGTTATATTTGGACTTGCACCACTACAAATAGTTGCAGTGTTTGAATTGGTTATAGTTGGGCTAGAAATTACTGTAATAGTTGCTGAACCCGATTGCGATTGAGAACAAGCTGTAGAACTTGCATCTTGAACACTTACAAGGTTATAGGTAAATATTCCTGTCGTGGTGGTTGGTGCAGATACTGTAACTGAACTACCACTTGAAGTTGTTAACGTTGTATTCGAACCTCCGTTTATATTGTAGGTAAAAGTATAAGGAGCAGTTCCTGACGCTCCAGTAAAAGTTATATTAGGAGAACTTGAATTTCTACAAACTGTTGTTGTTCCCGAAATACTTGCTGTAGGTAATGGATTCATTCTCACCAATACCCAATTTGAAGTATCCGGATTTGAAGTTCCAACCCTTGAAATTCTTCTCCATAATTTGTATTGGTTTGATTGTGTTTTGTTGCCAAGAGTTTGGGTGGTTACATCATTTGTAGCACTTAATGTAGAGTCGTTTGAGTTAATATATTGCCACTGGTATGGACTTGAAAAAGTATCTGTACCTATAATACTAACGGTATAGGAAGTTGAAGTCCCGCATATTACTGGTGTTGAAGTGCTAAATCTTGAAATTCCTTTTTGGTTAATGGTATAAGAATAATTTGCTCCTGCATTATCGTTATAATTTAAAGCCACTAAACTTTTATCTATTTCAGTCATAGAACTGATAGATGAAGCAGTGGAAGTAAAAACGTAATATTTAATGGTTGTTCCGTTATTTTGTGCTGGAATGGTTGCAGACCAAGATGTTCCGCTACCTGTTGCTTGCACAATTGAGCTTGTATTTGAACTTGAAAAATCGGCAGCAGAAGTATATCTAACATAAATATTCTCTCCACTTGAAGGAGTGGCACTTGTTGTTATATTAATGGTTGCAGTTCTGTTGGTGTTAACAGTTTGGCTTACATTAGAAATAGTAATTGGTATTGCAGCAGTGTAACCCACATAAAACTTTGCATTGGTATTGGTATAACCCGCATCGTTAAAAACAAAAGTGTATCTACCCGCAGTGTTCAAGTTTAAACCCATATCATTCCCACTATTATATGCAGTAATTGCATTTATAGCATTCAATGTTGCAGAACCTGTTCCTAAAAAAGTCCATTTATTTGCAAACCTGTTTGTAGCAGGACCAGAAATAAAAAGGAAACCATTATTTGTTCCTCCAGTCATATTTACTGGAACAAAATTTCCTCCTGAACTTTGCACATTATACGTTTTTACCCATTGGCCGCGTCCATCGGTAGGGTTTCCTGAAGTTACTGATAAACGCCTATAGACAGTGTTTGAATTAGAAGAGGTGTCGTAACTATTCATAGCCCCTAATACTTTAACTGGCTCTAAACTAAAAATGTTTTGAGCAGATAAATTATTAAAGCCTAGTAAAACCAAGGCTGTAATAATAAAATGGATGGTAATTGTTTTTCTCATAATTTTTCTAATTTTATTGTTTTTCAATTTTATATGTTCTTAAGTTGTATTCCAAATTTTATTTGTTTTTATTCCACTAAAAAACAAAAAGATAGCAATTATTTAATCTAGCTGACTATTTTGTTTTATTTTCAATCAATCGGTTTCCACATATTTCGAAGATAAACTCAACTTTCCGCAAATTGTCTGAACTATGATTTTTTTGATTCATGGATTAACATGATACGTAAATTCAATCGGTCGTTGAGCGGAGCCGAAACGCAGCCACAGATTACACAGATTTTCCCGCTCATTGTCTGAATCAGGATTTTTAACATGATAGGTAAATTCAATCGGTCGTTGAGCGGAGTCGAAACGCAGCCACAGATTACACAGTTTAAATTGTAACGTAGATAAATTCCCCTTTAGAGGGGTGTGCCGATAACTATCGGCAGCAGACCGGGGTGGTTTTTAAATTTGCCACAGATTACACAGATTTTCCCGCACTTGTCTGAATCATGATTTTCATGATTTAAAGATTAACATGATAGGTAAATTCAATCGGTCATTGAGCGAAGCCGAAACGCAGCCACAGATTTCACTAAAATTTCAATTTTTCCGAAAAAAAAGAGGAAATACTTGATGTACTTCCTCTTTTTAAATATGCGCAATTTTGAGTTTAGTATTTTATAACTAGTTGCTTATTTATGTTTAAAATATTTGTCCAACTAATTTTATAACCATACGGGCAATTTGGTGCAACTACCGCATTTCCTGCTTCATTTACCCCAAAAACTACTTTTATTTCTTTAACAATTCCATTGTGAGAAACCGAACCAGAAATAGGCAACCAATTACAAGAACTACTATAAATAATAGGGGCAATAATGCTACTATAGAATGCAATACCTGCTCTGTTCACACCAGATACACTGATATTATTTGAACTATCGTTCGAACCGTAACCAGTTAATATTACATACTTATCGCCAGTAATAGTTAAACCAATATTTCTTTGGCGAGTAATGTACCACGAACGTTGAGTTCCATCGTCAAACGAAATATTCATAGTGCCATTTATTTTTTGAGAAACGGTACCATTTGGAATTAGTAATTTTATTAAACCGCCTTGTGTATTGGTAACAGTGTATGTTCCATTAAACCCCATACTTTTTCCATTTGAGTTACGAATAACTTTATAACCAATAAAAGTAACTGTAATTTCAGCATCTTTATCGCGCCACATATTACCTTTGGTCAATTGAATAATAATTTGTCCACTGCGGCTACGACTAGCGTCAGCATTGTTACCATTATAGGTAATTATCATTTTTTTATCTACAGAAACGGAGTCAATACTTGCACCAACTATTACAAATGCCTTTCCATAACTTGAGTTTTCAATTACATTGTTTACATCTGTCATTGCAAACTCCGATTCATTTGTTTGTATTGATTCATCACTCGATTGTTGAGATTGAGTAGCACTATCGTCATTCTGATCGGTGTTTTCAGCCTCTTTTTCATCTTTTTTACACGATTGTACTGTTATAAACATTGCTGCCATAACCAAAATAGCGATTTTTATTTTAAACTTTTTCATTTTTTGTTTGAATAATTAAGGTGCAAATATTTTGATTATATGGATTTTAAGCCTTACACCCATATTTGATTATATTACATTATTCACAGCACAAAATTAAGGGAGCCACAGATTACACAGATTTTCCGCTCATTGTCTGAACTATGATTTTTTTGATTCATGGATTAACATGATTGATAAATTCAGTCGGTCGTTTATCGGAGCCGAAACGCAGCCAAAGATTTCACTGATAAATACATCTTAACCAGTTAGTTTTATAGGTGTTTCGTTACGAATAAAGTCAGCTAGCCGATTGTCAATAAAATCAATAGCAAGATACTAACGATTGTTTAGTTTGAAGTTGTTTTATTTGAAATTTATGAACTTGCCTAGAAGTTCTGGATCAGGAATTCCACAGGACATTATACTAAACCTTTTACTTATAAAGTCGCGTAAAGTTGTTCCATTTGCTTTAAGATAATACTCCACTTTAGGGTGTTTATTTTCTTTTGATTTACATACCTCAAAACTATATTCTGTATATTTATTCCCATGGTATATGGTGCTTAAATACATTTCCAATTCTTCCGTTTCCGATTGATTAATTTCTATCACAAACCAGTTATTTTTTTTTATCATGTTATTATGCTTCTTCCACTATTTTTATTTCTTCGTTTGTTAGTTCATATAGTTTATAAACCATTTGGTCTATTTCTGCTTCTAGCATTTTGGTGTCTTGGTTTTGTTGCTTTTGCAATATTATTTTATCTACTAATGAATTCATTTCCATTTCTTGTTTTTCGGTTGGAATAGGAATAGGAATTTGTTCTAAGAAAGCTTTTTTATACCTTATTTTACCTACAAGTTCACCACCCATATAAAATGATTTAAAGAAAAAAGTAACAGGTTTAGAATTAAGTAATGCTGTTAAATATTTTAAGTTATTGCCTGAAATAAAAAAAACAGTGGCCTCAGGATAATATCCTTTTTCATCATAATAAAATTGTGGCTCACTAACAATTTCAGAAAATATTATTTTAGGCTTTTCAAATAAACCAATGTAAGCACAAGCCCTTAATTCCCACCAATAATCGCCTTTATCTTCTCTCTTTTCAGCTTTTGTTTTAAATGAAAATAAATATTTTGCGATAGCATTATGGTTCTTGTAAAACCACTCCCAAGCTTCATCAAATTCCATTTCTCCATAGCGTGGTGGAGGTTCCATAACTATATTTGAATTGCTAATATTTGATTTTATTGTGTATCCTTTTTGAATATTTATTAAGTAAAAATCTTTAAAGTCAGCAAAGTATTTTCTTGTATCCCGGCCTCTTAAAATTGGTTTTATAAAATAATTGTTTGAAACATCCAATTCAACTAATTTGTCTCTAGTGGCTTTATCAATAATAAATGCTTCATTTAAACCAGTCTTTATTCCGAAATTTATTTTTATATCCCAATCTTTTAAAGGTTTTGCATTTAATTCAATTTTTTGTTTGAGAGAATCTACTTTTTCAACTAAAATGTTCCAAGGACCTTCTCCAAATTTTATTGAATCAATTTTATTTTTCTCAACATAAACTCCAAAATTATTTACGTGTTTAAAGAATTGATTGTCTTTAAATCGAACACCATTTAACATATTTAGGTTTTTGTTTCTTTGTGAAATGATAATATTAGTATGAACTATTGCATTATCAAAAATTAAGTTTTGACCAAAATCTATTAGAAGCAAAGGATTTGATTTTTCTAAAATATATTTTCTCATATTTAAGCCATAATTGGCTCTCATCCACTTATTAGAAATAATTAACGCTTGTATTCCATTTGTCTTTTGAATGTTGTTAGCTAACTCATAGAATAATGAATAAATGTCGCCAGTCTGAGAATAGGTTTCATAGCTTTCTGATAAAACTTTTAGTTTGTCGTTAGTTGTTATTGATATATAAGGAGGATTTCCAATCACTAAATCAAAACCAAGGTATTCGCCTTTATTGCTTAATACTTCTGGAAATTCAAAACGCCATTCAAAAGCATTTTTATAAATAGCATTGTTCTTTATTTCGTCTATTTCAGTGTTAAGTTTTGTTATAACTTCTTCTAGTTTATTTTGCTTTTCTTTCTTTGCTTTTTTATCCTTTGCACTTAATTCAAGTAAACTAGTTTGACTAAGTAAAGTAAGTAATTCGCCACTTGCTTTATTTACCTTTAATTGAATTGGGTCTTGCTTGGATATTTCAGTTCTAAAATCACTTTTTATGCTATCAATAATTTTTAAAAGTCCACGTTTAGCATCTCTGCTTTTTTCATTTTTATAGCTTTGAACAAAACCTCGGTATGAATTGATATCATACTTGATACTTTTTAAAGCCTTACTCAAATCGGCATCTAAGGCAAACCTGCTTATTAAACTATTCCCACATTTTATATTGATATCAATATTGGGAAGGGTTTCAAGTTCTCTGAGACCTGACAGGTTTTTAAAACCTGTCAGGTCTGAACGATAATACGCATTTTTCAATAACTCAATCCACAAACGCAGCCTACATATTTTTACTGAATTTGGGTTTATATCCACCCCAAAAAGACAGTTTTCTATAATGATTTGTTTTTCTTGAAACAACGTTTTTTGAACTCTGTTGCTTTCTTTGTTCAACGGATTATAGGCAAACAAAGTTCCGTTTTCATCGGTAATAATTAACTCATCGTTAATTATTTCTATTTCGTAATCACGTAAGGTTTTACCGAATTCATCTAATAAAACATTCAGCTCACTTTTTATAACAATCACTTCATTTAATGCCGAAACTAAAAAATGTCCTGAACCTACAGCAGGGTCACATATTTTAAGTGAATTTATTATTTCGTTGGCTGCTTCACGAGAAATAATTTTGTTGGTGATTAGTTCTTTTATTTCATCAATAGAATTGATGTTATTTGTATCTATGGTTTGAGATTGCTTCGTTCCTTGCAATGACGAATCAGTAAAATAATCTTTAAACTTTTGAACCACAGAAAGCCTGATACTTTTTCGGCACATGTACATGGTAATAAACGAAGGCGTAAAAACTGAACCATCTTTATATCCATTTATTTTTTCGAAAACTTTACCCAAAACCGAAGCCGTAATAATGGTTTTGTTGTCTTCTTGCACATCTTCTGTTCCTTCACTTGCAAAATCATAGGCATCTAAAAACTGCTGTAAATAGTTAAGCGTAGGCAGTTTATTGGTTTTCTTTTTCAGGTCTTTTAGTACCGTGCTGCTTATTAAATCAAGCTGCGCAGTATTATCAAGCGAGTTTATTTTTATGGTTTGGTCTTCTAGCTCGCTTATTTCAAAAAGCGAACTGTTTAAGTAAGGTACACGGCTGTATTTGGTTTTTAAACTTTCGCTTCTATCGTCCATATTTACTGCCAATACTTTATGGAAAAGCTTAAACAATTCATCGTAATCGTGAATGGTTTCGTTGTTTAAAAATCGGTATTCTTTATCGCCTTTATGGTAATTAATTAACTGCCCTTCTAGTAATTTTAAAAACAGAATCCTGTTTATCCAAGTAATGCATAATTCGAGCGAAATATTAAAAATTCGCTCATCTTTATTGGTTCCATAAATACTTACATCGGGAATGCGGTGCAATACATCTTCCGTTTTTAAGGCTTCAATGGTAGCTTCTATTAACGATGCTTCATTTTTATCAACTAGCTTTCTGCGAATAATATTTTTTCCACCATCCTTTGCTTCCTCTAGCCCAATAATATGTAATAATTCTTTGTAAAAAGCAGCATTTAGTGAGTTGCCATCGTTGGGAGTAACTTGCTTTAACAAATGCTGTGGCGACAGAATTTTGTACAACGAAATCAACGCCTTGTCATCGTCAATATTGTTGTTTCTTAAAATGTCATCGTATGTTCTAATATCGAAACCAACGCAAGGAATATCTAACTCCAAAGTGGCTAATGATTTGTTCAACTCTTCGTAAAACCAAGGATTGTCTTTTTTATCGTGCTGCTTTATTTCGTAAAGTTTTTTTATGGCTGAGTTTCTATAAATATACTTGTCAAAATAGTTGGCATCTATTAAATACCACTGGTAAATATTGGTAACCACCAATTGCTTTAGTTCATTGTTATTGGCTTTTACACGTTCATCAAAATAATACAAAATAAGCTCCCAAAGGGCCTTGTTATTTGGCTTGGCTATGGTCATCATTTCACCCTCGTTCGATGGGCGTTTGGCCTCTATAATTACTCCAACTGCACTATCGGTTTTGTTGCCTAAATGTATTACTAAATCCTTTTTATCCTTGGTGTTTATTTCGTTGGTTTCTTTGTAATAAGTATCGCGCAAAAAATCACGGACATTGTTTTTCAAATGCTCTTCGGTTTCATCCTTTGGCAGGCTTTCAATGGTTTTTATTTTATCCAATAAACCAATCAAATTGAATTTAAACTTATCAATATCACTGCGCAAAGGCCTTTGTTTTATAAAGGCTTTTAAAGCTTTTTGTGGCGTTTGTATGGTTAATTTCATGTTGGAGTTTTTACTGCTAAAATAAAGTGGGAAATTATAGTTTTATCTGTTTCGATTTCCTTTTTTAATAAACAAAAAATCCCCCTATACATTTGGTATGTATAGTAGGGATTTTTGAAGGTGAACTGAATTTTTTTTATGTCTTTTTATATTGACTACAAGGCTTGAATTTTGGTTTAACTCTAGCATTGTCTCTTATTTTTTTCATTTGAATAAAAAGTTGTTTGGTGTTTTTTTGAACCAAAGTAATTGCTATTTGCTGAATAGCTATTAGTATAAACATGATTCCAAAAAACAAATACCTTATTTTTAAGTTCTGTTTATCGTTTGGTTGAAAATAAATCCAATTTTCAGATGTATCGATAAGTTCAATACCCATTATAAAGACTAATGAGATAAGTGGAAGGAAATTGATTAGAAAAATGAAAAAACGAGTGAAAATATTTTTTATACGAATGTAATTTAGTTGGGTTTTGTTTTGTATGGAAAGAAAAAAATCATCTTTATAATTAAACATTTTATCATTCCTTATATAAATATCATAATTATTAGTATTTATCAAAATAAATGATTGAACACAACCTTGATACATGGTGTCGAGTAGGTAATACTTAATTTTTTTTTGGCTACTGTTTTCAAGACTTAACTTAAACGTATTGTTTACACCAATAATTTTCAAATCACGCATAACAGTATAAATTTTGTAAACTACTTGGCTTTCTCTTCTTATCATAAAAAAAGCATAAGCTAACAAAATAGCCAATCCAAATGAACCCAATAAATACAAATCATTTGCCGATGCCTCAATACCAAGTATCGGAATACCGAATGACCTACGTTTCATATAATTTCTTAAAAATTCTCTCCTATCATATAATATACCACTACTATCCAAGTAACTAATAAAAAGTTTGTTTATTGAATCATTTGAAGCTGAGTCTTTACTAAATCTTTTTTCATTTAAAAATTGGTTTACATTCTCAATGATTTCTGAATTAATAGTAGAATCATTGAATTTTTTTCCATATAATTTATTTAGTCTCGTAATTGCATTCCCTGTCATTTCATTCGGAATAGCTTTAATTTCTGAAAGTAGCAAAATCCTATTGTTAGGATTTATTACATTATCCCAAGATAGTTTCATGTTAAAACCAGCAATAATTAATAATAAACTGCCAATTGTTAGTATGTATAAAATAGATCTAGACCTTTCTGATGCTTTTTCTACTGTATCAGTTAAAGTCTGAATCCTTTTTAGGTATATTTCAAAAATTTTATTGTCGGAGTTCATATTTTTAAACTATTATATGCTAAAAAAAACAGCCTAACAATTTTTGATTGTTAGGCTGTTTGATGAATTAATGACTTAAAAATTTCAATAATTCGTCAATAGATTTATTTATTCCAAATTGTATTTGAACGTAGTTATTGTTATAATTATATTTACTATCTTCTCCTATAATTGGATTAGTAAATACATTTAACCTTAAAAAATAACCTGTACCTAGATCGTTTAGTTTATTTACTTTACTACTATATCTTAACTCACCAGTAAAAAGGCCAATAATGCTTCTTTCATTATTATCTGAACTGTTGGAAATAAAATTATTTTTTACATTTCCATCTTCATACAAGGATCCTGTTCTTTGTAAAACATCATTACTGAATAATTTGAAATAGGTTTGTGCGTACGAAAAATCAGCCATGATATGTGAATTGTCTGGTTTGAACTTTAGTTTAACGCTGTATCCATATCCAATTGATGTAATACTATTTGTTTTTTTAGTAATAACTGAGTCTATAATTGGAGTATTATAAAAACTTGCAAAACCATCTAAGAAAAACCTTAAACCAGTTTTTTTATGTTGCCATTTAAACACATTCACATTTATATATGCAGATATATTGGCATATTTAATTAAATCTAAGGTATGAATGTGTTTTCTGATTTCCGAACCTGTAGTATCGTAATTCAACTTGCGATAATGATTACTACTGTCGCTTTGTGTTTGAAAAAAATTGACTTTTGCTTTTACATTATCAAAAAAAGTCATGGTATTACATAATTCCTTAATTTCAGGATTCTCCTTTTTTAAACAACCGAAACAATCTTTATTACTTTTGATTTCCCATTTCAAAAAAGGAACATTGAAAGAAATTTCATTTTGAACCAATCCATTTGGCTCGTTTGAATAACCTTTAAAATCAGTATAAACCGTGTAATGCAAGTTTTTTAAATAATCAAACTTTTCTTCTGAATCATTTTCTTTAAAAATTACTTTTATAAATTTTTTCTTCTCTCCTTCATTAATTGCAATAATTAAATATTCAACGTCCATTCTAAGCTTCTTAATTATTGAATCTGTTATATTATAAAAGCTTTCTTCTTTTGTAACAGTGTCTCTTTTGAAAGTTATTTTTAAGTTTTTGAATATTTCATTATCAGATGTTATTCCTGAAATTTTCAAATAAATCTGACTAGAATTTAAAATTTTTCCAAAATCATTATCAGTCAAAGTATATTGTTCAACAATACTATCTTTACCAAAGAGTTGTTTAGCTTTTAAAGGTAAAAACACATTGTTGGTGTCTGTTATTGAATTTTGTGCGAAGATGCTCAATGGCATCAATAATGAGATTATGGTAATTGTAATTATTTTTTTCATAAATTTTTGTACCTACTCTTTACAGGATTTTCGGTATAACTCCTTTTATTTGTTAATTTATCTTGTTTTATTTAACTAGCTAGGCAAACCCACTTAACTAACTAGGCAAGCCCACTTAACTAACTAGGCAAAGCCACTTAACTAAGTGGGCAAACCCACCTAACTAACTAGGCAAGCCCACTTAACTAACTAGGTTAAGCTGGTTAATTAACTAGGCAAAGCCACTTAACTAAGCGGGTTAGGCTATATAACTAACTAGCCTAACCTACTTAACTATGCCTAATTTGGTGTTATTTGCTTGGTGGAGGTGTTTTTTTACTTCTTCTTTTCGACAATGGGTTAGTTGTTTTTAAGCGCTCAAGTAATTCACGGCTATTTTGTTGATTGTTTTCAGCTAAAAAATAAAGGTAATTTTGGAAAGTGTAGGCATCTTGCAATAAATCATAGCCTAATAATTTGGTGCTATCTTCCATACTGGTAACAATGGGTGCCAATAAATTTAAAACACCTGT
>Ga0247839_1002904_pt1 | contig 24664 bp, 29 predicted proteins | sample LaCruzMarch2015__6_FD_192405 | JGI IMG/M metagenome (GOLD analysis project Ga0247839, IMG submission 192405) | Freshwater microbial communities from meromictic Lake La Cruz, Castile-La Mancha, Spain - LaCruzMarch2015_16m | ecosystem: Environmental > Aquatic > Freshwater > Lake | place: Spain... | reverse complement strand
TTCTACGTGTTGTCCCTATCAACTCACCATCAGCAAGCAAGCGACGTGCTGAATGCGGATTGGTCTTTGGGAATAACCTTCAGAAGCATGGGATGATCAGAATTCAAGGAAAGCGCAAGATCATTGACATGGTTGTGAGCACAGGCAAAAACCTACAAGCTGAAGCAAAGATTCAATGGGACAAGCAGGCTGATGCCTTTTATTTCATATGGGTTCACGACCAGCTGGTTCCACCTGACCCAGATCCTACATTCCAAACTAAGCGTGTTGTTGCATTAGATCCAGGAAGTGCTCCATTCCAACAATGGTATTCTCCTACATCAGGTGAATATGGAGAGCTTCTGTCTGGGGCAAGAGAAGGTCTCAAGGATAAGTGCCTCAAGATTGACAAGCTTCGCCAGCGCATATCTCACCACAAAAAGAATCCAGATATTTATCAACCCAAGCGATTCCAGTATTATTCAAAGAAAAAACAGGACAACAAGCGTCAACGCACAACCAGAACTTTGTGGCACAAACTCAGGAGAGATTGCAAGCGTCTCAGCCGCAACGTGGCTGCAGCACACTATGACGCGGCCAACTTCCTTCTTGAGCGACATGATATTGTGATTGCTCCTGTGCTACAAACTGGAAGGCTCACAGAAAAAGGCAAGAGGGGTCAGTTTGGATCCAAGCTTGCACGGGCGCTCTATACATGGGGGCATAGGCTCTTTCGTCAACGCCTGGCCTATGCTGCTGCCCGCTACCCTGGGCGATACGTCTACGAGTGCTGTGAACCAGGCACATCCAAGACATGCACCAACTGTGGTGCCTGGAATAAGGACCTTCAACTTGGGGACAAGGTCTACAACTGCTCTCGTTGCGGACTTCACATCGATCGGCAGCTCGCTGGCGCTAGGAACAACTTCTTCGCTTCCTATGGCATGGCCATTGGGAGGGGGTGGGACGGGGTCGAACGAAGTTCGGATGGCTAGTGCGTTCTGTAGCGGGGGATAAGCTACACCTCCAGACCGTCAAGGTCGAAAGAAAGTGGACAGACTATTGGTCGTCATGCATCGGCATGGCACAAATGGTCGTGTTTGTCCACTTCTAAGTAGCTGGCAAGCGCAAGTTCTGTGAGCTTGTTTGAATATCACACACTTGTTCCCAAATGAACTTTTGGTTTAACTGTCGATCGAAAACGCAACGTTTCATGAACCATCCAACCTTATTGCTTAAACGCGGCGATGCGTCATCCTTATGGCAAGATTATAAAAACCGCCTGACATAAATGAAAATTCCTCATGCATTTTCAGAATTTCTGGCATCATGTTTCATGGTTTCATGCCTTCAGCAACGCTATGATATCGCAACCAAATTACACACATCGCTGGTTGTTTGACAACATGTATCTGAGCAAGCAATACGCACTGGCTTCATGGGCTCGGATGTCAACCGAAGAAAGGGAGCGATCTGTGTATTACTTCATGAACTTGCCTGCCTATTTGTCAGTCGACAATGATGACATTCGCCATCTTCTGCTCGAGCAAATGGCAGTCATGACTTTGACGGAGATGCGTGCGGCGGCGGGCTCTATGTGAACAGAGTTGTTTCATAAATGAAATACGCAACGTTTCGTGAACCATTGCTTAAACTCGGACAATCGCGCGGCGATGCGTCATCCTTATGGTGAGATCATGTCCTTCCAGTTCGACCTGGATGGAGATTTTCGCACCAGTCTGCGAAACCGAGATGTTCATGCGCGACCCATCTGGCATCTGCACAGTTTTCGTCAAGTTGGCATTTACATTGGGCATGTAGGTCTTGATAAGGGTAGCAGTCGGCGCTTTGGTCATTGAAGTGTCAAGACGAAATTGATTTCCTTCGTTCCAAACGACGACCAAGAGGCGTGTCTCGCCGTTGGTAGTGTCAGCAAAATTAGCGAGTTGCATGAATACGAATATGTTGGCAGCATACATCTCTTTATATACATTCACAAGCAAGAACAGGATGTGGCGGTTGCATTGCAAAAATTGCCTATGGGGCACGGGAAGCAGCTGCTGGTCGTAGCGCTGGTGACCCGACCATAGGTGCCTGCAGGGCAATGGCAGCTGAGATACGATGTAGCTCCAGCGGCCAGCGTGATGGTCTGCTGTGGGCAAGGAATGCTGATCCCTGCATGGCAGAAGAAGTTTTTGCTGCATGGGATCTCAGCCCCGCTGGTGCACGCATAGCCTGGTGTGCATGGCGTGCATGTGGTCGACACTTTGAAGTCCATAAAAACAAAATAGGTTCCAGCAACGGCAGTTGGCTGGATGGTAGAGACTGCCGCTGTTGTGGTGTGGATCTTTCGGATGAGCGTCACATCAGGCACGTATAGGTACGCGCCTTGCATTGTGATATCCGTTGGAAAGGTAAAGCGAGCGTTGATGCCAACGCCGTCGGCTGTTCCAGGGGTTTGACATAGTCCAGCGAATGTTGACACCTCATAGGTGCCAAGATCGAGTCGGCGGACCGTCAGTCCTATCCTGTCGACTATGAATGCATATTGTGATGTCAACACATGTGCAGCTGGTTCGTGGAAGCGAGCATTGAATCCATCCTGACATCCAGCTGAACTGACTTGGGGTCCTGCAATGGTTGTCACTTGCAATGAGGAGACGACCACTTTGCGGATGTTCTTGAATATTCGATCGGAAATAATCCAAAACTTCCCGTCTACTGACATAGTGCATGAGCCTCCCGCCATAAGCCCTGGACAGACCATCAAACAAAGTAAATCTAAAAACATTTGCGAAGCAAACATTTGCGAAGCAAACTACCTCCTGCACCCAGTATTCCGTCTGCCGATCCCCATGTATCCATTACTGTCCCAAGGATGGTAGACGTCACAAATCCGGGATATGTAACGCGGCGCACGATCTGGAAATACTCGGTCGACACGTAGAATTTCGAGCTGTCGTTTGAAAACTGGATGTATTGTGGTTTGTAAAACGACGCAGCACTGCCAACGCCGTCCACTGCCGTCTGTTGGATTGTCGACACCTCTACGCCAAACGTGTATTTCGTGCCTACGACAGTCGAGACAGATCGACTTGCAATGTCAACCTTTCGAATTACCATATTGTTTGTGTCTGCAAACAGCACACCCGTCCCATCGGGCGTCAGCACTGCCTTGGAAGGCGTGTTAAGGAGTGAATTAACGCCATTCATGTATCCCGGTGTCCCAAAGGTTCCTGCTATGGGAGTCAGGATGTTATTTGTGACATCATACGTGTATATCACATGATTCGCTAAATCAGAAAGCACTGCGATGGAAGACGTGTTATACAAGTAGCCTGGGCTGCACTGGGCGTGCAAACACGGAATCCACATCATAAACACGCACCATCGCATTGCGCGTGCACACATCATATTCTTATATTTTCAACATCTACATTGTGTCGCCACGGCCGGACAGAATTGGCCCATTGGACAGCTGGCGCACGAGCTGGTGGTGGGGCCAGTGACGCGCCCATACATGCCCAGCGGGCATTGGCAGCTGAGGTAGGACGTGCCGCCTGTGCCCCAGGTGACGGAGGGTGGAGGGCACGGGCTTGCCGCCGTGACGCCTTCAGCGCAGAAAAAGTTCGGGGGGCATATCTCGCGTGATGAGCCGGAGCTGCAGAAGCTGCCCTGAGGGCACATTGAGGGTGCTGTGTTGTTACCAGTGCATAAGGTCCCAGCTGGGCATGGGACGGGTGCCGTAGACCCAGCCGAGCATGAGGCCCCCTCTGGACAAGGGGTTGCCACAGCGGTACTATTACAGTACCAGCCTGCTGGACATGGGTTCTGTGTGGTCGACGAATCGGGACAATAGCTTCCCTGCGAGCACGGGACTGGGTCTGCTGAGGGAGACGAGCAAAATGATCCAGCAGGACATGGCCGGCAGGCGGAGCTGCTGGTCTGGCCTGTGGCGGTCGAGTAGGTGCCAGCAGCACACGTGATGCAGCCCTGCCCAGAAGGGGAGTACGTCCCCGCTGGACAGATGCTGCATGACGTCGGGGATGCCGAGATGTCGACCGTGCCTTGATATCCTGAAATGCACATGCATTGGGTGACGTTTGTTGCGCCTGCCGCTGTCGTGAGCGAATTTGGGGGGCACGCCGTGAAGGCTGTGACTGTCTGGTTGATCCCTGTCGTCCCACACACCCCACTTGGGTATGATGGGAACAGCTCAGGGCAGCTGGGCAGTGCGTGTGCGAGTGATGTAATGAGTAAAGGCAGTGCGTATATCCTAAGGAACATGACAGACAACCTATTTGGACATTCTTATAACCTGCCTATAAATCCATCGGTATGGAACTGGAAATGTGGCTCATGCTGCTTTTCGTGACACTGTCGCATGCCTCTGTGTGTAGCAATGAGTGCAATGTCACGCTGACGTTTCCCGTCGCATGCCCAGCGCAATCCGAAACAGTTGCCGTTGGATCTGTCTCGATCGAACAATGTATCCAATCAACTCCTGATGCAAACATTGGACTCATTGTGGGGGGTGTTGTTGTTGGTGTTGGTGTTGTTGGATTCGCCTTCTGGTTTGCTATTTCGTCTTATGTCAAGCCAACATTTCCGCTCGCAGGCGTCAAGATCAACCCGTGACATGTGTTCACGCCAAAACAAACAGTTTATTGCTAGTGCACATGTTTAGACCCATTCCATAACGCGGCGCACGAAGCGCAGCAAAAATGGTTCGGGGGTCTCTACGAGTGAGGTTCCGTAGCAAACAAGGAGGATGATGACGAATTGAACGAGCCACATGGCAAACGAGGCAAAAGAGACGGGAGGCTCCCTCATGCGCGTGTAGTGTGGGATGTGCTCCAGAAAGGCATTGAGCGCGTCGAGGATGAACTTCTTAGATCGGCCAAACGAAGTTTGGATAAACATCGACCGGATGGCGAGATGCGTGGTGAGCTCGGTTTCGTTGGATGGGAAGATTCTGACTCCATCCAGTGACGCGAGTATGATTCTCGAGAATTCAACGAAGCATTGTTTGAGGTCAGCCGAGTGCGTGTCGAGCCTGAAATCGATGCCTGACGCGAGTTGTGTGACATCATTCATGAGGACCCCCGCTCCAGAGAGGACTGCTGTCAAGGTCGCGCGGGTCGTGCTCTTGGTGTAATCACCTGTAATCCAGATGCGGCGGGCAGCATTGCGAAGCTTTGGGAAGATGACATAGGAGTTGTTCAATATGGTCTGCACGATGGTGAACTCTTGCACGTCGATGCCAAGAAGGGCCAACAGGACGATGGTGGTGATATAGTCTGAATCGGTCTTCTTGGTAGCAAGGCCTTGTTTGACAGTGTGGTAGACAAATTCCTGAACTGCGTCAGTGACAACGAATATCGTCTGGCCGGACTGATTGAGGTTGCAGACTCGGATAATGTTCATGAGGACGGTTATGAACGCCTTGCGGGCCAGGGTGGGCACGTCACCTTTAAGGGGTGTCATCATATAGATTTTTCTAGAGCATCCTTCGGTAATTTATATATGCTGGTTGCAACAACTGATGGCTGGTCGGTCAGACATGAGGAGGACAGCAATCAAGGCTGCGTTCGGGTGCAGAACGCCTGTGGGTTCATCCGTGATGCACAGCTTCGAGATGATATTTCCGTGATCTGGCGTGCTGGGCGGTCTGTGTTTGGGGTTCTTCAGGTTGCATACAGTACTGGAGGTAATATCTCAGTTCGCGGAAATCAGCTCATGTTCAAGGTGAGGACTGTTTTAACTACTGGTTTTAGGGTGCTGACTCTTGGTCAGGGCGCTACCAATGCCTCAAACCTCAATGCAATCGTGGCCCGCATGTGTGTCTCGGAGCCTGCGCCTATGCTGCAATTGATGGTGCTGTCAGTGGGTCTGGGACGCTGTCTGCATGTGCACGTCGGGTGCCTGCTGGAGGTTCGCCTTGCCCGATTCCCGTGGATTGACGTGATGAACCGAATCGAGGAGGTATTGATCGTCATCCTGTTCGCGACCACTGACATTTGTTTGGCTAAAAACGAATGTTTTTAGGTATGCAACATCGTCGTCTTCTACATTCGAGACTGGGAGGCACTCGGAATGGATTGGGATGAGCCGCCTAATACTGCTACTGTCACTCTGACAAGGAGGGGCACCCTCACGCTTCGAGTGACGTGGGATGGTATCTTATGGTGCAACAATGATTCATTCAAGAAAGCCATTGGGATTGTCAAGGATTTCGTCAAGGACTTGGTTTATTGATGTGTCGATATATGCTGCCATATTTCATCGATATTTTTGAGCAGTTGTCGAATTTAGGGTTGCTTAGAGATTTGAGCGTGTCGAGTGGTATCACATCATAGTCAGGCTCTGATTCGTCTGGCAGTTCAGCGTCAAGTGGTTGTTCAGCGTCAAGTGGCAGTTCTGCGTCAAGTGGTTGTTCAGCGTCAAGTGGTTGTTCAGCGTCAAGTGGCATTTCTGCGTCAAGTGGCGGTTCATCGTCAAGTGGCGGTTCTGCGTCAAGTGGCGGTTCTGCGTCAAGTGGCATTTCTGCGTCAAGTGGCATTTCTGCGTCAAGTGGCGGTTCTGCGTCAAGTGCCACTACAACGTCTACCAGTCCTCTGTCCTGTGCCTGTACTACCTTGGGTTTTTTTTTCTTGTGACATGGAACCATTCGATTATGAGTCCCTTTGAAGTGCTTCTTGGGTTTTTTCATTGGGTGTGTGTGTGGTGTGGTTTGGTTGGTGCTTATATAAGGGCAGTTCATTCGTATGTCACATGTCTGGACTTTTCAGCGATTTGCATGGAAATATAAGGGGGCCTGATGTGGTGATGAATCAAGGGCCGTTGCCTTCGGGGTTTCTGCCTGCCAGCTTTAACTCAAACGTGCAGATCAACTACGGGTCAACGTTGCTTGGCGACGTGAAGCCATATTCATATGGTGAACCAGACCGTTTGGCTGATCAGACCGCCTATTATGCAGTGCCGCATAAGATCCCTAAGATCATCCCAGAGCTCAGACTGCCAGAGGCCCGTGACGGCGAAGGGACGTTTCTGTTGTCGCATGTCGTAGACGATGGAGACGTGGCGTTTAGTCTTAGGCTGAATAGGTCGGCTGGAACCATCGATAGGATGCACGCGTTCGAACGACTGGAGCTGGGGCGATCTGTGGACCCCTTTGTGAACCTGGCGACGGTGAATTACCTGCTGGCAGGCATACAGCGTTTCTGGAATAAGCCAGAGCGCGTCAAGTGGCAGCAGCTGATGGTGGATCTGGACTTTTGCGTCCCTGCAACCAGCGCAAAGAGTGATTTTGCTGTGCAGGTCCAAACTTCGTTTGGTGTTTGGTGTTTGATTATGGATTTGCTGATCCTTCCATTGTTACAGGATGCTATCCGCTTCATCAGTGACGTAGCAAGACCTTTTGGAGTTGTGCATGGCGTGCAAGGTGGACAACACGAGGGGTCTGCTTCTGCTGTGACATATCCAGTTAGTTCTATAGCATCTCTGGCTGTTGGAGGTATGTTGTGAAAATGATTCATTCAGTATTAATTCTGACATGTTATCAAACTTAGGGAGAATCGAGAACATGGTGAACATGTGGCGTGAGCACAGCTTCTCCGCTGGAGACGACCTCACGTTCAGGCTTGAGTATCTACCCATTGCGTCTAGGGATGGAACGATGGAATTTGTGCTGAACCACTGGAAAAAGGGGGTTGTTCGACAGCGCTTCGACTGGATGGATGTGAACCACGCGTGGCAGCTGGTGCCTGCGGTGCATTGTATGCATCCACCCATTGATATGCATGAAGGGTATGACTACAGGGAGCACGGTTTCTGGCATGTGGCGCGCTCTCAGGTGATGAAGATGGCAGAAGCAGGCAAGCGCTGCCACCAGGACGACTCATGCTTCCTGCGAGGGTCCCTTGTGGAGGCCACGTTCGAGCCTGTGTTTATGCGCCTCACAATGTTGCAGGTATTCGTTACTGTATCTTGTTTGATGTTTTACTCGTTTGACTTTGCAACAGGCTGTGGTGCCCAAGATCTGGTTTGCGCAACAGGCTCCTGCAAAACCAATTGTGAAGCCTACTCCAAAGCCAGTCGACTCGACGGCTCCACCTCCGAAAAAACGGAAGGTTGGCGTCCCATTGTCTGCCGTAGTAGTATAAACGCAATAAAGTCATCATGTGTATGGGTTCCCATAGAACGGAATCTTTTAATGAACGTATGGACATAGCCCATTCCATCATCCGTCAGCGCAACTCTTGTCCTATATGTCATCTTCCGTTGCGTTATGGCCTTGCTAGGCCTGTGATTGATCAGCCAGCAGCTGATGCACCGTTATCTCCTAAAGGTGAAGCGTTACGTAGAAGTACTCGAATTGCAGCAGCCAAGTCTGCACCAGCACCTGCTGACTTGGATGTGCCAACTACAGACGATAAGTGGGATGATGTGCGTAAAGTTTTACCACTATATGCAGGCGAACCATCACGTGTCAATGCAGAAAAATGCCATCTAGTGGGGCGGACAATGATTCAAGAGGTGACAAAACCTGAGCTTTATAACACACCCGTGCATGCAGGCTTCATGTATCCTGAAGATGGCATGTATCTAAACAAATCGACCATGAGACTGCCAGCAACCCACAAGATTTTTGAGTGGGATATCCCCACTCTATTCCATAGCGCGACCTCCGCTGGTCTTTCGAGGGTGCAGAATTTCCTCACTACCACTGGCACACATTACTTCATAGCATGCAACAGATGCAATGCAGCGCACACGGGCGACGATCAATTGCAGCAGATTTTCACAGCTGTGTTTAATGGACAGACAAAGGACGATCAAGATGTTTTTGTGCTGTACACATTAATATTTGATTCAATGGCAGATTGCTTTGGTTCGATACCTGCCTTGATCAGGATAGATAAACAACGAATAAAATTGTGGAATGTTGAGATATGGCTGAACTATTGTGGGTTCATGTTAATTTCCCAGTTTTTTAGAGATATAAACTTTAAAACTTTAAGTATTCCAGATAGATACATTCACATGATTCATAATGCACATAAAGATATGGGTATGTGTGACTTCTATCTCAACCAGATTTTGGCTGCCATTCTGTATGTCAATTATAAGATTGACATTGATTTCATTTGGCTTCATCAAAATTTTCTCGTTCATTTACCACAATGGGCGAAAGACAAAGGATATTACAAGACAATTGACCCTCATTTCAACTGTATGTGGCGTTGGGTTTTGGGGCATCCAACACAACAAAATACAGCACCACCTCGACCACCTGCTTTTTGGCCAATGGTAGACGTTGGCATGTCAGAGGGTCACTTGGTATACGATGGAGCTTCTGATAATTTATATTGGATGAAAGGGGATGCAAAAACCTTGGCGAAGCTCATTGTAGACCGAGTGACATTATTTGCACGTAATGGACTCCCTATCATTGCTGCAGCAATTATGCCCACGCCCAGTGGCGATTTGGCGAGTCTATTCAACAAACATTGTAGCAAGGAAATTCGGAAAAAGTTAGCAGCTGTTCAGTATAGGCCATGCAATGCAGACTCTACACAATTGTTGGTTCAGAGTATGATTGATCCCACGCTTGAGCTATTTCATTTCGCATTCCATGGAGAATTTGTGCATGACTTCAAAAAAGAGTTGTATGGTAATTACATATCTATTGCAGTTGCGCGGACCAGGTGTGCATTCATGCTCAGTGGGCTGCTTCAACCTGTAAGTATTCATGTATCCATCGCTCAGTTATGGCGGACCTTTAAGGGGTGTGTTTTCCGATTTCTCTCGTAAGGCTATATAAATCAACGTTGCATTGAGTTTACATGCCACGATCTGACTTGCGATCATACAGCGCTAGATACCATATGAACGCTGCTAGAATCATCCAAAATCCGTTTGTAACTGATGAGCTGCATAAGCAGCCAATATGTCGGATCATGCAAGGGGATGTGCAGGTGGAGACATCCTCTGGGCTCCATGCAGCGGTCGAATCATTTAAAACATGCAAGGATAACTTAGATCGAGTTTACGAAGTGATCAATGCTGATAAGCAGGTCATTGTTAATACCCTTCGAGACGTCAGGAGTGGTACATGCATAGGCGCGGCATATGTGAACGAAGTCAATGGAATGTGCGTGTTGGACAATACGCTTGTCAAATGCATGCCTGTGTTAGAAAATTTTGATATATTCAGGTCATACTGCGACCGTGTGAAGAACCTGAATGAAACACATAGTAATTGTGTTTTACCTGACACCGCATATGCAGCGCTAGATGTATCCACTGACACACATGTTGGAGCCCAATATCTAACATCGTCGATGGGACTGGTACCAAATAAACGCATGGTAGATCAAAGTACGTTTGATAGTACCTGTGAATTTGGTTCTCTGACTCATACAATGGATTCTACTGATCCATTGCTTTGTTTGCTTGGGAGTTCCATCAACGATGAACATCTCGCGTCAGTCCAATCTGTATACGACGGTCATCCTTTCTACAGTCAGTATGTTGCAGACGCGTTACACAACCTCGCAATACAGGCAGGGAGAAGTCCTCATTCAAGTGATGATATGGACGCTGATGATGGGTCGCCTCTTCCAATTGGTTCTCTGCCAGACTACATGAGAAGTCCTATTATTGAGACTTCTCAGCGCCAGGCTCCAACCGTGTTACACACGGGGCATGGAGTGGTCACAATTTACAAGTCGACCCATGGCATCACACATGAACCCAAGCTTCCATTGCATAACCTGCTGCCGATAGTGATTGTGAAAAATGTTCCATTAATGACAGGCGTGTACAAAACAGTAGCAGAGATCCAGATAACTACTGTTACATACGCACAGCATGTTCCCTCGAAAACCACTGGCTACCTCCGACGAGGGTTCAATCCAGAGTGTAAAGAACATATATTGATGCAGCATGTGAATTACAACTGCACATATCATGACAAACATAAGGCCCATTTGCCAGATGTGGAGTTCAAGATTGTCACGGTTAACCATGGAGCCAACCAGTACGACCACCTTTCAGCTGTGGTCCACGAGTTTGGGAATGGACCAGCTGTTCAATTTGATATTAGTCGTACACCAACGGCTGTTGATAAATGCTCGTTTTTTGGATTTGGTATCTCTATTGCATCAGAAGTGATCCACCAATCCATTATAAACGCGCTGCATAATATCATCAGAAAATACAATACAGAAAATCTTGATGCTACAAATACTGCAACAAAGGCAATATTTGAAACGTGGGGTGTTGGAGAATCGCTTGAAGCGTTGCTCAAAAATTTACGCAATAATATACAGCCATATGACAAAAAAACAGATGATCCATCGAATGTTTTTGGCAAACGACTGGATGCATCCTTCAGTTCAAGGGAGTATGGCATTGTTGTGTATGGATCTGAGAATCGCTACATAGGAGGGCTGCATCGCGCTGATTTGGTAGTGATCATATGTCCCGTTGCGCGGCCTATGGGTCCTGCGCTGAGGATCTGGACTCCTAAGTGGGATATGGTGTCAGATAGTCCACAAATAAGTCCAAGGAGTGTACTAGAATTGCATACAGCCTTCAGCGCGCCATCATCCTCATGTGGCATGGATATGGACGACATCATGTTCATGGCATCCCAACCCTCTGTATTCGACCCATAGGTATATATGTGAATAAATTAAATCATGTATATGAGTCAAAAGTTCAATCCCGTGCATGTGTCGAGTGGCGCCCTGATAGCCGCGCGCAAAAATCGTCAGATGCATGAACCTGTATTGCAGAAAATTAACAACGCCTTATTGGCCAACTACTGTCAGGTCGCCAGCTTGACATTCAAACCAGTGAAACCATACAACACCGTTGATTATGATTGCACGATGGGGTATGATCAGGCTGGATCTAGCATGTTAGTTGGTTCAATTGCATTTCCCATTCGTAATCTCCGTACGAAATGCAATGTGATGGGTGTTAAGATTCCAAACCATTTTAAAACATACCAAAATATTGAAAATTTCATGAAGGTGTTGGTGAATAGAGGCGGAGATCATTTCAATATATTGCAGTGTGAGATGGGGCATTTTAAGCAGAAAGTCGCAGCACAGCCACTCCTGGGCGCAGAACTAAAAAATTATCCATACATCAATGTATCATGCAAAGGGCCTCGTATGTACTGGATATTTGATAATGATGCATCCTATCAATACACACTCAAAGTCGACTCAGATCCTGGAAATTCAACGCACGATCGGGAGCTGGTTGTATTTGCTGGCAAGCTAAAACCAGTCACACGCGTTGATACACCCGATAAGTTGGGTCTGCCGTTTGGAATCGTCATTCAAGCAAGGATCAGACCAAGAGATCCTGCACCTGCTACCACCTTGCGGCCCCCTGAGTTTGAGAGCATCCTGGAGATTGTGTTGGCACCTAATCAGATGGCTGCCATCAAATTGGACTGGTGTGTTCCGCCAGGTTTTACTCAGAATATATTTACCTTGATTAATGGCTCCCACGAGGTTCGCATGAAAACAATTGAGTATCATTTTGACCCTGAGTTTGTGAATATGTTCAAGGTTATGAGGACAATCAGAGATAAGGTTAAAGACCAGCTTGCAATAGAGTCTCTCAAGTCAGACTACAATGTGTTTATGAAACAAGGCGATCCAACATTGGACATCATTCAGCTTTCATGCACGCACATGTGCGAGTTTCTGTGGAAATCAATCAGAACCCAGTTCAAAATCCAGGCATACAAAGATATCTTGCATGTCATGGTGTTGGATCTGTTCAGACGGTACAAGGGAGGTTCTATTGACGGAGCTACAAATAAATCAAAGATTCTTTCCACTAAATTTCCTATTGATAATGCATCAAGAGACTCTATTATCAAACCATTGATTGACATCTATACCCTGTATGGTGCTGAGGAAAACAGCAAATCAGACACACATTCAAAGAAGAAGGATTATCTTTTCAAGGCAGTCTCGGCCCTCTTGCATGACACCTGTGGACTGTTCCCATTTTCACATGGTGTGAGCAAATTGCTGAGTCTTGATCAAGAGGCGGAATTATTGCGTGATCTAAAAATACATATTATGATGGTTGATATGGCAGATGAGGTAAGAATTTTAGACAATAAACCCAAAACGGAAATCAACGACTATCTGACGTTGTTCAAGGAGTTGGACGAATCAATTGATTTTGCAATAGAGAAGCCATGTGAGGAATACTACGCCCTTAAGGCGGAGATGCAACGTGTGAAGCATTGGTTGCAAAATACTGACATTGGGATGCAAACGTTGCTGCAGAATGAGTTTTTGGATCCTTGCAGCGTTTGGAGGGCCATGTTTCCACTGAAGATCAAGCCACTGATGATCGTTGCATGTCTAGGCAGGCTAAAGAAAACCATTCCTTGGGCATATGATGCATTCATTGGCTTGATGCCATATATTCATGAGTTGTGTCCAAGGGGAAAGCTGCCCATGTCAATCGAACAGTTGGATGCACGCACAATTGCCAGGAGGAAGTCAATGTTGCATCTAAATGCTACCGCTGCTGATACAGCATACGTTGCGCTGACACTGGAACTCCAAGGCAGATTCATTGGATGCCATGGTATACGGCAACAGCCCAAAATTTCATCCATCTGCTGCAATCCTGTACGCATAGACATGAGTCGGTATGGCATGGGAGGGTTCGTCAATAACAAAGGCATGGCAGAAAACGTTGGAGAATCAACAAAGACATCCAATGTGGTGGCGGATGTGATGAGACAGGCGGGTAGGATGACGCGAGAGGGGTCGGTGGCACACGATGGACTTGGCAGACATAGGGAATATTCAATAGCAAGGCATGATGACATAGGAGCACCAAATGATCGGTATTTTCGTCCAGTGACATTCCATGGATTTTTCTGGATGTATGACGTGACATACAACTCAAATTATACTGAAAGGACTGGTACCAAATTTAAGGAAGCTTGGAATGACCCTAACATGGAACACACAAATGTATTTAGTTATTGCCTGATACTTTCCCTTAAGACCAATAAAAGATATAACGATATGTTGGATTACTTTAAACAGAATTACAATGTTTTAATACAAAACGAAGTCAGATGCAGCCATGTTACACATGAATTGCAGACATTGTTGCATTCAGCTATCCTTCAAATGGGGACGGAGATTGATGAAGAATATCAGTCTGAGTTCTCGAGATGGATCTCATTATTCAATGATTTTTTTACTTACCAAATTGCTATAGTACACACTGCTGCACGCGGTAAAATTAATGCAGGGAATCTTCCAGCAATGCCAGTACATGTAATTGAGAATGTGTCTACTGAAATGGTGGGAGATATAAAAGATTATATGGGAAACAACGACAAATGGGTATCTATTCCGTTTGCAGCACAATCATTTAAATTTATACATCCCATCTCAAAAACTGATAATTTGGCGAAATTCTATAAAAGTATACCCAATGTACTGACGAAGATACATCAAACCACTGCCAGTCTAGATTCACATACATTGCATTTTCTTTTTGCCAAGGTGTTATCCAGTGTTGACAATGGTAGGTATACAGCTTTAATTAGCTCCATGCAATCAAATGCAACTGCAGACAACATCAATGAGACATTGTGTGTAATCAGACAAGTAATGCAATTCTTCATGGAACTTGATCTAAAACGACATGAATGGTATCAGACTGCGCTGCTTGCATTCAGGGGATTGTTAAAACAAAACTTGTTTGACAGCTTTTACAATTCTATTTATACATCTAAAATGAGTTTATTGCGTCGGACCTTATACAAATTTTTCAGATACGATGGCATGTCAGTTCCTATTTCCATTGCACATAAAGAAAAAGATACCACAAACACGGTGATTCAACAATACCGCTCGCAACTACTACACGAACTCTCAGATGACGACGACACTGTCGCTGCTCTCTTGTCCATCCCAGATGATTTGAACCTAACCCAATATAACTCAGCATTCGATGCTATGATCATGTCTATAGACCTTTTGCAATCCAATACAAAACATCACTGTGATATCTGTGTTGGTATGTATAATAAAACAAAAAATATTTTTAGGCAGCATACTGGAAAACGTCAACGCGACGATGCAGAGCCCATTTTTACTTCCAGACCACGGTTTGCAGGGGATGAACTGGAAGTTGATACGTCGGATGATGCAGCAATGGAAAGCGATGAAGCAATTCCAATTGACCCAGCCAGTACAATATACCCTCTTCCAGAAAGTCCTATTCCATCTGAAAACTCATCTGCTGTACATATGCCAACTAGTCCTAAGTTCGCTCCTCCACGTTCACGCAGTTCCAGTCCAAATGCCAGGAAAGCCAGTGGTGTAGACAAGACAACTCCAAAAACCCCTGCATCTCCATCCATATCCAGTGGTAGAAGTAGGGCCGATTTGGTTCCACCTAAATCTGGATACAAAGGAAGTTCCTTGTATGACAAAAAAGGACCAGATCCTTAGAAGTGGACAAACACGGCCATTTGTGTCATGCCAATGTATGACGACAAATGGTCTGTTCACTCTCTTTCGACCTAGTCAATAACCAACGTATATAACAAGTTGCATCCCCATCCTCGATGCCCGGATGCATACACGAGATGATCGCGGCAGTGTGGATAGGGGTGACGGGGCGGTACCGTTTGACGACTGAGGACAAGGCGACGGAGGCGGAGGACCAGCTAGCGCGACTGCTGCAGCAGCTGGACAGGCGCGAGGATGTGCTGCAGACGACCATGCGGCGCCTAGGGACTGAGGCGTTGCAGCTCAAGGGAAGCGACCGAGCGCGGTGCAAGCACAAGGTTCTAGAGCACCGGCGGGCGGCTTCGCAGCTCGAGAGACTTATAACATACAAGGACACGGTCATGCAGCATGTGGATGCACTGCGAAACACGGAGTTGAACAAGACGCTCATCAGCGCGCTGCAGGAATCCAGCAAGACGCTCAAGTCGATGGGCATCGTGGAAGGGGTCCGGCACGCGGAAGCTGTGGTGAGCGACGTGGAGCAGTCGATGGCGCAAGCCCAGGAGCTGACGTCGGTCTTGGGTGCTCCCATGGGGGTCGGTCTATCGGACGACGAGCTAGACGCAGAGCTGGGGCTGCTGGAGGTGCCATGGGTCGTTCATCAGATGGAACCCATCGCCGAGGAGCGCAGTCGTGAAAACGAAGTTCATAGACAAATTGCAATTGCCTGAATTAAGTTTCTTCTGGCATCAGCGCAAAGTTTTCGCAGTGTGGAAACGCGACGAAGCGATGCGCGAGCTCTACCATGCGGACACGCATCGAGTCATGTAGATCCTCTCGAGACAGTGAGAGGGCGTCAGCATCAAGCCAGTCTATTGTTTTCTGTATATACACAATGAAGCTTGCGTTTTCATCGGACATGTTTTTTTGAATCCGTTTGTGTATATAGCCACGTTGGCCGTTTTTTTTTATGGCACACCAACAATAATCGGCACGAGCTCGACGACGCCGTGATCGCGATTCCATCCCATGGTCTCAAGGTTTCGCATGAAGGCTTCGTCGAAGCATTGGTATACAACTCCAGTGCCTTTGTCGCGTCGGGTTGATGCATACCTCACCACGACTTTGGTGTCGAGTCCCTGCACATAGTTGGGGCTGACGAGGGAAAGTTAGTAAAAAAACGTCTCAAATGAAACTTGGATTACCTGCCCATAGTTGGCCTGTAGCATGGACTATGTGTGGGAAATACACCACCAAGGAGCCCAAACATCGACCCGAAGCTAGTCGAACGCGATGAGGAACGAGGGTTGCCCTTGAACAGCCAGAATCCTTCCGATGGGTTCAGCTGGGCCAACACGCCGTTGAGCAGCGTCGTAGTATCGCAGCATGCGTTGTGCAAAAAAACACGCCCGTCTCGCATTGTGATGTCATGCTCCAGCGTGTCTGCCGTTGGCACTCCGATTAACTCCTGATCATATGAGTGCACATCAACGTGTTCCAGGATCTTCAGGCCAAATTTTCGCGCTGTTCTGGATGCCACCATGCATCGTGCTCGTTGACACGCCTTTCTCAGCCACCACACCTGAAAAAAAAACATCAAGACATCTTAAACATGGGAGCGCTGTACAAAACTACCTCCTCGCTGTCCGCCACCTCCCCGGCCGTCCATTCCGCGCTCACGTCAAGCATGAGGTTATAGAACGCATCAGAGCATTTGGGACAGCCGCCACTCACGCCAATGAAGAGCTTGTGCTGTCGGCAGTCCTTCTGATACCCACGCACCATCGCATGATAGAGCCCTGTCACCGACGGCAGCTCTGGCTGCCATCGTTTGGAGTCAACCGCCCGCTTGCCTCTGGCATACGACACGTGCTCGTGTTCGTGCACGTCTGCGTTGTCGGGCGTGTTCTCGAACAATGCCTCCTTTCCTATCGCATCTCTCTCGATCTCCACCATCAGCTCTTTCATGTCACCCACGTTGTCGCGACCTAGCAACCGCACCACGTCTTCGTTGATCAATTGGTCCTGAACCAGACATTCGAAGATAGAGTGTCCAAAAAACATGCTCCTGTGGATGCACACGCTGGAACCAGGATCAGAAGGAGCAAGCTCCATCCTGAAGCCCTCAAGTTGGTTGTCCTCGTTGATGCCATGCGTGGGCAACAGCCTGACCTTTGCACCGCTCATCGCCTGCAGCGTCGCCCGCTCGTCCGCATGCAGCCCATGCATAGCAAATTGAGTACAGATGTCCATATTCAATGCAAACAAGAGGCCTTAATATAGGACTCATTAATTTCTCTCCCCGCGAATGCGGCGGGCCAGCTGGATGTCCTTTGGCATGATGGTCACACGCTTGGCGTGAATCGCGCACAGATTCGTGTCTTCGAATAGGGAGGTGAGGTACGCCTCACCAGCCTCGTGCAGCGCCATGATCGCGTGTGACTGGAATCGAAGATCAGTCTTGAAATCCTGAGCAATTTCCCTTACAAGCTTCATAAACGACTGTTTGGGAATGAGGAGTTCCGTGCTTTTCTGGTATTTACGGATCTCCCTGAGAGCTTGGGTGCCAGGACGGTAACGACGTTTGGGTGATTTGGGTTTTATGAAGGGACCCTGTTTTCCAGGTGCGACAAGAGCACCCAGACCCGAACGCCCATCTTTAGAAACAAGAAGCCTGCGCGGACATTTTCCACCCGTCGACACGCGCGCGGTTTGCTTTGTACGAGCCATGCGTAGAACGTTGATTCGGTACTACGCAAGACAATATATAGTTCAGACAAAACTTCATCAACTTAGATTTCCCCGCGAATGCGACGGGCCAACTGCATGTCCTTTGACATGATTGTGATGCGCCTGGCGTGTATCGCGCAGAGATTTGTTTCTTCAAACAGGCTGATGAGGTACGCCTCCGAGGCCTCATGCATCGCACACACGGCAATCGATTGAAACTTAATGCCACCGAAGCGGGCCTCCTTATCTGCCATATTAGCCAAGACATCGCGTAAAACACGCAAGAACGGACGCTTGAGCATGAGCAACGTCGTGGTATTCTGCATTCGACGGATCTCGCGCAGTGCCACGGTCCCAGGACGGAAGCGACGGCCGCGTTTGATTTCAGTTCCAATGGGTGCATTGCGTCTGGCTCTCTGTTTCACAGTTTTAATATTCTGTGGCACTGCTTTGGTACGGGCCATTGAGGAGTATGCTCAATGCATCCAAACTGTACATTTATATTAATGTGTCGGTCAATGACAGTGATTATGAATCGTCAGCGCTCTCTCGACATCAGTGAGTCTTACTACCTGCTACTAGAGCTCATCTGCACTGAACCCATCATTCAGCAGGTATGTTGATGAGGCTTTACAAACTCCAGCCTTACTAACTGTTCATGACTGGCCAGACATTCTCCATCATTGACAGCGTCTGCCTGTCCCATGGGGTCAAAATGGTAAGCCCGAAAGACACCACCCTGGAATTCCAGCGACATCTTGACATGCACTGGATCCCCTTCCTTCGATCAGCGGTGCGCGCCATGCACGCCTACGGCTTCGTTCCATGGAGGCTCATGACCCTCACGACAGGCGACAAGGTCCCTGAAGTTCTGCCCGTAGGCACATTCAGGTGGACAACGGAGGTTAGCAAAGACAACGACGCCATGCTCTCTTACGTTGTCCACCTCAATCCTGGTGCCCGTCCAGAGCCTAACATTTACATAACCCCATTTATACAACCCAACTTCATGGTCACAGAGCAATCTACAATGTACGCTACCGTCTCAAGCCCCATGTCCTCTGCCATAGAGTCTTTTAAAAATCTGCAGGCGGCCATCAAACGACAGGTACATGATATAATTTATTTGATGTCTCATTGGCTTATTATTTATTGCTCAGTCACATGCGGACGCCTGGAACTGCACCGCTCGTGTCATCGTCTCACATGAACCCAAAGATTTCGCACACGACCAGCAGAGGAGGGAACTCTTTGAGACCCTCAGCTTCAGCAACCCCTTTGTGCAAAAAGGAACCAGGACCGCCGACGCCAACGAGACCAGGATCACAGACACCTTCGCTGAACGCTCCATGAACCACATACCTGCCGTCTACTCACTCCCTCCACACCATCACATCGAGTCTATGCCCGCCCTCACCCCGTGCATGGACATCCCGTTCCTGCACAACAAATACAAACACGACGTATGTGCACTCGTCGGCGTCCCACCCGAGATGCTCCCAGACCACGGACGTCCCGACCAACGACGCGCCTCCCATGTATCCTCTCGCACCTTTCAGGCCAAAATGCAGCTTGTCTGTGCCTTCCTCCGCTCCCTGCTCTCTGAGGTCCACCTCGCAGTCTACAAGAAGCCCGCTGATTTCGAAGTGATCCCTATGCCTCGTCTGGAAATCACGTCGATTGATGAGCTCAAAACCCTGCATGAGATCGGCGTGCTTCGACCAGAGCACACGGTTGAGCTTGCATCCATCCTCATGGGCGTTGGGAAACGGAAACGAAGCCCAAAAGACCTTACATCATTTGAATAACGCATTCAATATTACATACAGACCAGCAATCCAAAAGACATACGTATTCATAAGTAACGATGCGCAACTAATAAGCGTTGCATTCATTACAGCCGCAGAAGACAGCACTGGTTCAAGAACAGCATCATTGAAATCAACCGACGTGTCTTCAAACTCAAACATCACACAGAGACAACATGCAGTAGTTATATCCCAAAGATGAATGTGTCGTGGCCCAGACCCCCTAGATAGAGGTCGATGGAACGCTCGTTCCGGGCGAATTTTTCAGTGGCTCGGTCACTTCGATCGCGGTAGTCGAGAGCCTGCATGAGAAACGGGGTGTCGGCGTTGATGGAGCGCTTGTAGCAATGGACGAACAACAGGAACCGCGAACGGAAGTCCCAGGTCATCAGTGGGTCAAAGGTGAAGCGTCTCACGTGGTGGACAATGGACTCAAACTGCGCGAGAAGCGTCTGGGCTGCGACGATCAACCCAGACGTTGGCTCATCATACTCCTTCAGAGGGAAGCATGCGACCTGAAACACAGACACAAACGCCCTCGAGTTGATGAACTGCGGCTCAACAACCCCAGATTCTCCCAGGATCAACTCGGTCATCAGGATCTCTTCAACGACTCGTGCAGCGTCGGAGATGAACAACATGTCCTGCAGCATGGGGTTGACGTTTTTCCACTTGCGACCTACAAGTGTCTTTGAGGAGATGCAGTGAAGGCTGAAGCGAAGAACGGCTGCTTGCATTGGTGAACTTTGTTCGTGTTGTTGCGGTTAAATAGCCGTTAAAAAACCCGTAACAAAAAAAAACATTCGGGATTAAATTACCGTTAACTCAAACACATCCAAATCATGGAGCCCAACTGGCGCCCGCGTTGGACCCAATTGCACTACCATGCCCTGTACATGGGGATCTATGAATGCCTACGAGAGCGTCCAAACCCATCCCACGAGATTTTCATCCGCGGTTATCTTTCAGAGCTTGAAGAATACCCCAACGCTATCATGCAACGCCATCGCATCTGGTGGACTCGGGAGTGGCTGGCAGAGCTTCCACCCCGCGGCCCATGCGGGGAGTCGTGTGAGATGTAATAAAAGTTTGTTTGTTTTATTGACGGGGAGTCTGATGTACCCAATGATCTTGCTTGCTTCGTTTGAGTTTGCATTTCCTGTGAAGGCAGGTGTCTCATTCCTGCACACACCCGAGCATTGGATGCTGGCCTTTCGGGATTTAGATCTAAGAATTGATGGGATCTCTAAGCCTGCTGTCATTCGCGGGTATTCAACAGTCCAATTTGGGTTCCATTCGATCCTAGGCAGCGGGAATGCGACCATGTTCACTGACAACAAGACATGTGTGCGCATTGCAACAGATAATGCAATTATCTGCATGAAGGTCAAACCAACGTCTCTTGGCGAACATCACATGCTCACAATTGACTATCGAGCAGCGAAGATCCAAACTTGTTTGACATGTGTGAAGACAAGCATGATTCTTCAGCGTCACACCATCAAACACGCTCTGCGTAGGAAACGTGATAACGTCTTGTTAGAGAATGAGAACTTTCGTCTGTATCGCCAGCAGGTCTTTGGTTAATTCCAGCTCAGGCTGAGGCCTTTTTCGCCGCCAAAACGCCAACCCCATGTCCACAACACACACACACACGCAAACAAGAGAAGATTAAAGATCCTAAATTGGAAACACAGGCACAGACTACAGACCATGACTGCAACCACGCAAAACTCACAGCAGTTCATTGTGAAAAATAGAACCACTGCAAACAACAGGAAAAGGAGAGTTGAAAAGACAGGCTCATCCAGTTGCTGCATTCGCTGCCCACACTCGGACACAAACACCCAACACGACTTGGGCTCCTCCATTGGGACGCATGTGTCTGATCACACATATAGAAAATCGGTGCAAGCGTCCCGATGGATGGCAGACTGCGTGGCGAAGGCAATGCAGTCGGCGAGGGCGATGCCAACCACGTCCACGTCCTAGCGTGCGTGCGTGCAAGCACGCGAAAGTGAGCACGCACGCGTACAAATGCACACAAAAACATGAAGTCAGTGGTGTATGTTTGTAAATTGAAGTTGAAGTTTGATGGCATGCATGCAAAGCATGCGAAGCATGCACAAGCGTGCTATCAAACATTACCTCCATATCGGAGCGCCGGTTCGAGGTGCGATCAATGACTCTGAAGGCGACAAACACGAGGTCGTTCCTATCACAATTTAAATCGACAGCATCTGGGTATCGCAGCCAGCCAAGGAGATGCGTAGTTTCCGCCTCTGGAAGTCGGAGCTGAATTGCATCTGAAAGCTTTGATTTCTCCACAATGATATGCAGTCCGAGCGGTAGCAGACGGGCGTGGACAGTCACCCAATCCATACAGATCTTTGAACCACCAGCCGTCAAAACAAAGTAATTCCCTTCTAGATCGAGGAAGTTGCGACTGGCCACGGTACGAATATGACGACTAAATGGCGACTGCCAGTTTTCAAAGCTTTCATGCTCAATGGGGTCTATCACATCGTTCCTCTCTTGCAGGATGCCAAACTGGCCTTCAGCGTCGAGCACTATCACCGCGTGCTTGCGGAACACGAGGGGAGCAACGCTCAGCTCCAGGCGGTCAAGCTCCATCTGCCAATGCTGAATGGGAAATGCAGTGCTGATGGAGCGGAACCTGACCACACGTTGACCCTTTCTTAAATTAATCATCATTGAATATAACTGTGGGCAGGCCTGACCTGAGAAACGCGAAGGCATATCCACCGAGGCCGACGCACACGACACCCGTCTCGTCATGGCTGTTCGTGACAGGATAGATGCGACCAGGAACCAACTCGGCAGACCGCGTCTTTTGAGTTGGCATGACGTAGAATTCAGTGGGAGGACGTCCACAGTGCTCAATATGCGTATGCAACCAGGCATGTATATGCAGCACGTCCTGCATAGGCATGGCATCAGTGGTCGTGTTCGTCCAGAAAAAATCAGAACAAAAAACTACCTCAATTGGATGTGGCCCCATCACACACGCGAGCTCACTCATACGTCCTTTACGCCAGGCGTTGATACACTTGCGATTGCGAAGGAAATAATCGCGAGGACAAACCACCTCCACCAGGTCTTCAGCCACTTCTTCGTTTCTGAACTGGAAGATCTGGTCCAAACAAGGTTTGGATAGCGTCAAACAAAGTTTGAGCGTCAAACGAAGTTTGGAGCAGTTCAAATGTCAACTACCTCACTGAGCAGAGCCCCAGTCGGGCAAGCCTGCTGTGGAACAATCGTGGACGCAATCAATGCAAACAGATTCTTGCCAAGCTCCACAGTGTTGTCAGAATGCAGATGGACATCTCCAATGAGCGCGTTGACCAATAGATGCTGCGTGATATGAGCCCATACAGTGCCAACTGTCGAAGGGAACGACTTATCGGCACCAGCCTGTTCTACGACACAGACAAGAAAGCGATGACCAGCATTCCACGAACCACCAGGAGAATGGAACCACTCATTTTGATACGGAACCCCCATCATGCGAAACAGATGGCGAGCGTCGAGCATTGATTCGTTCAAGTCCAGAAAACTGATTTGATAGCGCGTGCGTGCGGAGCACGCGTTCCCCGTGCGAAGCACGCCCGCGCGCCATCAAATACAATTCGAATCAACCAAAACAAAGTTAGCAATATCAAACGTTCAAGTCTAATGCAGTTATTCTCAAACCTGGTGAAGTCAATGACCTTGTTGGCACATTCACACCAGGCCTTGTAGACTGTGTACCTGTTTGTGTTACAAACAAGTCAAAAGACAGCAAAACAAATAAAATTTCGCGAAGCGAAACAACCAGGAATTATGGTTCAGCCCAAAGTACTTCTGTAAGTAGTGCTCAATCTGTGCATAGTCGGCGTTGGACCCAACACCCTCAACAAGAACATAGGAACCAGACAACCCGTCTGGCTGAGCATCGTTGGTCGCCGCTACCGCCTGAAGATAGATCTGCAGCTTCTGGTATTCAGCACCATTCCTGACGTCATCTATTTTGCCCTTGAGAACAGCAACCATGAAGGGAATGCTCAAGACGGGTGACTTGGCCTTGAAACGAATCATTTGATTTACCATACACAAACCCGCGTCGACAAGGTGTGTGATGCCGTTAAGCAACGCCATGTTGGCCCAATAGAGCGTAAGCGCCGAGCTCTCCATGCAATGCAATGTGTACATGCAGGCTGTCTTGAAATCATCAAATTTGTTCATGTTGCATGTGGCAGTACAGACTAGACACGAGGCGACGGCTCGAGCGATGTAACCTTTGAGGATACGATCGTTGCTCTGATCCAATGACTGCCCGAACAGGCTCGAGAGGCTGAAGGCACGTGTCTTGAACCAATCAATGTACTCCCTGACTGGCTTGCTGATCTCCCACATGGTTGCATCTGTCTTGTTCATCAACCCAAGATGCCTGCACACCATCCACTGCACCGAGAAGAGCGTGGCAATGTGCTTGCACTCATCGGGATCCGATGGGAGCATGGACTCGCCAGACGTGGCAGTGCTGCAGCCATTGATGTGCTTGCGCTTGCGTGGGTCGAAAAAGCCTCTGCTCTCAGGGGCCCCTGATTTTACGTAGCG
>Ga0247839_1002902_pt1 | contig 24670 bp, 24 predicted proteins | sample LaCruzMarch2015__6_FD_192405 | JGI IMG/M metagenome (GOLD analysis project Ga0247839, IMG submission 192405) | Freshwater microbial communities from meromictic Lake La Cruz, Castile-La Mancha, Spain - LaCruzMarch2015_16m | ecosystem: Environmental > Aquatic > Freshwater > Lake | place: Spain... | reverse complement strand
GTATAAGTATAAAAAGTTTCGGTGTCTTCTTTTTTACCACTAATGCCACTTGCAGTTCCAATTCCAGGTAAAGTTATTTCTTCTTTTCCTGTTCCATCTGCATTAAATTTATAAATTCTGGTGCTTGCATCTTTTAAATAATTAATAAATAATTTTCCTCCCCAAAAGCTTGCTCCTTCTAGTAAATCGGTACTTTCAGCAATAATAGTTTTCCAGTTTTTTTCATCGGCATTGGCAGGATCCACTTCTATCAATTTATATTTAGCTGCACCTTTATCGGTAGCAGCTAATATTTTATCACCAACATTATCTATAAGGCTATAATTGTTTTCAAATCCTTTGAAAAGTGTTTTAAAAACCTTTTCGTTTTTACTTAAATCTTTCAATAATATTTCGTTGCCATTGGTTCCCTCACTTATGTTTATAAACATAAAACGTTCGTCTTCGGTTATACCTGCATTGAAATAACGCAACGGGTGTTTTTTATCTTCATAAATTAATTCATCTGCATTTTGCGCGCTACCCATTTTATGATAATAAATTTTCATAAACTCATTGGCATTGCTAAATGCTTTTCCTTTAGCTGGCGCATCGTATCGGCTGTAATAAAAACCATTTCCTTTCCAAGTAGCACCACTAAATTTCACCCATTCTATTTTATCGGTTAGTTTTTGTTTGGTAGTAACATCCATCAAAAAAATTTCGTTCCAATCGCTGCCACTTTGTGCCACACCTACTGCACAATATTTGTGGTCTTTGCTGAATGTAAAACTAGCTAAAGAAGCAGTTCCATCATCACTTAATTTATTAGGATCTAAAAACACTTCAGGCTCGCCTGTTAGGCCTTTCTGGCGGTATAAAATACTTTGATTTTGCAAACCTTCATTCTTAAAAAAGTAGTACCAATCGCCTTCTTTAAACGGACTAGAATATTTTGGGAAATTCCAAATTTCTGTCAAACGGTTTTTTATTTGTGTGCGGTAAGGAATTTGGCCTAAATAGTTTTGTGTTACCTCATTCTCGTCATTTACCCATTTAATTACATCGGCTGCAGTATCGTTTTCTAACCAACGATATGTATCTGCTATTTGAGTACCGTGGTAATTATCGGTTTGAGAATCGGTTTTGGTGTTTGGATATGGTAATCGGTTCAATGTATTTTGAGTTGGTTTTTGAGTTTCATTGCAAGCAAATATTGCAATTAATAATGCGGGTAAAATGTAATTTTTTATCATAACAATATTTTTATTTGGAACAATGATAAACGATTTTTGATTGCAGATTTTTGATTTTTGATAAATGGTTTGAAGGTGTTTTTAGCCACAGATTCACAGATTATCGGTCGCTGAGCTTTTTCGATAATTTTCGGGAGAAGTGTTGCCACAGATTTCAAAGATTTCAATACATTACCTTGTTTTGTAAAACTATTCTATGACGAGACAATCTTTTAAATCCTTAAATCATTCTAATCCTGATTCTGACAATAATCTGTGAATCTGTGGCATCTTTTTATCTTTATTTTTTCTGTAAAATCTGTGGATTTGTTTTAAAATAATCCATGTTTGTTATTCAGCAAAATCAGTAAATCTGCGTTTTTTTCTGTTTAATCTGTGGCTATTTTTTGTCTTTCTAGTCCCCCAAATGTGAAACATCATTTTGTGTAATCATTTCAAATGTTTCACCATCAAAATCTAACTGATACAAACATGTATTTTGGTGCTGGTATTTATCCATGTACATTAAAGGTGCATCTAATAACAAACAAATAAAACTCTTCAAAGCTCTTCCGTGCATACACACCAAAACAGTTTTTTCATGGGTGTTTTTCAGTATCAATTCCAATGCTTTTTTTTGCCTTTGCTGCATTTGATTAGGCGTTTCTCCATTGGCTACAGCCACATCGTAATTCCCACTTTCCCAAGCATTCACTGCGTGTTGGTAAAATTCCCGCTCTTTAAAATCTTGTACTTTTCCTTCAAAATCGCCCCAACTTATTTCATTTAATTCTGGTAGTTTTTCATAAGGAATTCCATCGTTAATAAAATGCTGAATGGTTTGTTGGGTTCGCTTTAAACCCGAAATGTATATTTTATCGAAAGGAGTAGTTTTATATTTATTGTAAAACAAAAAACCTTGATTCAAACCCGTTTCATTCAAATCGGTATCTACTCCATTTCCTTGTACTATATTCATGCGATTAAAGTCGGTTTCGCCATGCCTAATAATGTATATTTTCTTCATAAGTGTTTTTACAATAATACCCGATTTGTGCCAAATACCCTTAGATATTGGAAGAATTTGGAGCGTTTTTTTTGTAAAAAAATATTACTTAAGTTGTAATTTTAACCCAGAATAATCATTAGAACTTCGTTATGAGAGTTAAATGTACAATAAATCAGTTCCTTAAATTTTAAAATCATAGCAGAGCTACGTTTTTAAAATTTAAGGAAACGCTGATTTGAAGTAGATTTGACTCGTAATAGATTTTCTAATGCGTATTCTGGGTTTAAGTGAAATGACATTTTTTTTCATTAATTGATTTACAGTTCTGATAGTTTCATACATTTATTTTCAAAAGCTAAAAACAAATAATTGATGCTGAAAAGTAAATGAATATTTGAAGCAATTGCCCCTTCCGTTATTGGATTAGATTGTTGCATTATGCAACATTTTAAAAGCTGTAAGTAGCAATATTTATAAAAAAAATTGTATACAGCACCATTGTTTTTAACACTATAACTTTTTGTAAAATTAATTATCAAAACACCAATTTTTGGATAGAAAATATATTTTTGAAAACATTATTCATCCAATAAAATAAAAACATGTTACAAATTATACTCATTATTTTAGGGAGCATTATTGCTATTGTATTGCTTGCTGCTTTGGTTATGCCAAATAAATATTCCATTATTTCTAGCATAGAAATAAACCGTCCAAAAGAGGATGTATTTAATTATATCAAATACTTAAAAAACCAAGAGAATTATAGTAAATGGGTAATGGCTGACCCCAATGTAAAATTAGTTTATACTGGTACCGATGGAACGGTTGGTTTTAAAGCTGCTTGGACTAGCGAAATGAAAAATGTAGGTGTTGGTGAGCAAGAAATTACTCAAATAAATGAAGGTGTTGGATATCATGCTACCATTCGTTTTGAAAAACCATTTAAAGGCGAAAGTTTTGCCACTGTTACCGTTGAAAATGTTTCAAATAATAAATCTAAGATAATAACTGTTTTCAATACTTCTAGTCCATTTCCTATGAATGCAATTGCACCATTGATAAAAAATATGTTGTTAAAAGACATGGACGAAAATTCTACTAAATTGAAAAGTATTTTAGAGAAATAAAGAATATCAAGTTGAATTGATGATTGAAATTTTCAAAACAAATATTACAGAGCAATCAATTGCATGCACAATCAGATCGGATTTAAATTTACTATTTAATGATGCAAGTATTAGTTTTGATTTAGAAGATGTTGATAGGGTTTTACGAATTCAACACCCTGAATTGGTTCCTCAAAAAGTGATTGATTTTGTTAATAACAAAGGGTTTTTATGCGAAGTTTTGTCTGCTTAACGTATAAAAAAACGAATAGTTTTTGGTTTATTTCTTAATTAACTCTTAAATGGTTTTTCTTGTATTTTCTTTTATTATTTTCGTGATTAAATAGGAATTTTACTCATGGATCGCTTCAATAACAACAAATCATTATTTATCATTTTTACTTTAATTATTTTATTTTTCAATATTGGAACATTCCTTTTCGATATATTTTATTTAAACAAAGAAAAGGACAAAATTGCCCATAATAATTCCGAAAATTTAAAGTACGTAAGTACTGAATGTAAAGATTATAAGCTAAAAAGGTTAAGCGGATACAAGTATGCTATGCCTTTAATTTTTGTAGATAATTCATGTCAATCCGAAAAACTTTCTTCTTTAAAAAATGAACTCAATGGTGTATTTAACAAATACAAAGAGAACGGCATTTTAAACTCAGCATCTTTGTATTTAAAAGATTACAATACCAATAATTGGATTGCAATCAATGAAAATGAAACCTATTCCCCTGGCTCGTTGCTTAAAGTTCCTGCATTGATTACACTTTTAAAAATGAGCGAAAAAAATCCTGGTTTTTTAAACAAAAGGATTACTTTTAACAGACGCTATGATGTACAAATCAATCCTCGTTTTTTATCAAAATCGATAAAATTTGGTGAAACTTATACTGTTAAAGAATTGATGTCGTATATGATAAGATATTCGGATAATAATGCCACAATACTTTTAAATGAAATAACTGATGTAAAAGTATTTAAACAGCTTTTTAAAGATTTTGGTTTAAAAGAACTTGATTGGAATAGTTCTGATTATTTAATGACTGTAACCGATTATTCTATTTTTTTACCTGCTTTGTTCAATGCAAGTTATTTGAGTATTGAAAATTCAGAATTCGCTTTAGAATTATTAAGTAAATCAGATTTTGAAGAAGGTTTTTCTAAAGGAATTCCCACAAATGTTAACATGGCCGAAAAATTTGGAGAATCGGGTAATTTAGATATGAAAGAATTACACGAGACCGCCATTGTTTACTTAGCTAATAAGCCTTATATTATTACTATTATGACCAAAGGTAAAGATTTAGAAAAGTTGCCAATCGTTTTAAAAGAAGTGAGTTTTTTGGCTTATAATCACCTTAGTCAGCTAAATAATTAGTTAGTATTTTTTTGCAACCAAACGTGCAAATCATTAATTACTTCAAATGGAATATGACGCATAATTGCATACTCGCTATAGGTTGATTCTCCTTCGCCCGAGTGCATTATATGATTCATTTTTTCGTAAATTTTAAAGGTAACATTTTTATGTTTTTTTAGCTTTTTCTCCCATACTGCAAAATTCTTTTTATCTACTTGGTAATCGCGGGCACCTTGCATTATAAATATTGGAATGGTTAGTTTTTTTGCCACTTTTATTTGGTCATATTTATTTATCCATAACCAATATTTTGCTGGAATTTCGTGTGGTAATAAAAAGTAGGAAGTGTTTTCTTTTACTTTATGTTTCAAAACTATTTTAGCTTTGGCATCATCTTCGTCAAAATGCACTTTTTTATGTGGTAATATTCGGCCTAAATATTTGTTTTGATCTATCATCATTTCTAATGGATGATTAGCATTTGCACCCATCATAATAATGCCTTTTATAAATGGATTTTCGGTGGCTACAAATGGAGCTAAATAAGCTCCTTCACCATGTCCAAGTAAATATATTTTGGTGCTATCAACTTTAGGATTTTTCCTCAATAAATTGATAGCTGCTTGCAAATCATCTAACACATCTTCTCTAGGTGTAAATAGCACTCCATTCATTTTGTTTTGCGATAAATTGTAGCCATAATTCAAACTTCTTTTATTATACCTAAATACAGCAAAACCTTCCGAAGCTAAGCCAGTTGCAATGTCTTTATAAGGTTTTGAAACAAAATTACCATCAGCATCCGATGGGCCAGCAGCTGGAATTATAATTACTAAAGGTACTTTTTTATTGCTTATAGGTAAACTTAAAATTCCAGTAAGTGGCATGGTTGTATCCGCAGCAAAGGTTATACTTTCATCATTGTAGCTTTCTGCATTTGCATATTCTGGAATTGCATAAGATTTATAGGTTTCTGTAAAACGATAAAGTATCAGTTTTTTGTTTTCTCTGTTAAAAACCAATTCTATCAAAAAATCAATATTATATACAGTTTTGGAAATGTATTCTAAATTTATTTGACCGATGTTTTCACTAAATCCTGCATACCTAAATTTTGTAAAACCTCCATATTTTTCAATCAAAGGTTCGTAGTTTGATGCCAACGCTGCTGCGCTATTGAACGAAATTTGCTGTTCGTTAAATTGCAAGGACAATGAATCGTAATTTCTATTTTTAAAAAGTGAAATAATATTTTCACTTTTTGTCATAAATATTTTTTGCTCAGATTGAGCAATGGTGTTATTGAGTATAAATAACACTAAAAGGAGTGATAAAATGCTGTGTTTAATTTTCATTTGATAATGGCAAGTTTATGCTTTTTATACGAAACCAAAATCTAAAATTTTGTTAAAAAAAATGCAGCAATAAAATTGCTGCATTTCAAATGTTTATGAATATAAAAAATTATTTGCTTTTTGGATACAAAGTAGCTACTACTTTTACATCTAATTCTTCAGCAATTTTAGTTGCAACCAATGAAGGAATTTCAACTTTATGATCAGCATTTTTTACTTTAAAATCGCTTTCTAATTGTATGTTACCTTCTTTAACTATAATGGTTCCAGTTATTGTTCTTTCCTGAATTACTCCATGAATATTCAATTTGCCTTTTACATTTACCTTATATGTTCCAGCAACTTTTAAATTGATATCTTCTTGAACATTTCCTCTAAAACTGCTTGCAGGATATTTTTCACTTTCCATGTATTTTTCGTTGAAATGCTCTTGCATTAACTTATTTGGAAATTTGAACGAATTGTTTTGAATCATAAAAGCAATGTCTTTTGTTTCTAAATTTATTAAAGTAGTTGCAGTTTCACTTTTTCCATCAATGTTTTCTAATGGAGTTTTTGAAAAAAAACTTACTTCAGCATTCGTTGCTTTGTATAAAGTTTGAGCTGATAAATTTGCTAATGCAAATGTTGAAATACTTGCGATTGTTAAGATTAGTTTCTTCATTTTTATAGTTTTTATACTTTTTTTTATTGTTTGATTTCAATTATAGTGCCAATAGTAGTATGAGCGCTTAATTCGTCTATTTCCTGATTTGTTAGAGCTATGCAACCCAAAGTCCAATCAAATAAATGATGAATGTTACCAATAAATCCAAATCCATTTTTTAAACCATGAATTTTTATAACTCCACCAGTTGGTTTGTTTAGTTTTTTACACCTTTTAATATCGTTACTATTTGGATATGAAATTCCTAAATTATTATGGTAACCACTGTCTTTGTTTTTACTTATAATTTTATAAATCCCTTATGGTGTTTTTTTATCTCCTTCATATTCTTTTGCACCTAATCCGCCTCTACCAATTGCTATTTTGTATGTTTTTATCAATTCATTTTTACAAAATAATTCCATGATATGTTTTGACTTGGTAACAACTATTTTATCAATACTTACGTTTTTTTGAATAGGTTGGTTTTTATTTGCCAATAAAAAACTTAAAGTTATAAAAAATAAGATTGTATAAAAAACTAGCTTTTTCATTTACAAAATTTGTAAATCAAAAGTACTATTTTTTATTTTCATCATCAAATGAAAAAGTACGTGATAAATTAAAGCCTAACCTCACACCAAAATCACTCCATTTACCAGAAGTTTCTGCTACAAAACCTTGCTCATACATATATATTGAATTGCTAAACATTAACTGAAATACGTGTCCACCAGTTTCAATATCAAATCCTACAGATAAATAGTCTTCATAAGTATTATTTGTGTTGGGAATTAATTCATCTCTTCCTGTTAAACGTGGATAATACTCAATATTGAAACGAGTACTTCTAGTTACTTTAAACGAACCACCCAAACCCAATGCTATTAAATCGTTTGGATCACTGGTTTTTTTAACCAAATTTCTGTGAATAAAGGTTGGAGTAATTTGTAACGAAATACTAGGATTTATTTTGCGAGCAATAATTAATTGGTTACAAAAATTTAAACGAGAAGTAAAATAATTATTCCGTGTTTGGTCAGTAAAAGTGGTAGAGTTCAATCCCATGTTCCAATAATATGAAATAGCAAATGGGAAATTCTTTTTGCCACCAATTGTTTGTTGGAAAATTTTATATTTCACACTAAAATCATAAATTTTAGTTCCAGAGCTTCTGCCTATTCCAACCATTAATTTATCAGTTATTCCATAGTCAAAGGCCAAGCGAACAGTAGCAGCATCCATTCCTAATAAACTGTAATACCAAGCATCATCTTTTAGTTCACCAAAACGGTGAAGAATCAAAAAGTTTAAATGTTTTTTCGAAATGTTTTCATTGCTTTGACCTGTTATAATTCTAGTTCCTTTAAATGTAGCTAATACTGGGCTCGAAACTGTGTTTTCGTCTTTTAACATATCAAGTAAATCGTCTTGTGCACAAGCAAAATTTACTATAAAAAGCATAGTAATAAAAAGTATATTTTTTTTCATTTTAGCAATTATTATTTTCTAGTTTTCTAATGCTCCATCTTTTATCCAATTATCTAATTTAGTAAAGTTACAGGTACTCAATCCTGAAGAAGGCATATCTTTTTTAGAAATGGCCCTATTTGTAACTTTATCAATGTTTGCTTTAACTAAAGCGTAAGTTGTTAAGTCGGGTGTATTACCTCCAGGTTTATGGCAATTAGCACAATTTACATCTATTAAAGTTTTTATGCCAGTATTATAAGTAAGTGGCGCATTGCAATCGGTCCCTGAATTTGGGTAAAGTTCTTCTTCTTTATCGTAATAACAACCAGTTAAAAAAACAGAACTTAGTAGTATAGTTGAGATAATTATTTTCTTCATATATTTAGTTAATATCTATTTTCGATTGTATTCCACCATGACAATTTGAACTTGAACAACTTTTGTTTCCTGCAAACATTTGATCCATGTCTTCTACTTTGCTTCCACTAATTACTCTTGCATAGCATCCACCATTAAAGTTGATTATTTTATTGGTATAAAAATTCCCTTTTTTGTCAGAAACTAATGATAAAATTTTGTAACCTGTTCCTTTTTTACCTGTCCAAAGTTCTACAGTTACATTATTGGCCGGAGATCCACTGTTATAAACCGAACCAGCTACATTCCACCAACCTTCACCTGATGCTTCGTTCGATGAATTATTATGGCAACTCATACAATCTTGTCCTGTGTTATGGCTTTCGTCATCGCCTGCAGTGCTTTGTTTTGGGTTTTTTTGTAATTCATCGTAATGCGAACACGCTGCAAAAAAAGTTGCAAGTATTAACGATAAAAAAATAGTGGTTTTTTTCAATTTCATGTTTTCAATTATTGAATTTTTCGGCACGAATTTATTGTTTTATTTTTTGGATGTTGTCAACTTTATTTAACATTTAACATCAAACTATTTGACATAAATTACTTAATTCCTTTAAACAATCTTTTCCATCTTACTTCTTTGTTTCCAGAGTCCCAGCTCATCCAAACAAATAATGCTTTACCTACTATATGGGTTTCAGGAACAAATCCCCAAAAGCGGCTATCGGCCGAATTATCGCGGTTGTCGCCCATCATAAAATAGTAATTATACTTAAATTGATAAGTTTTTATGGCTTGTCCATTGTTCATGGCTTGCCCATTTTTCCAAGTTAAAGTTGGGTTGTCTTCATAATGGTTAATTGCAAATTGGTACACGTCAAAATTATGCTCATTCATTTCAATTACATCGCCACTTTTTGGAATATAAATTGGGCCGTAATCATCTATACTCCACCTATACTTTTCTTGAAAAGTAGTATATCCACTTATAAAAGTAGTATCGTTTTTATCAATAGAAACTACACCCGACATTCCTTTCAGTTTTTCTTTCGATTTGTTCGATAAATTGATCAATAAATATCCTTTGTCAGTTGCTCCACCTTCAGTTATATCATTGTCTTTTATAAACTTTTCGCTGATTCCTTCGGTTGTAACTACTTTGTAAAAATGTTGCATCAGTTCAGGATTATCAGCTGGTTTATTATTGATAAATAATTGCTGATTTACTACTTTTAAACTATCGCCTGCAATACCCACACAACGCTTAATATAGTTTTCTTTTTTGTCAGTAGGTTTATCTATTTCAAAAGGATAATTAAATACAACTACATCATTATTTTTTATTGATGATACAGCAAACAAACGAGTGTATGGCATTTTCATCCATTCTAAATACGATTGAGTGGTATTGGAAAATGGTAATTTATTATGTACAAAAGGAAAACTTAAAGGTGTTTGAGGTAACCTGTTTCCATAACTGTATTTACTTACAAATAAAAAATCACCAACCAATAACGATTTTTCCATGGATGAAGTTGGAATGGTATAAGCTTCCATAAAATAACCACGAATAATAGTGGCTGCAATGGTTGCAAATATTAGTGCATCGCTCCATTCGTAAGCAGTTTGAATTTCATTTTCTTGTTTAAAAACTAGGCCAACTATTTTAAATATTAGTATAAAAATGGGTGCAATTAACATTGCAATTACTCTGGTAAAATACCCAAATATAATTAGAATTCCATAAATACAATTTACCAAAGCCAAGCCAAATGAAGCACCTGCGGCCATGTATAAAAACATACATACAAAGTTTACTATTATCCAAATGGTAATAATTGACCACTGTTTTTTACTAAAATTTTTAGGGTTTTTGTAAAAATAATTGAACAACTCTGTAAAAAAATTTCCTTTTATTACGTTGTTACTTCCTTTTAAATTATTCATGAATATTTTTTATTGAACTACATAATTAAACATAATTTATATGTTGTAATTCATATTTTTTTTAAAATTGTGTTTGTTGATTGTAAACGGTAAAAATTTAGAATTGTAAAATATCATCAAGAGTATAAATTCCTTTTTTTCCTACTATCCATTCGGCTGCTAAAATAGCACCTTTAGCAAAACCGTATCTACTTTTTGCACTATGAGTAATTTCTATAATATCTATTACATTTTCATATCTAACAGTATGGTCGCCCATTATATCGCCTTCTCGGTGGCTTTCAATTAGCAATTCGTTTGCTTTAGTGCTTTGTGCAGGAGTTGTGGCATCAAACATTAAGCGGTCTTTTATTTTTTCTTTCTTGGTGTTTTCCTCCATTATTTGCTTTGCTAAAGTTAAAGCAGTTCCACTCGGATGATCTTTTTTAGCGGTGTGGTGTAATTCACTAATCATCACATCGTAGTCGTGGTTTTTCATTATTTGTGCCAACATTTTATTTATTTTATAAAATATATTTACACCAATGCTAAAATTACTACTATAAACCATGCTTTGTTTTTCGGCCAAACATTTTTCTTTTATTGTATCAAATTGATCGTACCAACCTGTTGTGCCAACTACTATTGGAACATTTGCTTCAAAGCATTTTAAAATATTATCAACTGCGGCAGTTGGCATACTAAAATCAATGGCTACATCTACGTTTTGTAAACTTAATGGTAAAAAATCGAAGGCGTTGTTTAAATCAACTCTGTAAACAATTTCATGGCCTTTGGCAATAGCAATTTTTTCAATTGCTTTTCCCATTTTACCATATCCAAGTAGGGCTATTTTCATAAATTAATTGAGTGAATTAGGGGCTTATTAATTTGATTGCACAATATAAAACTTTAAAATTAAGAAGCAAATTTTTTATTTCAATATTGTGTAGTTTAAAATGGCTTTCCATGTGTTAGTGAAACCAATTTATTTACTAAAAAAGGCATGGGTTTTAAAGAATTTATGAGCAAGTTTGTCATTGTTTCATTGCCAAAAACCGATTGAATTCTTCGCCCAACAAATAATCTTGTACTAAAATTCTGTTTCCACAAATCAATATATTTTTCAATTAATTGAGTATTATTTATTTCATTTTCAAAATATTGAGGAAGCAAATCGCTTAATATTTTTGATGCTTTCATGGCCATACTCATTCCATTTCCACACAGCGGAGTTATTGATCCTGCTGAATCGCCAAGCATAATTATTCCTTTTTCGTGTTGGGTTTTATTCGAAAAATTTATTTGTGAAATTGCCAACGGCTCTTTGTAAAAACTTTCAAATGTTGTAAAATATTTTTCTAAAAACGGATTTTTATACAACACATTTTCTTCCATTTTCTTAATGTTTCCATCAAATTTTTTTAAATTTTGTGCAGTGGTTAAATAACACAAACAATATCTATCGCCTTCAATTTTTGAAATACCACAATACCCGTTTTTAAAGTTATGCAGTTCTATTACATCGTTTGGTAAATTTGCTTTTACGTGGTATTTTATACCAATGTAATTATCCAATCCTTTGGCTTTATTTTGAATAAAACTCCTGTTTAGTTTAATGTCTAAATTACTGCGTTTTCCAAAACTACCAATTACCATTTTTGATTGAATGGTGTCGAAATTTGAATAAACTAAATAATTATTACCAATGGTTTTTGTTATATCAATTACTTTACAGTTTTCAAGTAAATGAACACCTTGTTTTTTTGCTTCTAATGCTAACAAATTATCGAGTTTATACCTCGAAATACCGAAGCCTCCGGGGTTTAATTGATGTGTAATAAAATTTCCGTTTGGTGCCGATACTTTTAGTTTTTCTAATCTTGGTAAATTTAAATCTGGTAATTGAATGCCACAGCTTATTAAATAATTCCATGATTCCATAGCTATGTATTCACCACAAACTTTATGAAAAGGATAGGTTTCTTTTTCGAGCAATGCTACTTTGTAACCTTTGTTTGCTAACTGAATAGAAAGTGTTAAACCACCTAAACCACCACCAATAATAATGCAATCAAATTCTTGCATTTTATTATTCGCTTATAATGGTAATTGTTCCTCTTACAGGTTTCATTACTGTTCCCGACAAATAGTTTTCGTATATTTTTAAAGTGTAAAAATATACACCACTCGATAAATCTTTACCCGATTCTTTGTCGGTTCCGTTCCAATTTATATCTATGTTTTTAGTATCAAAAACAGGGTCGCCCCAACGGTTAAAAACTTGAAATTCTATTTTTTCAATGAACCTATATTTTTTAGGTTTAAATAAGTCGTTTATGCCATCACCATTGGGTGTAAACACATTTGGTAATTCGTAATAAGGGCAATTATCTATACAAAAAGCATTGCCATTTATATTACTTTCATTTCCTGTTGAATCAGTTGCGGTAACTGCATAACATCCTGCAATGCTATATTTTAACAACGAATTTGTGTCGGTGTAAGTAAAAGTATTTGCATTGCTTGTAGCAATTAAAACCCAAGGCAAAGTATTTTTCTTTCTATAATAAATTTTATAAGTTTCTACATCTTGTGTACATGTGCTTGGATAAGTCCAATTCAATATAATATTGTTCAAATTAAACTGTGTGCAAGGGCTAATGTATGCTAAATTGGGTACGCAAGGCGGAATGGTATCTTTAGGAATTCCACATGCTTGTTGCGAATTATTGAACAAACTATCAGCCAATAAACTATACTTTCCAAAAGTGGTAATGTAGTAACAATAAGTTTGTCCATTTACTAATCCTGTATCTCTGAACGATGTATTTAAAGTATTGGCTAAAAAAGTAAAATCTGTTCCATTTTTTCGGTAAATATTGTAACTTTTATTGGTCCAAGGAACATCAAATTTGTAGTTTAAAACAATGGCTTTATCGGTATTATATGGAACTAAAAATACAGAACTTGCAGTAATGCTATTATCAATAGGCGATAAAGGATTTCCAGGTTTGGTGCAATAAAATGCAATTTTATAATTATACTGAACAGTTTGAGTATTCAATACAGAATCAACCAAGCTATCATTAATTATTTCGCTAAATGTATTGTATGTTTTACCCACACCAATATTAGCATAATTGGTGTTTCCAAAAATAGCTCTTTGTAATTGTACAGTGTATGGAGGCGGAAATTGAACAGAATCTAAAAGCAAAGGCTTGAGCCATTTAACCAAAATAGCACCATTTGCTGCATCGGTTTTTAAAACACTAACATGGGTAATAATGGGTTTTGTGCGGGTAATAATACCACAAATTTCATTACTAGCCACACCTTCCGAACTTTGCGCTAAAGCCACAATTAGCCCTTCATCGTTTCGTGCCAGATAAAACGAGGTTATTCTGTAACAATAATTTACCAATGGCGATAATCCTTTGCCATTATTATTATCGAAATAGCTGGTATTGCTTACTCCTTGAGTGGTATCTAAAAGTTCAAAACCTTCAGAGGCTGGCGGAATACCATTTTGACAAGTAGGATTCCAATTAGAGGAATCAATTTTTCGATAAATTTTATATCCAAAAGCAAAATTACAACTATCGGGACTCCAGTTTAGTTTAAAACCATTACTTTCTTGGCTAATGGTAAAGTTTTTTGGTGCTGGGCCAATTACCTTTATTTTGAAATGATTGAAGTGTGAAAGTGAAAAGGGCGAGCCATTATCAATGGCTTTAAAATCGGCTTGAAAAAGCTCAGCACGAATAGATGTACAAGCTGGCCTCCACCTAAATAAAAACCCTGCTGGATTACCAACTGCTACTGTTGGCGAGGTAAAAGCGGCACCAAATTTTTGTGCAAATGGCCCACCAGATGAAGTAAGTGTAACATTGTTTACATCAATATCGCTGGCCAAAATGTTTTTTTGAAGTAAATCGCCAACTATTACACATTCGTTACTCATGTTGGCTATAATTGGAGGATTATTGATACAAAGTTCAATTTTTATTTGCATGTCTCTGTCCACATATCCAACCAAAATAGGTTTAATTTTTCCGTCTCTTCTGTATTCTTTTACTCTAATTACAATATTATAAATTCCAACTTTTTGAGGCTTACTCCAAGTTAATTGACCTGAGTTTTGATTGATAACGAATGAATCGGTAAACAAAGGAATTTGAAAACCGGGTACTTCTTTATTACATTCTTCTTTAGGTGGTCTAATTTCAAAAACTAAACTATCGCCATCTGGGTCGTAAGCGCTAGGGTTATGAGTAAAAACTCTGTTTACACAACCTCTATCTATGGGCGATGAAAGTAAAATGGGCGATTGATTATCGAAACCAATTACAATTTGGGCAGTAACACAAAAAGCCACATTAACCGATACGCCATTGTTAATATTTGCAATACCATCAACCCTGTTTTTGTCAATAATACAAACCCTGTAATTACCCCCACCACCATACGAATGAGTAGTTTTATACATGTTTTTTTGAACCCCATATCCTGCTTCGTTTATCAATGGAGTTTTTGAAGTTCTTGGAATGGATTTTACTGTAAAATCACCAAAATCAACGGTTACAGAGCCAGTACTTACATCGCCCGATGAGTTTTGATCTGTGTAAGTAATAATTGTAATTTCATAGTTTAAACCTAAAATATTTCTGAATAAAATTTCACCTGCACGGTAATGGGTTGCAAACGAAAATTTAGCCATTAGGCTAAATAAAAAAATAAGAATAAAATGAAAATGTTTTGATTTAGTCACGCTTTGGTTGGTTGTTATCATTTAAATTTTAAGTCAGCAAATTAGTGTTTTTTGTTGCATAAATTTCAAAAAAAATCCGTTAACAGTAATATTACAATTTTTGGATTATGAACAGGGAAATGAAATGGTTTATTTGGTTAGTTTGTATTAATAACAAATATTAAATAAATTAGTTGTTTAAAATCACTTTTTTTAACTGTAAAATTTTGATTTTCTACTTTTCGCAACTATCCGTAACGTTAACGAAACTTTCAATGTCAGTGTGATCGAAGTCGAATCCATACACGAAACTATCCATAGAGTTAGCGCAGCGCTCTACGGATTTTAAATGAATGTAGTGTCTCCGACACGGGCTAGATAAAATGAGTCTGATTTCAATAGCTCGGAATCCTTGCTAAGGTTAGGCTTCAGACGGATAGTAGGTTTTTCATATCGTTATTTAATTATTTCGTACAAGTTTGTTGATTTAATTTTTAACAGACCTACTTTGGGTTTGAATATTAAAGTGTCATTTGATTCATCATTAGTAAATACTTTTACACTATCATATTTTGTATTATTGATCATATAACTTAAAATAGGCAAGGGATAATATGAGGTAAATCTTACATGAGAAAAGCTACCCCATGTAACTTTATTTATAATTAAATCGACATTACTTGCAAAGTCAAAAATTTCGAAATATTCATTTTCATTATATTTCATCATCAAAGAAAACTGTTGGATTCTATTTGTTGAAGAACAATTGCCATCTGCTTGGTTTTGTTCTATGTATGTGTTTTTTAAACCTTGGCTAACAAATATTACCGTATCGGTTCCATTTTTCAAAAAGCGGACTTTACTGGTGTCAGAATAAGGTATAATGTAAGGTAAGTCGTCTTGGTTTACGTTGAAAGTATTTCCACTTTTAGGATCTGGACATTTACTACAATTGCTTACTAAAGCAATCAATAATATACAAATTAAATAGTGACGGTTTTTCATAGTCTATATTGAGTTATAGTTTAGTTCAAACATGGTTTAAGTTTTCGAAATAAACAACTATCCGTAGAGTTAGCGAAGCACTCTACGGATTTTAAATGAATATAGTGTCTCTTGCACGGGCTAGTTAAAATGAGTCTGGAGACTCTTCTCTCATTTTAAATCCGTATTCTGATAGCTATCGGAACCTCTGCTAAGGTTAGGATTCAGACGGATAGTAGGTTTTTATGAGTTTATTTAATTAGTTCATAAAGTACATTTGCAGTTTTTATCTTTAAAACACCTGTTTTAGGCTTTGATATTACAATATCACTATTTGAATTTGTAGATGTTTTTATAGAATCGTAGTGATTATTCAAAATTATTTCAGTCCTTACAATTGAAAAATTATTGACATAGGCATTTGATGAATATGTTTCACTTTTTGTGTAGATAAGTCCATTAATAATTTCATAGTCATTATACAATGTCCCATCTTTGTCAGCATAATAATTTATTCTAAAATAATCAGTGTCAGAAGCAGTCATTATAAGGCTGTATTCTTGATTCTTATAATTATAAGGGCAATCTCCACTACCTAGACTTGAACCACTAGTAAAACTTTCTTTTAAACCTTTGCTTTTGAAGAGTAATGTGTCTTTTCCATTTTTTAAAAATAATCGAGTACTAGTATCGCTGTAAGGAATTATATAGGGTAAATAATTTCTATCTACATAACTTGTTTTAGTGCTTGGGTCAAGGCAGCTTTTACCGCAACTGCCCAATACTGAAACTACACTAAAAATTATTATAAATTGGAATAGGTATTTCATGGTTTAATTGATTAGTTCTAAGGTATAACTTGAAGTTTTTACTTTTAATAGACCTAAATTAGGATTTACATTTATTTCTTGAAAACTTGGATCTGATAATGAATATGAAGAGTCGTAAGTTGTGTTTAAAACTTTTATTTTTTTTGGGATTATATATTCAAATAAATTAAATAATTGATAAGTTTGATTGTAATATTGTCCAATATTAAAGGAGTAATAAACCCTTGATGAACTTGCATATAATGCATGATACTTTATATCAAAAAAAACAGTATCAGATGCAAACATGCGAAGTAGTAGTTTTTCATTTTTATAATTAGCGTCACATTCTCCTGTAGTCATTGTTGAACCCTCTTCAAAACTTTGGTTCAAACCTAAACTTTTAAATAGTAGTGTGTCCTTTCCATTTTTTAAAAATAACCTAGTACTTGTATCGCTGTATGGAATTATGTAGGGTAAATAATTTCTATCTACATAACTTGTTTTAGTGCTTGGGTCAGGACAGCTTTTACTGCAACTGAATAAAAAACCAATTAAGCTAATAATGGTTAAAAGTTTCAATCCATTTGCTTGATAAATTGTAATTCGTTTCATCATTATTTGAGTTAATTATTACTTGCTTAGCATTTGGTTTTGTAAACCAGATTTATAAAATAATAAATATTATTTGTAAAGTTTATTATAAATCCAAAAGTACAATAATTAGCTATACAAAACTACTCAATGAAAGAACAGTTCTTTTGCAAAAAAATTGCTCTCAACTATCCGTAGAGTTAGAGAAGCGCTCAACGGATTTTAAATGAATGTAGTGTCTCCGACACGGGTTAGATATAATGAGTCTGGAGACTCTTCTCTCATTTTAAATCCGTAGTCGCTGCCCGCAAAGCTCGGCTTCAGACTACGGATAGTAGTTATAAACATTAGAGTTCCGGAGGAACGAAATATTTATAGCAACGGGTTTTAACCCGTTGAAAAAATGAAACCAAAATTTTATACAAAACCCCCTAAATATTTGCGCTAATCCAGAGGCTTAGCGCAAATATTTAGGGGGTTTTGTTGTGTTCATATACACCTTTGACCCCGAATTTCATTCGGGGCTACCATAAGTTCGTTCCTCTGGAACTTTGCTTTTGATAATTCTTAAGTTGACGCCAATGCGATAGTATCGGAACCCTTGCAAAGGCTCGGCTTTAAACTATAAATAGTAGTGCATATTTTCAAAAAATAATCCAATAACTGTATTGCTACAATTATTGGATTATTGGGGATTTTATTTTAGGGATTCGGTTGGTTTAGAAAATGAGCAATAAGAAAATTATAGTTCTAATTTTATTAAATTTAAAGTATCATTTGTTGGTGGGTAAATTAATTGGATAATTCCTTCATTCAACGTATATAAAAAACCAATATCTACTGTGGAATTTATCTCTGTAAAACTGTTTACCTTATGGTAATATTTACCTTCAATATTCAATGAATCATAATAAAATGGATAACCAAAAGATGCTGGCGAAACATTTTTATTATTGTTTTTATAACTAAAATTTATTCCGCCTGTAGTTGGTCCAACAAATAAGTTGGTAATAACAATTTTATCGTTGTTTAAATTACAACTAAAAGTTAAACTTCTGTATTGTAAATTAGTTGTTTGCGGGCAGTCACCTTGACTAATGTAATTACTCGACCCATACTGATAACCTTGTCCTGTAAAAACCAAAGTATCTTTTGTTTTTTTACTAATGAAAGTAAGTACTGAAAAATCTTTGTAAGATATTTTATTTAAATTATTATCATCTAAATATTTATAATAATTACCATCTACACATTTTTCGTCTGGCTTGCATGATTTAAAAACTATTGCAAGAATTTGAATAATAAGTACTAGACTGAGTTTTGTTTTCATAATTCTAAATAGTAATTATTTAGATTTTCAAACATGGCTTAAGTTTTTGAAATAAACAATTTAAAATTCTAGAAATTTAAACTTTCAAAAATTAAATAGCTTTCCCATAAAAAAATCCAATAACTGTATTGCTACAATTATTGGATTATTGGGGATTTTATTTTAGGGATTCGGTTGGATGAATGCCGATAGCTATCGGCAACCAACCGAGGACAAATTTCTCAGTTAATCTGAAATCAGTTATCTAACAACTAACAACTGTCAACTGACAACTGACAACTAACAACTATCAACTAACTATCCTTCGTTAGAAAACAAAGTAGCTTTATAATACTCTCTGTTTAAACGAGCAATATTGGTTAATGAAATTCCTTTAGGACATTCAGCTTCGCAAGCACCAGTATTGGTACAAGCACCAAAACCTTCAGCATCCATTTGAGCCACCATGTTTAACACACGTGTAGAACGTTCAGGAGCGCCTTGTGGTAATAATGCCAATTGAGAAACTTTAGCCGAAACAAATAACATAGCACTTGAATTTTTACAAGCCGCTACGCAAGCACCACAACCAATACAAGCAGCAGCAGCAAACGATTCGTCTGCATCGCCTTTAGCTATTGGTAAGTTATTGGCATCTTGTGCATTTCCAGAATTAATTGAAATAAATCCACCCGAAGCTATGATTCTATCAAAAGCCGAACGGTCGGTTGCTAAATCCTTAATTACAGGGAATGCAGCCGAACGCCAAGGTTCTACTACAATGGTATCATTGTCTTTGAAACTACGCATGTGTAATTGGCAAGTAGTAACACCTTGGTTTGGTCCATGCGGACGACCATTGATATACATACTACATGCACCACAAATACCTTCTCTACAATCGTGGTCAAAAGCAATTGGTTCTTCTTTGCCTTCGTTCACTAATCTGTCGTTCAACACGTCAAACATTTCAAGAAAAGACATATCAGGAGATACATTTTCTACTTTGTAATCAACTAATTTACCTTGACTTTTACCGTTTTTTTGGCGCCAAACTTTCAAGTTGATATTCATATTTCCGCTCATATTTGTATTTTTTTATTTTAAATTGTTTCAATAAATGGTGATTTCTTTACTAATATACTCCCTTTAGTAGGATATACTATTTTTGCTAAATCTATATATGTTTTTCTGTTTTTTAAGTCAGGTATTGTATTACCAATATTCGAAATTCTTGCTTCTAATTGATGATTAGCAAAATCATTTTTTAATGCTTTAATAGATGAATGCAATTGCTCAATACCATGAGAAACATTGCACCCTTTTAATTCAACAAAAAAAGCAATTGGTACATCTCTTTCAACTAAAAACAAAAAATCACACTTTTTTTGTTCCGTTTCAAAAACACAATCATCAATTTTTACACAAGTTATTTTATCCTTTTTAGTGTTAACAATAGTATAAGACTTTCCTTGTTCTTTAACTGAAGGTTGACTTCTAAAATCAGAATAAACAATACAAGAATTTATATTATTCATTTGTGGCAAATTCTATTTTTAAAAGTTGATCAAATTTATTGTTTATCACCTGTGATACTTCGTCTATTTTTTCAGCCATTAACTGTCCTATTTCATAATCCATTAAATCTTCAGCAAATCCTTGATCGTTTAAAATAAAAGCCGAAATATTTTCTGTATCAATCCAATATTTTTGATTTATAATATTATTTACTGCTAGTTCATTATTTTTACCAATTTTGTATGAATACAATAAATTATTTAAAGAGCTTAGAATATAAGGGCTGTGAGTTGTTAAAAACAATCCATCATCTAAACTATTTATTTTTCCAACTATATAATTAATTAAGGCATTTTGTTTTTCGGGAAATAGGTTCATTTCTGGCTCTTCAATAATATAAATTCCCTTAGTTGAATTAAATTTTGTTTGATGTTCAAAAATTACAACTATAGGTAAAATACTTTGAATACCAGTAGCAGCTTCATATATTTGAATTTCCTTATCATTTTTTGTTTTTAAAGTTTCTTTTCCACTTTGATAATAAAAATTGATATCTAATTCAGGAATAAATATATTTTCATGTTTTTCTTTATGTATATTATAGTTTAATACGAAGTTCCTTAAATACTGACTATGGTCTGAAATTGAACCTAACAATTCTATATTATCTTTTGTAGTGGTTAAAACAACTCTTTCAGCCGGAAAATATAAGTATGTTCCTAATTTACTTTCAAAAGAATTCTTTAAAGAATTAAACAAAGTAAAATTTTGTTCAGCATCTCCATTAATCAATTTATTATGCTCTTTTTGTAATGACAAATAAATTCGTTCTATTTCTGCATTCTTGAAATTAATTGAAAACTTTCCGTCTTTATAGTAAACTTCGTACAAAGCATTTGCGTACCTAATTTCTGAATCTGAATTAAAATAATCAAGTAAGTTAAAATGGTTAAACGTATTCTTATCTAAAACACATAAAAACGACCAATCTTTAAAAAGCGCAATAACTTTTGCTACTGTACTTTTTCCAGTACCTTGATCGCCAATAAGAACATTTATCTTTCTTATTGGCATTTCAATTTTCCGGATTGGACCAAAATTTATTATGGAAATTATTTCCGACATTTAATTATTTATAGCTACGTTGTGCAATTTTGATGTTTTCGTAAACCAGTTCTTCTTTATGTAAGTCCCAATTTCCAAGTTCTTTAAATTCCCAAGCAGAAACTGTTTTGAAATTTTCATCATCACGTAAAGCTTCGCCTTCTTCTGTTTGATGGTCTTCGCGGAAATGTCCTCCACAACTTTCGTTGCGTTCTAAAGCATCTTTACACATTAATTCACCTAACTCTATAAAGTCGGCAACACGACCAGCTTTTTCTAATTCAGGGTTAAAATCGTTGGCTTCACCAGTTACGCGAACATCTTTCCAAAACTCTTCTCTAATTACTTTTATTTCAGCAATAGCTTTAGTTAAACCTTCTACATTACGAGCCATTCCGCAATTATCCCACATTATTTTACCTAAACGTTTGTGGAAATAATCAACCGATTTGGTTCCTTTTACAGCAAATAATTTATCAATAGTTGATTGAACATTTTTTTCAGCTTCTACAAATGCTTCGTGATCGGTTGAAATAGATTTTACACTAATTTCATTGGCCAAAAATGCACCAATAGTATAAGGAATAACAAAATAACCATCGGCCAAACCTTGCATTAAAGCTGATGCTCCCAAACGATTTGCACCATGATCGGAGAAATTAGCTTCACCCAAAGCATACAGACCAGGAACGGTTGTCATTAAGTTATAATCAACCCAAAGTCCACCCATGGTATAATGCACCGCAGGGTAAATCATCATTGGATTTTCGTAAGGATTTACACCAGTAATTTGTTTGTACATATCAAATAAATTACCATATTTTTCCTTAATTACTTCATGTCCTAAAGCAGTTAATTGTTCTTCTGTTGGGTTCGAAATATTCTTTTTAGTAGCTTCTTGCTTACCATATTTATATTTCATGTTAAAAGCAAAATCTAAGAATACTGCTTCACCAGTTGTATTTACTCCAAAACCTGCATCGCAACGTTCTTTAGCCGCACGCGAAGCCACATCTCTAGGAACTAAGTTTCCAAAAGCAGGGTAACGTCTTTCTAAATAATAATCTCTATTTTCTTCTTTCAAATCGTTAGGATTTAATTTTCCAGTACGAATTGCTTCTGCATCTTCTTTGCGTTTTGGAACCCAAATACGTCCATCGTTACGCAAAGATTCACTCATTAAAGTTAATTTTGATTGGTGATCGCCAGAAACAGGAATACAAGTTGGGTGAATTTGAGTATAACAAGGATTGCCAAAGAAAGCTCCTTTTTTGTGTGCTTTCCAAGCCGCAGTTACGTTACAAGCCATGGCATTTGTAGAAAGGAAAAACACATTTCCATATCCACCAGTACATAATAATACTGCATGTCCAAAATGACGTTCTAGTTTACCAGAAACTAAATCGCGGGCAATAATACCACGGCATTTTCCATCAATATTTACTACGTCTAACATTTCGTGACGGGCAAATAATTGAACATTTCCTAAACCTACTTGGCGTTGTAAACCTGAGTATGCACCTAATAATAACTGTTGACCAGTTTGACCAGCAGCATAAAAAGTACGTTGAACTTGTGTTCCACCAAACGAACGGTTACTTAATAATCCTCCATATTCGCGAGCAAAAGGAACTCCACTTGCTACTGCTTGATCAATGATGTTACCACTTACTTCAGCTAAACGATGAACGTTTGCTTCTCTTGCGCGGTAATCACCACCTTTAATGGTATCGTAAAATAAACGATGAACTGAATCACCATCGTTTTGATAATTTTTAGAAGCATTTATACCTCCTTGCGCTGCAATTGAATGTGCACGTCTTGGAGAATCTTGAAAACAAAATACTTTTACTTTATAGCCAAGCTCAGCTAAAGCTGCGGCTGCCGATGATCCTGCAAGTCCAGCACCAACAACCACTATTTCTAAATTTCTTTTATTTGATGGATTTACCAATGGAACAGATGACTTGTATTTAGTCCATTTTGTTTCCAAATCTCCTACTGGAATTTTTGAGTCAAGTTTTGACATATTAGTGTTTGTTAAGTTATTTATTTAATAATATTGAAATACATTGCAATTGGCATCATTGCAAAAACAAAAGCGATTAGAATTGAAAATATATTTCCAAAACTTTTTATAAATGGAGTGTATTTTTTATGGTTAACTCCTAAAGTTTGAAATGCCGATTGGAAACCATGCATTAAGTGATAACCCAATGAAATAACGCCTAACAAATAAACAAGTACATTTAAAGGATTATGAAATACTTCTACTAATTCATGGAATGTGTTGTGACCTTCAATAGTTCCAGTGTATTGTAATACTTTGGTTCCAACCCAAAAATGGTTAAGGTGAATTACTAAGAAAATTAGTAACAACGAACCTAAAATTCCCATAGAACGTGAGTACCATTTGCTGTTTGCTTTTCCATCGTAGGCGGCATATTTTACTGGGCGCGATTTGTTGTTACTTGCCATTAACATGTATGCTTTAACCACATGAAGTATTAAGCCAATAAATAATACTACTTCCACAATTCTGATGATTGGATTTGTAGCCATAAATTCGGCACCAGCATTAAATGTAACACCTCCATCATTTAAAAATATGAGTGCGTTTAAAGTACAATGGACAACTAGGAAAGATATTAGAAACAATCCTGTAATTGCCATTATTAATTTTTGTCCTAGCGATGAGCTAAACATTTTAGTAATCCAATTCATTTTTTTGTAATAATTAATAATTTATGACTGCGAATGTAACCGATGAAATTTAAGAGCGTAAATGATTAATATCAAAACAAGTAAACATTGTTTTTAGAAAACAATTTAAAAACTTGCGTGTATTCACATTTTTTATTTTCATTTTTGAATCAATTTTTCCCAAAATGAAATAGAATATTATTTACTTAAATACTTAAATTTCTGTTTTACATAAAATTACAATTTTGGCTTTATTCGTGCATTGTAATTTTTAGATGGAATTTAAAACAAAATATTTATTTTTTGTACTGGCTTTTGGAATTGGTACTTCGTGTTTAAAAGAAGTAAAACCACTTTCAAAAGATAGCACAGCGCCAAAAGTTGAATACGGAAATCAACCTTTTGATTTTGGTTGGGGAAATTCAAAAACCGTCA
>Ga0247839_1002898_pt1 | contig 24681 bp, 17 predicted proteins | sample LaCruzMarch2015__6_FD_192405 | JGI IMG/M metagenome (GOLD analysis project Ga0247839, IMG submission 192405) | Freshwater microbial communities from meromictic Lake La Cruz, Castile-La Mancha, Spain - LaCruzMarch2015_16m | ecosystem: Environmental > Aquatic > Freshwater > Lake | place: Spain... | reverse complement strand
AAATTCAAGAGCGCAATTTCAAACTGCTTGATCAATGCGAATACTCAATGCAAGAGTGAGATGGAAACCTTATTTGCATTAAAATTTCAACGTATTAGAAAATCGCAAATTATTCCTATTTAGAGTATAGCGGCCACGCGTGACCCGGAGTCCCCATCCAATGGAAAAAAAGATACTGCTGGTTGACGATGACAAAGACCTCCTGCGCGATCTGGAGGTAGTCCTCACCGCACATGGTTATCAGGTGCAGCAGGCCCATTCCGCGACCGCGGGCCTGCGGGCCGCGCTCGCTTACCGCCCGGACGTCATCATTCTCGATGTGATGATGGAAAAAGACACCGCCGGATTCGAATTCGTGTACCAGTTGCGCAGCGAGCGCGAAGCCTCACGCTATAAAGAGATCCGGGATACGCCGGTCATCTTCCTGACCGCGATCCATCAGGTCACCAACTTTCGCTTCTCGCTCAACGAGCAGGCGAGCTTCCTGCCGCCGACGCATGCGATGCTGACCAAGCCGGTACAGATCGAGGTGCTGCTGGCCAAATTGAATGAATTGTACTGATGCATGGCCGACCCGATTCACCTCCTGCTGCTCGATCACGATCTCAGCATCCGCCGGCGTTACGCGTCGATCCTGGAGGAGGAGGGCTGCGTGTGCGAGTTCGCGCTCAGCGGTCAGGAGGCGCTGTGGCGTCTGGGCCAGCCGGGCATCGATGGTGTCATCGCCGATTCCACGGCTCCGGGGATGGCGGCCCTGGACCTGGCCGGCGCGCCCGGCCAGTCCCCCTGCCTGCTGCTCTTCTCCCTGACGCCGGAAAACGAGAGGCACCGGGAGCCGTGTCGCCCCGCCAGTTGTCTGTGGCTGCGTCAGCCGGTCGTCGACAAGCAATTGCGCATTGCCCTCAGCATGGTCTTCGACACCGCGGACAAGATCGGGGAGCGGCCGCATCTCGACGAGGCGGCGATTCTGGCGCATGAGTTCAGAAGCCCGTTGGCCAGCCTGCGGACGACGGCGGAAACGCTGCGCAAGGGCTATTACGGCGAACTGTCGGCGTTCCAGCAAACCGCGGTGGAAAGCATCGAGCGTAACAGCGGCTATCTGCAGGACACCATCAACTGCGTCGGCCACATGTACCAGCTCGAAAACAAGCCCATCACCGGCGTGAAAGAGGTCGTCGACCTGCTGTCCGAGGTGGTCGAGCCGATCATCGCCCGGCCCGAATATCGCGACAACCGCAAAGGCATGCGCCTGACCCTGCACGCCCCCGAACCCTTGCGGGTCGTCGGGAATTGGGGGCTCTTGCGCATCGTGCTCAAGAACCTGATCAACAATGCCATCAAGTACGGCCATCGGGACACGGACATTCAGATCAGGGTCGAGCAGTCCGGCCGCCAGGCCATGATGTGTGTCCGCAACGAGGGCATCGGCATTCCCGCCGCCGACCTGGGACGGCTGTTCCAGCGCTTCGGCCGGCTGCGGCTGCCGGGCAGCGAGGGCATCAAGGGCTCCGGTCTCGGCCTCTATCTGTGCCGCCGGATCGTCGAATTGTTTGGCGGATCGATCGTCGTGCAGTCGGAGCCAGGGCAGTACGCCGAATTTAGGGTGTTCCTGGATCGGGCGCGATAAGAGGGCGCTTCCGTTAACCCAAGTTTAACTCCTCGGATTTTCGGAAATCGCCTGAGCCGGTCGACCTCGCGTCTGCGCGGCCCTGGTCCGGTTAAAACCTCGACCTCCAGTGTGGGAAAGCCGTCCGGTCGCGCTCAGAGGGCGGCTTACGCGCGGTTCGCCCCGTCCTTCCACAGGCGAACGATGAAGCGTTCGCCGTCTTCGATCAGGTCGGCTTCGGTGCCGTTGTGCTCGCGCATGCCGCGGATGATTTTGCGTGGGACGCCGAGTCCGGTAGCCTCGATCAGACGATAGTCGCGCAGGATTTCTTTGATGAGTTCATTGCGCGAGGCACGGTACCCGGCGCGCATCTTGTCGATGGTCACGGTGTTCGGCAACCGGCCGGGGGAGATGACTTCCAGGCGGTCGGCATAGAGCGCCAGTTCGATGTCGATGACGGTGATGCTGTAGTCGCGGTGGGCGACGGCATTGACCAGCGCCTCGCGGACGGCGTCCAGCGGATAGTCCCAGCGTTCGCGGCGGGTGCCGCCCGGGTCGATCCAGGCACAGACGTCGGTGTTGCGTCGGACGAAATCGAGCGCTTCGGCGATGAGGCCGGTCTCGACCGCGCCGTCGGCCGCGGAGAAATCGCGCGGCATCCGCAGATGACCGGCGCCGACCGCGTCCGTGGTCGCGGGGAACAGGGAGACGATGGGTCCGCGCAGGGTGCGTGGTCCGGCTTTGGTGTCGTAGTCTCGGTCGGTGCTGTTGTAGGCGACGGCGGCGATGCCGGATTGCGGCAGGTAGCGCTTGGGCTGGGCGCCGAACAACAGCAGTCCGCCCACGCTCGGCATGACCCGGCCGCGGTCTTCGACCATCAATTCGGTATTGATCAGCAGTCGCAGCCAACCGTCGCGATCCTTCGGCTCGGGGTAGTCCTGTTGCCGTACGTCACGGAAATAGTTGATCAGGCGCCGCTGGTCCAGGGCCTCGAAGTCGGCGCCGGGGATCGGTTTGCGATCGTATTGCAGGCGCCCCGACTGCATGTACAGCCTGGCTTCTTCGTCGTCAGAGTTCTCGCCGTTGCGGATGCGTTCGGTCAGTTCGCTTCGGTTCATGCTGTCGTCCAACGCTGCGTTGGGGTGGCGCGTCCCAGCACCTAACGGGTTTTTTCGCGGCGGTGTCCCATGAGTGTCCCATGGGGTGCGTCAACAACAAAAAAGGGGTTAGGCGTTTGCGCCTAACCCCTTGTCTTTTCTTGGTACCGAGGGCCGGAATCGAACCGGCATGGGGTCGCCCCCGTCAGATTTTGAGTCTGATGCGTCTACCAGTTTCGCCACCCCGGCAGAACCGCGAATTATACGCGCCGACCGGCGGGTCTGCCAGCGGCTTTTCAAACGACCAGCAGTTCCAATTTTGGGTGGCTGCCCGCCGACAGCGTGCCGGCAGCGAGGCTGATGGTGGATGCGCTGCGCTTATCCACCCTACAAAACCGGCCCGCTGTAGGGTGGATAAGGCGCGCCGCTCGGTGTCAGGGACCCGGCACGCCGGTCGTGCGCGCCGCATCCACCAGGGGGGCTGCGCGATGCTGCCCAAACTTAGAATTGCTGTCAAACGACGTCTCGGCGCCGGATGGTTTCTCGGCCTAGGGCTCCAGGTCGGCTTGCCGCGCCTGCTGTTGCTCTTGCTCCGGGGGCCAATCGGCGAGCACGAATCCGGCATAGACCGGGTCGTCGTGCAGCGCCTCGGGGGCGGGCCGGGCGATCAGGTCGCGCAGCCGAAATTGCAGCCCCGGCAGCACGCGCGAGCGGATTACCCCGTCTTGCGGTGCGATCGGGACATAGACCCCGGCAGTCGTGCGGGTGAAAAAGGCCTGGCGCTCGGGTTCGCGGTGCAGGATGTAATACTCGGGCACGCCCGCGATGGCGTATTCGGCCTGCTTGGTCACCGTTTCGTGCGTAATCCCGCTGCGCTCTTGGTCGGACAGGGCCTCGACGCAGAGGTCGTAGACGCCATGATAGGAGGTATCCAGTGGCAACAAGGGTTGGGGGTTGTCGTTGCGCACCACCCCGATCTGCGGTCTGCGGATGACGGTGCCGTCCGGTAGCGGCAGGCGGAAGCCCATCCCCGGGGCGGCCATCCAGCCGATCGGCTGCGTCCGCAGGAAGAGCCGCAGCAGATCCCTGAGCCAGTTGCAGACCAGAAAGGTCTTGTCGTCGGACGCCGGTTCTTCTTCCAGTCGGCCGTTATGCCACTCGTAACGGAGGTCCGGCTTTCGGTAATACTGGATCCAATAGGTGTGTTCCGAGACCATCAGGGCGTCGGCGGATCGCGGTTCGCCCCACAATTCAGGCCGGTCGGCGAGCGACTGCGCGGTTGGCGGGCAGGGCGAGGCCTCGAGGGGCGTGGTGATTGGGCTCATGGCGATGGGGTCCCCCAAGGTGTGGTGGCTTGCTGGAAGATGAGGCGATTTCGGTCAGGTCCGGTACCACTTGTTTCGTCTTTTCGCCCGCCTTCCTCGTCGCGTCGACAGTCACATTGGTCGGGTGCAGTTCATCGTGCCGGCGGCCGGCGACCACCCCGCGGCAATCGACATCGGTAAGGACCGTTCCGTCCACCCGGCCTTGTAGGGTAAACTAGAGACTGATGAGGAGCTAAGTCGACATGGTGGAGCGGGTAAGAATCATGACGAAGAAAATCCGAAAAATCTATCAACTAAAGATCACCCTCAACGGTGCAAAGCCGCCGATTTGGCGACGAATACTGATCGCTGATTCGGTGTCGCTGCCGCGCTGTCATGACGTAATACAAATCGTCATGGGATGGTCGGACTGTCACTTGCATCAGTTTGTATCCGATGGGAAATGCTACGGAGCGCCCCTCCCTGATTTGGATTTGGATTCTATGGAGATGCTGAATGAGCAACGCTATCAGCTCAATCAACTCCTGAAGAGCGAGAAGGAATCGATTCTCTATGAATATGATTTCGGAGATTCCTGGGAGCATAAAATCACCCTTGAGAAAATTCTGCCTTTTGACCCCGAGATATTCTTGCCAACATGCATCAAAGGGAAGGGGGCCTGTCCGCCGGAAGATGTTGGGGGGATTTGGGGTTACTACAATTTTCTCGAAGCCATCGCCGATCCAGCGCATGAGGAACATGAAGAATACAACGAATGGATCGGTGGTGAATTCGATCCTGTCGCTTTTGACATTGATGAAATCAACGCCATGCTGGCTGAGCATTTTCGATAAGACAGATTAAACCGAGTGCCAAGATAGCCCGGTACGCTGGAGCCGGTCTTCCCGCTCGGCGGGTTCGGCGGCCCGGCCCGAACCCATCGGCCAATGCGGGCGGCCGGCGCCGCCCGCAGGGGATCAGTTGTTTTGAATGACGATCCGCGGGAACTTGGCCGCATAGTCCTTGGCCTGGAGCGACAGTTTGGCTGCGGTCTTGCGGGCGATCTCGCGGTAGATCTGGGTGGCGCGGCACTCGGGCTGGGCGACGACGGTCGGCTTGCCGCTGTCGGTTTCCACGCGGATGTGGATGTCGAGCGGCAGGGAGCCCAGCAAGTCGATGCCGTATTGCTCGGACATGTTCTGACCGCCGCCGGAGCCGAAGATATGCTCCTCGTGGCCGCACTTGGAGCAGATGTGGATGCTCATGTTCTCGACGATGCCCAGCACCGGCACCTCGACTTTCTGGAACATCTTGAGCCCCTTGCGGGCGTCCAGCAGGGCGATGTCCTGGGGCGTGGTGACGATGATCGCGCCCGAGACGGGGACCTTCTGCGCCAGGGTCAACTGAGTGTCGCCGGTGCCCGGCGGCAGGTCGATGACGAGATAATCCAGATCGGACCAGTTGGTGTCGTTCAGGAGTTGCTCCAGGGCCTGGGTGACCATGGGGCCGCGCCAGATCATCGGTGTTTCCTCGTCGATCAGGAAGCCGATGGACATGGCCTGGAGGTGGTAGCTGTTCATCGGCTCCAGGCTCTTGCCGTCCTTGGACTCGGGCTTGCCGGTGATGCCGAGCATGCGCGGCTGGGACGGGCCGTAGATGTCGGCATCGAGGATGCCGACCTTGGCGCCCTCGGCGGAGAGGGCGAGCGCCAGGTTGACCGCGGTGGTGGACTTGCCCACACCGCCCTTGCCGGAGGCGACGGCGATGATGTTCTTGACGTTGTCGATCGGCTTGAGCGATTTCTGGACCGAGTGGGCCTTGATCTCCCAACTGACATCCACCGTGGCCGCGGTGACGCCGGGGACGGCCATGATCCGTTCCTCGATCCCGTCGGCCAAAGACCGCTGGATGCCCTTGGCGGGGAAGCCCAGAACGACCTTGACCTTGACCTGACCACCCTCGATCTCGATCGCCTTGACCGTGCCGGCCGCGATCAGATCGCGCTTCAGGTGGGGCTCGACATAGCCCTTGATTGCCGTCTCGATCAGTTCTTTCGTGACTTCAGCCATTGATTCTGCTCCGCTGTACTGCTTCGTGTCGGCGCGGGCCGACACCTTGGTATGCGTTTGGGGATGGTTCGGGGTGTGGGCGGGTGGGGCACCGGAACGCCGGTCGCCGCTCAGACTTGTTGGCGGAAGTCTGTCCACCGCCGGTGGTTATCAAGGGTAGCACGGTTGGTCGCCCGGCCCCGGCTCGTGAGATACTTGCCGGCAGTTGCAAATTTGGGTGGCCGCGAGGCTGATGGTGGATGCGCTACGCTTATCCACCCTACGAAACCGGCCCTGCCGTAGGGTGGATAAGGCGCGCTGCTCGGTGTCCGGGACCCGGCACGGCGGTCGCGCGCGCCGCATCCACCTGATGTCGGCGCAGGCGGCTACTACTGGTTTCCCCGTGCGTTTATTTGCGACTCAATTTCCTATCTTGATTGATGCATGTCGCTTGCGACTTACCCCTGGACTCCCATGACTGATCCCCGTCACATCCTGATCACCAGCGCGCTGCCCTACGCCAACGGCCCGATCCATATCGGCCACCTGGTGGAGTACATCCAGACCGACATTTGGGCGCGCTTCCAGCGGATGCGCGGTCACCAGTGCTGGTACTGCTGCGCCGACGATGCCCACGGCACCCCCATCATGCTCAAGGCGCGGGAGGAGGGGATCACCCCCGAGGCGCTGATCGAGCGGGTGGCGCGGGAGCATCAGGCGGACTTCGCCGCCTTCCGCATCGCCTTCGACAACTACCACTCCACCCATTCCGACGAGAACCGGCACTACGCCACGCTGATCTACGAGCGCAATCGCGATGCCGGCCATATCGCGCGGCGCACCATCACCCAGGCCTTCGACCCGGTGGAGCAGATGTTCCTGCCCGACCGCTTCATCAAAGGCGAGTGTCCCAAGTGCGGTGCCCCCGATCAGTACGGCGACAACTGCGAGGCCTGTGGGGCCAGCTATTCGCCCAACGAGCTGAAGAACCCGCGCTCGGCCGTCTCAGGCGCGGTGCCGGAGCAGCGCGAGTCCGAGCATTTCTTCTTCAAGCTCGGCGATTTCGAGGCGATGCTCAAGGCCTGGACCAGCAGCGGCAGCGTCCAGAAGGAGGTGGCCAACAAGCTCGGCGAGTGGTTCGAGGCCGGCCTGCAGGAGTGGGACATCTCGCGTGATGCGCCTTATTTCGGCTTCGCCATCCCCGACCATCCGGACAAGTTCTTCTATGTCTGGCTGGATGCGCCCATCGGCTACATGGCGAGCTTCCGGAACCTCTGCGACCGCACACCGGGGCTGGAATTCGACGATTACTGGGCCAAGGATTCGACCGCCGAGCTCTATCACTTCATCGGCAAGGACATCATTTATTTCCATGCCCTGTTCTGGCCGGCGATGCTCCATGGGGCCGGGTTCCGCACGCCGAGTGCCGTCTTCGCCCACGGATTCCTCACCGTCGACGGCGCCAAGATGTCCAAATCGCGCGGCACCTTCATCAAGGCCCGCACCTATCTGGACCATCTCAATCCGGAGTATCTGCGCTATTACTTCGCCGCCAAACTGGGCCCCGGAGTCGACGACATCGATCTCAACCTGGAGGACTTCCAGTTCCGGGTGAACGCCGACCTGGTGGGCAAGGTGGTGAACATCGCCAGCCGCTCGGCCGGGTTCATCGCCAAGGGATTCGGCGGACGCCTGTCCGCGGCGCTGCCGGACCCGGCGCTGTTCGCCGCCTTCACCGCCGCCGGGGAGTCGATCGCGAGCGCCTACGAGGCCCGCGAATACAGCCGCGCGGTGCGCGAGATCATGGCCCTGGCCGACCGCGCCAACCAGTACATCGACGAACAGGCGCCCTGGGTGGTGGCCAAGCAGCCCGGTCGGGAGGCCGAGCTGCAGGGCATCTGTACCATGGGGCTCAACCTGTTCCGCCTGCTGATCGGCTGGCTCAAGCCCATCCTGCCCGGCACCGCCGCGGATTCCGAAGCCTTCCTGCAGGTGGCACCCCTCACCTGGGCGGACTTGCAATCGCCCCTGCTCGACCATGAGATCGCCCAGTTCAAGCCATTGATGACACGGGTCGATCCGGTGCAGATCGCGGCCCTGCTGGCAGCCTCCAAGGAAGACCTGACACACAAGGCGGTGGCCGCCGCCGACCAGGGCGAGATCCTGGTGCGCACCGATACCAGTCCGCACCTGCTCCGCGACCCCATCGCCGCGACCATCGACTTCGACACCTTTGCCAAGGTGGACCTGCGCGTGGCCCGCATCGTCGCCGCCGACTTGGTGGAGGGCGCGGACAAGCTGCTGGCGCTCACGCTCGATCTGGACGGCGAGACCCGTCAGGTCTTCGCCGGCATCCGCGCCGCCTATGACCCGGCCGATCTGGTCGGTCGGCTGACCGTCATGGTCGCCAACCTGGCCCCGCGCAAGATGCGCTTCGGCGTCTCGGAGGGCATGGTGCTGGCAGCCGGCCCCGGCGGGGCGGACATTTTCATTCTGAGTCCGGATCAGGGTGCCGCGCCGGGGATGAAGGTCAAGTAGGGACTGATCTGTTGCGTATGGGTGTGATCAGAACTGATGGGGTCGGGCTTCTCGGTAGGATGGGGAGAGCGAGCGCGATGCCCATCCTCAAGCGTTGCGGTGGCCGGATGGGCATCGCTCTCGCTTTGCCCATCCTGCGCGCTAAAAGTCGCGCAGCGACCCTGTGGGAGCGGCGTCCCGCCGCGATTGGGCCGGGCGCGTTGCCGTGGCCTCAGCATTCACCGCGGTGCCGCATCGCGGCTGGCCGGAGACGCGCCATCCCCAGGCCCAGAGGCGGCAGTCGGTCTGGCGGCCGACGGTGCGTACCGCCAACTGTCGGTGCGACTGAAGTCGCACCGACATTTCAGGTTGCCCGAGTTGGTCTCATCGGGTTCCGTGGTCCGACACTGGCTGTCGATGAAGGTCCGCAGGGTCTTGTACCCGGCGATGCCGGCCGGCAGGCGGATCGACACCGTCTGTTTGGCGCCGGCCGCCAGGTTCGCCAGGTTGATCTCAGCGTCCCCTGGGGCATCGCAGCTTTGGGTCTGGGGCTGGTTGGTCCAGACGCGCAGCAGCCCAGGGTTGCCGGCCTGGGTGCCCCGATTCTTGACGGTGATCGCGGCATTGAAGGTTCCGCCGGTGAGCGGGGCGCTCGGGTTCAGGGTGACGTTGGTAACGGTGAAGTCGGCGTCGGAGGGCAGACCTCCGAACCCGATAACCGGCACTGGACTCAGGTGATGCGTGGTGGTGCCGTCGCCGAGCTGGCCGTGGCCGTTGGATCCCCAGGCCCAGAGGCTGCCGTCGGTCTTGATAGCCAGGCTATGCCAGAAGCCAGCAGCCAGCCGCCAGCCGCTGCATCTCCGGAGTGTCGGCCGCGGCAAGGCTCACCGTCCAGGGCGAGCCGAGCAGGGCATCCAACCCGGCGGCATCGACCCGCAGCGTCAGGCTGTCTGAACCGGCGGCTCGCTCGACCGTGTCATAGGAACCGGCGGGCAGCGCGAACAGCAGGTCCTGCGCCGTCTGCTCCAGGTCATCCTCGACGGGCGCCGCCGCGGTCTGCTCCGATGCGTGCAGGTCGACCCGCACGGTCACCCAGCCCGCGGCGGCCACCTGCGCGCGCAGGGCAGCGGCATGGGTCGCCGCCGCATCGCCGGGCACCGTCAGCCCGGCCGCGGCCTGGCCCAGGGCCAGGCTCAGGGTCAGTAGCAAACACGATAGAACCAGCACCGCGCGTTGGCCGCGCGGCCCCGGATGGCGTTGAAGTAATTCGAAAATCATGTGGATTTCTTTTTCGTGAGAATGGTTTAACCGGTGCAGGCGGACGGTAGCATGGACCCGCATTCGTGTTCAATCGCCACTGGACAGAAAGGGCCGGACCAACGAACGGGGTGCCGTCGGTCATGCGGCCGTGCCGTCGGGTGCGGTAGATACGAATCGCACCAATCCGATGGTGGGTGGGAACAGGTTTCCGGACCTCACCGAAAACCCGACAACGTCTCGACCTCGAACCCGACCACCCCGCGCTCTTCGCGGCTGAATTCGATGCCGATCAGATGGATCGGTTGGCCAAGCGCGCGGTATTGCGCTGCATAGTCCCGGTCCTTGAGCTGTTGCAGCGCCCGCCCCGCGGGTTCGAGTTCGACCACCTTGAACTCGAACAGCCAAATCCGGTCATTGAACTTCAGCGTCAGATCGACCCGCCCCTGGCGGCTGGCGTCCTCCGCCGTCAAGTCCAGGCCCAGCGCGGCCAGATGGCTGTAGAACACGCTGGCGTAATAGCCCTCGTAACGCGCGATGGGATTGCCGGTATGCCAGTGATAGGGGATCGCGGCGAACAGGCTGTCGAGGTGGGTGTGCAAGCCGGGGAAATCCGCCGCCGCCAGCAGATCGTAGAGCCGACTCGTCAGCTCGCTGGCGCGTCCCGGCTGGCCGATCAGTGCTTTGATCAGGCTATCGTTCAGCGCGCTCTCGACTTCCAGATTGGGATAACCCAGGGTGTATTCGAGTCGGGCACCGATCCGCCGCGCGCCGGTGAAGGTGAGATAACCGGTCTGCCACAGCAGCGCCTCGGTGGCCAGATGATCCACGTCGAAGGCCGACAGCAGCGCTTCGTCCGCGCGCAGGCGCGCGAGGCCTGGGGTAAAAAATCCGCGCCGCAGAAGGAGATCCACCAGAAAAGTCGGCGTGCCGGTCTCGAACCACCAGGTGCGAAACGCGCGCTTCTGGAACAGCAGCAAGAGATCGAAGGGGTTGTAGACCGCCTCCCCGGTCCAGTTGTAGCCGTTGTACCAGCGTCGGATGTCATCCCGGTCCAGGCCCTCCAGTTCAGGCGCGAAGACGGTGTCGACATCCTGCTCGGTATAGCCGCAGAGTGCCGAATAGGCGGCGTCCACGGTGAGATCGTTCAGGTTATTCAGCCCCGAGAAGATGCTCACCTTGCTGAACTTGCTCACCCCGGTGATGAACACAAAGCGGACATGCGCGTCGTTATCCTTGATGACGGAATACAGATCGCGCAGCCCGTCGCGTGCGGCGCGCGCGGTGGTGGGATCGGTGAGATTGTCGAGGATCGGCTTGTCGTATTCGTCGACCAGCACCACCGCCCGCCGGCCGGTCGCGGCATGGGCCAGCCGCAGCAGCTCCGCGAAGCAGGCGCCGCTCCCGGTTTCGGTGCAGCGCACCCCCAGCGCCTCCTGATTGATGCGCAGTTGTTCCCCGATCTTATGGTCCAGCTCCGCGCGGCTGCGCACGAGACCGCCGCCGAAGCTGATCCGGATGACCGGATAGCGGGTGGCCCAGTCCCAGTGCGGATGGATCAGCAGTCCCCGGAACAGCGCCTCGTTGCCGGCGAAGAGTTCCCCCAGGGTATCGAGCAGCAGTGACTTACCGAAGCGGCGCGGACGTGACAGGAAGTAGTGCGTGCCCTCGTTGGTCAACTGCCGGATGAAGCCGGTCTTATCGACATAGTAATGATCATCCGCGCGGATCTTGGCGAAGGTCTGGATGCCGATCGGCAGTCTGCGGCGGTGCATGGCGGGCCTCGGAAGCGGGGACGCGAGTCGTCGGGATTCAGGGTAATGGGTTTGCGGCAGCCTGTCATGACCGCACTGGAGGTCGAGGCTTTAGCCGGACGAGGGCTGCCGAGACGCGAGGTCGACCGGCTAAAGCCTCGACCTCCGGTCTTGTTGTGGTCGGAACGATGATCAAGGGCTTCGTGGGGATCATCAACCGAACTCGATTACGACAACGACAACGACAACGATCGAGACACGAAAAGCGTTCAATGATAGGCTTGTTTAACTTATTAGTGCGCTATTCCTAAGCCGACCTACAGGGCGGGTGTCGGTGCGACTTAAGTCGCACCGACATCCAAGGTTGCCCGAGCGACCGTCGGATGGCGATTCAGGGCACAACGGTATAGGGCTTCACCCGTTGGTTGTTGGCGTCGTAAGCCTCTGTACTGACGCAGGTGTGATCGATGAAGGCGCGCAGTGACTTGGCGGCGGCGGTCCCGGCGGGGAGGCCGTCCAGCGTTAGGGTGGTGCTGGCCCCGGCGGCGAGGGTGCCGACGGGGACCGCGGTGTCGCCCACCGCGCCGCAGGCGGGGACGTCCGGCTGATCGACCCAGAGCGCGAGCATACCGGCATCACCCGGCGCGGTGCCGCGGTTCTTCACCGTCACGGCGGCGCTGAAGGTGCCGTCGGCAATGGGGCGGTTGGGCGTCAAGTCGATGGCGGTGACCGCGAAGTCGGCGATCGGCTGGTCGAAGACCCGGTAGCCCTTGCCGGACTGGTTGTTGGCCTCATCGAGTTCCACGGTCTGACACTCGCTGTCGATGAAGGTCCGCAGGGTCTTGTACCCGGCGGTGCCGGCCGGCAGGCTGATCCGTACCGTCTGATTGGCGCCCGCGGCCAGGTCCGCCAGGTTGATTTCAGTGTCCCCTGGGGCATTGCAGCTTTGGGTCTGGGGTTGGTTGGTCCAGACGCGCAGCCGTCCTGGGTTTCCCGCCTGGGTGCCCCGATTCTTGACGGTGATCGAGGCATAGAAGGTCCCGCCGACGAGTGGGGCGCTCGGGTTCAGGCTGACGTTGGTGACGGCGAAGTCGGCGTTGGAGGCAGGCGGTCCCGCGAACCCGGCAACTGGCACTGGACTTAGGCGTTGCGTGGTGGTGCCGTCGCCGAGCTGGCCGTACCCGTTGTATCCCCAGGCCCAGAGGCTGCCGTCGGTCTTGCGGGCCAGGGTATGATAGTCCCCGGCTGACACGGCCGCGACCCCGGTCAGGACCTGGACCGGCGTTGAGCGACTCGTCCGGGTGCCGTCGCCGAGCTGGCCGGAATAGTTGTAACCCCAGGCCCAGAGGCTGCCGTCGCTCTTGATGGCCAGGGTGTGCCAACCGCCGGAGGACACGGCCGCGACCCCGGTCAGGATCTGGACCGGCGTCAACTGATCGGTGGTGGTGCCGTCGCCGAGCTGGCCGTATGCGTTCAATCCCCAGACCCAGAGGTTGCCGTCGGTCTTGAGGGCCAGGGAGTGATCATTCCCGGCCGCCACGGCCGCGACCCCGGTCAGGACCTGGATCGGCGTCACGCGATCAGCGGTGGTGCCGTCGCCGAGCTGGCCGCTGTTGTTGAGTCCCCAGGCCCAGAGGCTGTCGTCGGTCTTGATGACCAGACTGTGATACCAGCCGGCGGCCAGCCGCTGCATCTCCGCAGTGTCGGCCGCGGCAACGGTCGCCGCCCAGGGCGAGCCCAGCAGCGCATCCAGCCCGGCGGGATCCACCCGCAGCGTCAGGCGGGCTGAACCGGCGGTTCGCTGCACCCCATCATAAGACCCGGCCGGCAAGGCGAACAGCAGGTCCTGGACCGTCTGCTCCAGGTCATCCTCCACGACGGGCGCCGCCGCAGCCTGCTCCGATGCGCGCAGGTCGACCCGCACGGTCACCCACCCCGCGGCGGCCACCTGCGCGCGTAGCGCTGCGGCATTGGTCGCCGCCGCGTCGTCGGGCGCCGTGAGCCCGGCCGCGGCCTGGCCCAGGACCAGACTCAGGGTCAGAAGCAAACCGACGAGAACCAGCGGCGCGCGTTGGCCGCGCGGCCCCGAATGGCGTCGAAACAGGTCGGTAAGCATTTGTATTTCCATCTATTAGGGAGGATTGAAGCAGGAGCGCGCGAACCCTAGCATGGTTGCGCGTTCGTGTTCAACCGCCACCGGACGGATGGTGCTTAGGTTCAGGGCGTTGCCGCCCGGCCAGTGTGTCATCACGGCGTCTTGGCCGCAGCGGGCCGCCGCCGCGGTCGCGCGGGTCGATCGACCGGCCGCGGTGCCGGGACGGGCGCCGACGGCGTTGCGTCGGCCGCCGGGGCGCGCTTGACCGTCCGTGCCGGCCGCCGGCCGGCGCCCGGTGGTCCGTCGGAGATCGCGAGCAGGAGGCCGACCGCGGTGAAGGTGGTCAGCAGACTGGCGCCGCCGTGGCTGATGAAGGGCAGGGTGATGCCGGTCAGCGGGATGGCCTTGGTGACGCCGCCGAGATTGAGCAGGGTCTGCACGGCCAGCACCGTGGTCAACCCGGCGGCGAGCAGTCGGCCGAAATCGGTCCGCGCCTGGCCGGCGATCATGATGCCGCGTTGCACCAGAATCAGAAAGAACAGGGCGACCAGCACGCAGCCCAGAAAACCCAGTTCTTCACCGATCACCGCGTAGATGAAGTCCGAACGGGCGATGGGCGTGTATTCGGGGCTGCCGTTGCCGAAGCCCTCGCCCCACAGACCGCCCGCGTACATGCCCGAGAGCCCCTGCAGGATCTGCCAGCCGTCGCCGGTCGGGTCCTGAAAGGGATCCAGCCAGGCCTCGACCCGGCGCTGACCATGGGCGAAGAACGTCAGCAGCAGGGCACCCGATCCGACGGCGGCCAGCAGACCGTAGCCGAAATAGCCGACACGCCCGGTGGCCCGCACCAGCACGACGAGCAGGGTGACGCTCAGGATCACGATCATTCCCAAATCCCGCTGCAGCGCCAGGAGTCCCACGAGCAGCACCCAGAAGACGAGCAGCGGCCACAGAGCGCGCAGGGGCGGAAGCAGCGGGAAACGGGGATGCCAACGGGCGAGGGCGCGCGCGTGCCGTTCCAAATAGGCGGCCAGACCCAGGATCACCGTGACCTTGAGGACCTCGGTCGGGGTGGTGAAGCCCAGGGCGTAGACGGCGCCGCGGAACCGGGTGCCGGTCACGAGCAGTACCACCAGCAGGACCAGCGACACACCGGCCCACAGCCACAGACCCTTGGCCAGCCACCGGTAGCGTCCGTTGGCGCCGGCCGCGGCGGTGATCAGCAGGGCGGCGAACCCGGCGGGAATCAGATAGAGCTCAGGATCGCCCGCACCCAGGGTGCCGGCGAAGGCGCCCATGCGGTACTGCGCGAGCAGACCAAAGCCGGCGAGACAGGCGACCACGGCAGTCAGTACCTGATCGCCGCGGAACTGCAGCAGCACCAGGGCAAGGTGCAGTCCGATCAGGCTCAAACCATAGATCAGGAGCGGCAGCACGGCCGACGCGGTCAACTGCCGGCCGGCCGCGTGCTCCGAACCCAGTACCAGCACGAAGCCCAGGGCGATGCATCCCAGGCAGGAGAGCAAGAGTTCGCGCTCGCCCTGGCGCAGGTCCCAGGTCGCGGCGAGCCCGGCGGGCGAAGCGGCAGCGTTCATCGGGCGTTCTCCAGTTCCATCGCCTTCAGGAGCAGGTCGCGGGCGATGGGTGCCGCCGCGCTCGAACCATAGCCGCCGTGTTCCACCAGTACCGCCACCGCCAGGGTGGGCGCCGCGGCCGGCGCGAAGCCGATGAACCAGCTATGGGCCGCGCCGCGGGGGTTCTGGGCGGTGCCGGTCTTGCCGGCGATGGCCAGTTGCGGTCCGTCGATGCCGCGACCGGTCCCCGTGGTGACCACCTTGCGCAGTATCTGGGCCAGCCGCGCCGCGGTCTCTTCCGTCATGTATTGGCCCAAAGGCGCGGGCGGCTCCTGGGCCAGCAGGCGCGGACGCATCGCCAGGCCCCGGTTGGCGACCGCCGCGGCGATGGTCGCCAGGTGACCGGGCGTGGCGAGCACCCGGCCCTGACCGATGGAAGCCTGCGCCAGGCCGTACAGATCGTTGCGGGCAAAGCGGGGCAGGCGGCCGGTACTCAGATTGCCGTAGCGGTCGGTTCCCGGATACAGCCTTACTTGTCGGCCGAACTGAAAACGCTCACCGGCGCCGGCGAAACTGTCATGCCCCAGGCGCACCCCGAGCTGGGCGAAAAAGACGTTGGATGACTCCACCAGCGCCGTCGTCAGGTTCAGATTGCCGTGCCCGGCCCAGGTCCGTCCGGCCTTGGCCGCGGTGTAATAGTCATGGTCGCGAATCGGCGGATAACGGCTCGAGGTGGTGTAACCACCCGCCGGGCAATGCAGGGTGCCGCTGAAGCCGGACTCGATGGCGGCGGCGGCCAGCAAGACCTTGAACACCGAGCCCGGCGGATAGAGCCCTTGCGTTGCGCGGTTCAACAAGGGTGTCCCGGCCGCCGGCCCGGAGAACAGACCGGGCGACAAGCGGTTGGGATCGAAGGCCGGGTTGTTCGCCAATACCAGGAGCGCGCCGTCCGCGGGACGCAGCAGCACGACCGCGCCATGCCGACTGCCCAGCAGTTGCAGCGCAAGGAGTTGCAGTTCGGCATCCAGGGTCAGTTCCAGGTCCTGACCACGCGGGCGTTTGTCCTTGGTCAGCAACTGGCGCCCCAGTTCGCCCCAGGAGGCCAGGATCTCCGGTGTGGCCCCGTTGAGCTGCGCATTGGCCGCGGCCTCGGCGCCGATCGCCCCGAACCGGGGGTCACTGTAGCCGACCGTGTGGGCGAAGGCCCGGCCAAAGGGATAGACCCGGTAGACCCGGCCGTCGCGTTCCTGGCTTTCGGCCAGCACCTGACCGTGGCGGTCGAGGATGCGTCCGCGCTGAATCCGGTGGGCCGGATTGAACTCGCGGCGGTCATGTGACTGCATGAAGGCGACGAACGCGGGCCGAAAGAGCCCGGTGAGATGCCAGCTCGCCTGATAGAGCAGCACCCCCAGAAAGGCCGCGGCCACGCCCGCCATCGGCAGCGCGCCGAACAGTTGCAGCGTCTGGCCTGGTCGCGACTTGGCACCGGCGAGCCGCGTCCAGATCCGCCACAGGATGATCACGGCAGCGGCGAAGAACGCCAGGTGCAGGATGATCCGTAGCGCCGGCCAGGCGGCGGAATCGACGAGCGCGCCGAACAGTTGCAGAGGGGTCGAGACAGTCACCCTGGAAGGTTCGATCCTAAACGTGGAAGGTGGCAAGGCCGCGCATTATCACCCAGACGCGGCTTGGGGTGCGAAGGCGATGATCGGCGGCATCGCGCGACCCCTGGTGGATGCGGCGCGCGCGACCGCTGTGCTGGATCCCCGACACCGAGTGGCGCGCCTTATCCACCCTACAACGGAGCTGGTTTTGTAGGGTGGATAGGCGCAGCGCATCCGCCATCCACCTCTGCTCATGATCGCCGTCGAACGTGATAGCCGGATGTGGGGCGGGTCTTAGGTGATTTCCGGGAAATGATCTACCGACGTGCAGGGGCGCGGTCCGGAGCGCACAGGGTCCAGCAAATCCAGCAGGGTAGCGGCCTCGACCGGTTTGACCAGGTGGCCGTCGAACCCGGCCGCCCGGGAGTCATTGCGGTCCTGTTCCTGCCCCCGGCCGGTCACGGCGTAGATGGCGATGGTGCTGCCCCAGGGGAACGCGCGGATGCGTCGGCAGGCGTCGTGGCCGTCGAGCTTGGGCATTCCCAGGTCGAGCAGGATGACGTCCGGATGGTAGTGCTGCGCCGCCGCGACGGCTTCCACACCATCATAGGCGGTCTCGACCGCATGGCCGGCGAGCCGCAGCAGCATGGCAAGCGAGTCGGCGCTGTCACGATTGTCGTCCACGACGAGGATGCGGCGCGCCTGGTCCCCGTGGTCGTAGCCACGCCCGGTTGGCGCCGTCGGGTCGGCGGTTGCCTCGGCGATGACGGGTAGCCGTACGCTGAACGTGCTCCCCATGTCACGTCCCTCGCTCTGGACTTCGAGCTGACCGCCGTGCAGTTCCACCAGGCTGCGGGCCAGCGCCAAACCGATACCAAGCCCGCCCTGGGACCGATCCGGGAAGGCCCCGACCTGGGAGAACATATCGAACAAACCCGGCACGTTCTCGGGCGGGATACCGATGCCGGTGTCCGTCACCCTGACGATGACCTGGGCGCCTTCGCGCGCGGCCGTCACCGTGATGGTGCCCGCGGGCGCGGTATACTTGGCCGCGTTGTTGAGCAGGTTGGAGAAGACCTGCGCGAGGCGTACCGGGTCGGCGTCGAGCAGGATCGGGAGCGGGGGCAACGACAGCACGAGGCGGTGGCGGGCGGACTCGATGTGTGGTCGTGACGTATCGACGGCTTGCTCCATCACCGCCGCCAGGGCGACGCGCTCCCGGCGCAGTTCCAGTTTGCCGCGGCTGATCCGACTGACGTCCATGAGGTCGTCGATGAGCCGCACCATATGACCGACCTGGCGCGCGATCATGTCGCGCGCGGCCTGGAGATCCGCCGCGGGCGCGTGCGTGAAGCTCAGGATCTCGACTGCATTGCGGATCGGTGCCAGGGGGTTGCGCAGCTCGTGTGCAAGGGTCGCCAGGAACTCGTCCTTGCGCCGATCGGCCTCGCGCAGGGCCAGTTCGGCCAATTTGCGCTCGGTGATGCTCAGGTGCGTGACCACGGCCCCGCCGTCCGGTCCGAGCGGCACCGCGGTGAGCACGAACCAGCGTTGCTGCGATGGGCTGTGACAGGGATACTCCATCACGCACCGCGGCAGCGTGCCGTTCAGCACGCCCTCGATCTCCACCAGTGTCCGCGCGATATCGGGGTCATCCGCCACGCACGGGCGCCGGTAGACGGCCAGATAATCGGCGCCGACGGCCACCGTCGGGGAGCCCTCGGCACCGTTGGCCGTCGCGAAGTCCATCCAGGCCTGGTTGACGGCGACGATGCGGCCCTGGCGGTCCAGAACGGCGATGTGCGCGGGCAGGGCCTGCAGGGTCTTGCGGTTCAGCTCCTCGGCAAGTTTGCGGTCGTGGATGTCGATCGCGGTGCCGATCCACTGCAGGATTTGTCCGCGGTCGTCGCGCAGCGCGACGGCGCGGCTCAGGTGCCAGCGATAGTGTCCGTCCGCCGCCCGTCGGAAGGGGATTTCCTCGTTCCAGGTGCCGCTCGCGGCGGCCTGCCGCCAGGCCTGCGTGATCGCCGGACGGTGGTCGGGGTCGATCACCTGGGTCCAGCCCAGCCCCCCGGACTGCTCCGCGGTCAGTCCGGAATAGTCGACCCAACACTGGTTGACATAGGTGCAAGTGCCGACGGCGTCGCTGATCCACACGAATTGAGGGGACACTTCGGTCAGCACGCGGTAGTGTCGCTCGCCTTCCGCGCGCGCCCCTTCCGCCCGCTGCCGCCGGCATTCCGCCGAGTCCAGCGAGTGGGCGCTGCGCCACACGACGACCGTGAGCACGAGCCCGCTGGCCAGGACCACCAAGGCCAGACCGAACGGGCCGCTATACCAGCCCGCGTGTTCGCCGGCGCGCCCCAACCATCCCAGGACCGGCATGATCAGCAGGACCGTCGGTAACAGCCGGCGGATCAGGACACCGCCCGCCGTATCCCCGGCGACCAGCGCCATCCATCCCCGGTCTGGCCGCGCACAAAGGATGCCAACGCCAAGGACGAGGAATCCCGCGGCAGTATGCACGGCAACAAACGCATAAGGTGCGACTTCGTGCAAGCTCCCGACGCCGTACAGATAGCCGAGCAGCGCGACATACGCGACGGCCAGCACCGGGAGGACCAACACCTCGGTGGGCCGGCGGCCGGGGCGCCCGCCGCTGTTCAGGGTCGACAAGGCCAATCCCGCCAAGAGGAAACAGAACGCGGTCGCGGGCGACATGCGCAGCGCAGACGGCTCACTGTCCGTCCCCGGCGCTGCGCTGAACAGGAGGTTGTCGAACCCGAAGTCCCACCCGCCCAACCACTGCGTCAGGTTGAGCAGGCCGAGCAGTGCGACGCCGCCGGCACACGCCAGGCCGGCGCCGTGTCGGCGCCCGCCGGGCGGGGCGGTCCGCAACCACCAAAGCGCCAGGCCCGCGAACAGAAACCCCAAGGCGGTATTGGGCTTCATGGGGGCCCAGTGGGGCAGCACGTTCGTGAGTGCAAGGATCCGCAGTTGCCACCCGAGCAGGACGGACGCGCCCAAAGCGGCCGTGACCGCCGCGGCGACGGCCGATCCCGCCCTCAGCGATGACATCCGCCCCGCATTGGCCGACACGAGGCCGGCAAGGGTGACGTTCATAGCGTTACCCCAAGGCCGCGGCAAGCTGCTCCAACGCCTGCTGGATGACCGCCCGCGGGGCGCCCAGGTTGAGCCGCATGTGTCCGCTGCCGCCGGTGCCGAACAGGGTTCCCGGACTCAGGCCCAGGCCGGCGCGCTGGATGAAGAAAGCGTGCAGCGCGGCATCGTCCAGGCTCAGGCCCCGGCAGTCGAGCCACAGGAGATAGGTGCCCTCGGGTCGGATTGCGGTGATGCCGGGCAGTCGGGCGGCGATGAAGTCCAGCGCCAGATCGCGATTGCCCGCGAGATAGCCGAGCAGGGCGTCGAGCCAGGGGCTGCCTTCACGGTAGGCGGCGGTGAAGCCGGCGACGCTGAACGGGTTGCTGGCGCTGACATGAAAGGTGTCGAACACGTGGCGCAGGGTGCGGCGCTGGATCGGGTCGGGGCAGATGAGCACGGAGAGTCCGAGACCAGGGATGTTGAAGGTCTTGCTCGGCGCCGCGGCGGTGATGACGGAGGCGGGATCCTCCGCGAGTCGCGCCAGGGGGTGATGGACCTCGCCCGGAAAGCACAGGTCGTGATGGATCTCATCCGACAGGACCACCATGCGGTGGCGGCGGGTGATCTCCAGCAGGGCGGTGAGTTCGTCCGTGCGCCAGACCCGTCCGACCGGGTTGTGCGGCGAGCACAGGATCAGCAGGCGCGCGCCCGTGGCGGCGCAGTGTTCCAGATGATCGAGGTCAAAGGCGTAGCCCGCGGGCGTGGGACGCAGCGGGTTCTCCACCACCCGCCGGCCGTTGGCCCGGACCACCGAGAAGAAGGGCGCATAGACCGGGGGCTGGACGATCACCGCCTCGCCGGGCTCGGTCAGGGCCTGGACGACCGCGGCGAGCGAGGGCACCACCCCCGGCGCCATGATGACCCAGTCGCGCTCGATGACCCAGTGGTGCCGCTCGCGCATCCAATCGGCCAGGGCGCTGAAGAGCGCATCCGGAAACAGCGTGTAGCCGTAGACCGGGTGCGCCGCCCGCGCGGCCAGGGCGCGGGTGACCGCCGCCGGCGCGGGCAGATCCATATCCGCAACCCACAGGGGCAACACGCCGGGGTCACCGAACTGCGCCAGGCGCGCGTCCCACTTGACCGCGGCCGTGTCCTTTCGGTCGATCAGCCCATCGAAATCCAGTTCAGTCCTGTCCATGTGCGGGGGCATCCTCGCGCTCCGGAAGACGCTCCCAAACCGTCACCTCGGAGAGGCTGTGCTGGAACTTACGGCGGGTTTCGCGGATCACGAAGGGGACTTCCAGCGGGCCTTCGATCAACCGGAAGTGGGCGCCGAGCACCGCCTTGAGTCCATCCAGCGTGGTGACGTTCTCCCCGTCGCGTTTGAAGCCGCCCAGCCATTCCTCCCGTGGGGTGTGCTCGGTGAGCCAGGTGTAGGGCGAGGCGATGAGCAGCAAGCCGCCGGGATTGATGCGCTGGTGGCACTGGGCGAGGAAGCGTGTCGGGCTGTAGAGACGGTCGATCAGATTGGCGGCCACGATCAAGTCATAGCCGGTGAACTGGGCCTTGAGGTTACAGGCGTCGCCCTGAACGAAGGTCACCCGGTCCCGCACCTCGGCGAGACCGAGGTCCTTGAGCCAGACCTCGCGCCAGGAGACCAGTTCGCCCTCGTCCACCAGCGTGTAGCGCAGCACGCCCTGATCCGCCAGTTGCGCACCCAGGCCAATGAAGCGGGCAGAGAAATCCATGCCGGTCACCTCCTCGAAGCGGCGCGCCAGTTCGAAGGTGGTGCGGCCCGTCGCACAGCCGAGATCCAGCGCGCGGCGGGCCGGACGGTCGCCGAGGCAGCGTAGCGCGATGTCGGCGAGCGCCCGCGGGAAGTTGGGTACGCCGTGATACTGGGCGCCATAGTGGAACTCGGCGTATTCGGACAGCAGGCGGTCGGTTTCGTAGTGCGAGGTCGGCGGCAGTCCGGGCGCCGCGCCGACCACAGTGCGGAAGCCGGCGTGTTGGAAGAAATGGCGGCGGAAAGCGTAGCGGGCCGAGCGCAGCGACTCGTTACCGCAGGAAATCCAGGACCCGCCTTTGATCAGGTTGTGGCGCTCGTCGAAGGTTGGCGTGGTGAAGTCATCGTAGAGCGGATGCACCCGGAACCCGGCGAAGGGGTAGATCGGGGTCTCGGTCCACTGCCATACATTGCCCGTCACGTCGCAGAAATCCCCCTGCGCAAAGCGGTCCACCGGGCAGGAGGAGGCCCAGTGATCCAGGTGCAGGTTGGCGGCGGCCGGTCGGTCCGCGGGGACCTCGGGGCAGCCGGCGACAGCGTGGAGGCGATACCACTCGTCCTCGGTCGGCAGCCGCACCAGCGTGCCGGTCTGCTCCGCCTTCCACAGACAGAATGCCTTGGCCTCGTGATAGTTGACCTCCACCGGCCAATTCCAGGGCATCGGGACCGTTTCCAGCATCAGACGCAGGCGCCAACCCGCGGGCTCCGGGACCCAGAAGGTCGGGAAGCGCGCCTGACTGAATTGACGCCAGGCCAGCCCCTCGGGAGTCCACCAACTGTCGGTCTCGTAGCCGCCGGTTTCGACGAAGGCCAGGAATTCACGGTTGGAGACCAGTGTCCGCGATGCCTCGAACGCCGGGACCTCGGCTTCATGGAGGCCGTACTCATTGTCCCAACCATAGTGGGGCGCGGTCGCCTGGTCCTTGTCGAGCCGGATCGACCCGGCGGCGACCGGCACCAGCGGATTGGCCGGTGGTTCGCCCGTCTCCCGGCAGGGTTCCCAGGCCGGGTCGGTGCGCAGGCAGTCCAGCGACTGCTGCCGGATCAACACCGACGAGGTTTCGAGATGGATGCGTTCATGTTCGATCCCCATCAGGATCGGCCACCAGGGGCTGTCCCAATCGATCGGCAGGCGCAGCGGCAGTCGTTCGATCAGGCCGATCACGGCGGTGCGGACCCGTTGGCGGTAGTCGCGCACGGACTGGACCGAGGGCCAGTCGTAGTTGGACTCGTCCAGATCGTCCCAGGACATCTCGTCCACGCCCACCGCGAACATCGACTCGAAGCGCGGTTCGAGCCGCTGCTCCAGCAGGCCCGCGAGGATCAACTTGTTGATAAAAAAAGTTGCCGTATGGCCGAAATAGAAGATCAACGGATGGCGCAGGGCGATCGGCTTGCGATAGTAGGCATCGGCCGTGGCCAGGGTGGCAAACAGCGACTCATACCGGTCGAAGGTCGCGATGAAATAGTCGCGGATCTCGCGGCGCTTGGCCACGGGATCCTCGCCGTGCAGCAGTGGGGTGCGGGGGAAGCGTTCCGTATTCATGGCGTTCTGTGTAATCTGGTTGCCGTCGGCACAGGCGGGCGCCGCCCATAGCCCGCTAATTTATGGGCCGGAGGGAGGGAATAACAGGGATGTTCGGATCGGTCGACCGCGCGGCGCCCCGAGCGTGCGTAACCGCCCTGGTCTTCGTTCCGGCCAGTCCTCGGGCGTCCCGCACTGGAGGTCGAGGGTTACCGTGAAGGTCGCGCAGCGACCCCGTGGGAGCGGCGTCCCGCCGCGATGGGGCCGGGCGCGCAGCCGCAGCGTTCGCGGTCACCGCGGCACCGCATCGCGGCGGGACGCCGCTCCCACGGGGAACTTTCATCTTCCGATGATCAAGGCCCGCTCGGTTTTCCGAGTCATTGCCGGATTCAGGGTGAAGTATCCGCGCTCGTAAAGGCGTCACTGCATCAGTGGTGGTTCAAAGGTTAATAACTTGCTGTGATGCTAATAAGCCATCGTCAGCGATGCGCATCGGTCGCGCGTTTTAAATCCGCGAGCGCCGGCCCTTGTGCAGTGCAGCAACCGGACCCATAATCACCCGAGCTCGATGAGTCAAAGACGCTGACCATCACTGTTTGCCTGTTTCCGAAACGATCCACCCGGCTTCTTCAACCGCGGACAGACCCATGCTCACCCTTGAAGCAGAATCCATAGAAATCATCCGCGAGGCCGTGGCGACGGCCCGCAACCCCGTCATGATGTACTCCATCGGCAAAGACTCCTCGGTCATGCTGCACCTGGCACGCAAGGCCTTCTACCCCGCGCCGCCGCCGTTCCCGCTGCTGCATGTCGATACCGGCTGGAAGTTTGCCGAGATGTACCTGCACCGCACCCGCATGGTGGACGAGAGCGGGATGAAGCTCATCACCCATACGAACCCGGAGGGGGTCGCGGCGGGGGTCAATCCATTCACCCACGGCAGCAACTACCATACCGATGTCATGAAAACCCAGGCGCTCAAGCAAGCCCTGAATGCCCTAGGCAGTGATGTGGTTTTCGGCGGTGCCCGGCGCGACGAGGAAAAGAGCCGCGCCAAAGAACGTGTTTTCTCATTCCGCGCGGCGGGTCATCGCTGGGATCCCAAAGCCCAGCGTCCGGAGCTGTGGAATCTCTATAACACCCACGTCAAGTCGGACGAGACGATCCGGGTCTTTCCGATCAGTAACTGGACCGAGCTCGACATCTGGCAATACATTCACGCCGAGGGCATTCCGATCGTCCCGCTCTATCTGGCGGCGGAGCGGCCGGTGGTGCAGCGCGATGGTCAATGGATCATGGTCGATGACGACCGTTACCCCTTTGCACCGGGTGAACAGACGGTGATGAAGCGCGTGCGCTTCCGCACCCTTGGCTGCTGGCCGTTGACGGCCGCCGTCGAGAGCGATGCCGGT
>Ga0247839_1002893_pt1 | contig 24704 bp, 26 predicted proteins | sample LaCruzMarch2015__6_FD_192405 | JGI IMG/M metagenome (GOLD analysis project Ga0247839, IMG submission 192405) | Freshwater microbial communities from meromictic Lake La Cruz, Castile-La Mancha, Spain - LaCruzMarch2015_16m | ecosystem: Environmental > Aquatic > Freshwater > Lake | place: Spain... | reverse complement strand
AAATGTGATGAAACAGTAAGTATTAAAGAAACCTGCAAAATAACTTTAAATAAATCTCTAATATTATCTGGATGAAATTCTTCAAAACTCTCGGCACAATCTCCTCCTTGAAATAAAAAAGCCTTTCCTTCGCTCACTTCTCCTAACATATGTTTAAGTGTGCGCGTTTCCCCTGCAAAAACAAGTGGAGGAAATTTAGAAATTTCCCTCAAAGCTTCATTTAATTTACCTTCATTTTCGTAAACAGGTAAATGCTTTGCAGTTTTAGCTCTCCAAGAATTTGGTTTCCAATTTTTCATATTCAACCTACAGTATATATAGAGTGTTCTAAGCCTACAAGAATAAATTATTCGACTGTAACAGATTTAGCTAAATTTCTTGGCTTATCTATGTCGTTACCTTTTTTTAAAGCAACATAATATGCAAGTAATTGCAAAGGAATGTTACTTAAAAAAGGAGAAAGAAATTTATGTATTTTTGGAATTCTAATTTCTGACCAAATATTTTCACTGGTTGCAACCTCATCTGCATGATCTGAAATTAATAAAATTTTTCCTCCACGGGCAATAACTTCCTGCATATTCGAAATTGTTTTTTCATAAAATCGATCTTTTGGAGCAATAACAATCACTGGCATTCCATTTTCAACTAAAGCTAAAGGACCATGTTTCATTTCTCCAGCTGGATAACCTTCTGCGTGCAGATAAGTCAGTTCTTTAAATTTGAGAGCACCTTCTAATGCAACTGGATAAGAAAGTCCTCGACCTAAAAACATCGAACCTTTAATATCTATAAAATCAACGGCTAAATCTTCAATAATTTTTTTATTATTTAAAATTAATGCAACGTTAGAATGAATATTTTCTAAATCTTTAATAATATTTAAATATTCTTCTTCTTTTATTTCATTTCTAATTCTTGCAATTTTTAAAATGAATAACAAAAGAACTAAAATCTGTCCTGTAAAAGCTTTTGTTGAAGCAACACCAACTTCTGGTCCAACATGAATTGGTAAAACTAAGTCTGCCAGTCTTGATAACGAACTTTCTGTAACATTTATGATTGCGCACGTTTTTGCACGTTTTTTCTTACAAAAATCTAAAGCTGCAATCGTATCTGCTGTTTCTCCTGATTGAGAAACAAAAATATAAAGTTCGTTTGTTTTTATTTTATTATTTCTATATCTAAATTCAGACGCAACATCTACGCTTACGTCTATATTAGTGAACTCTTCAAACCAATATTTTCCAATTACGCAGGCATGATATGCTGTTCCGCAAGCTACTAAATTAACTTTTGTAATTTTTTTTGGATCTACTGGAAAATTAACTATATTTATTTCTTTTCTTATTTTATCGAGATATTCATTAATACATTTTTTAATAACTTCTGGTTGCTCAGAAATTTCTTTGGACATAAAATCTTTAAAATTTCCTTTGCCATAAACAGCTTCATCATTAGCTAATTTATGTATTTTTTTTTCAATTTTTTTCTTATTTTTGTCAAAAAATTCAATTTTATCTTTGGTTAAAACACACACATCTCCGTCATCAAGATAAGAGACTTCTTTTGTCATAGAATTTAAAGCATAAGAATCTGAGCCTATGTATTTTTCTTTATCTGTATAGCCAACCGCAAGTGGACTTCCTCTTCTTGCACCTACAATTAAATTATTAAATTTTTTAAAAATAATTCCTAATGCAAAACTTCCTTCTAATTTGTTTAAAGTTGCAAATACAGATTCTAAATAATTCATTTTTTTTAAATTCTCTGTAATAAGATGAGTTACAACTTCAGTATCTGTTTGAGATCTAAAAATATGTCCTTTATCTATCAGTTCTTTTTTAATAATTGCCGAATTTTCAATAATACCGTTATGCACAACCGATACTTCTTCTGAAGAATGTGGATGGGCATTTGCTTGGTTTGGAGCGCCATGAGTTGCCCAACGAACATGGCCAATTCCAATATTGCCGGACAATGAAGTTTTTTTAATTAATTTTTCTAAATCAGAAACTTTACCGGCACATTTATTCTCAACTATTTCTCCATTGTTAATTGTCGATATACCAGCAGAGTCATAACCTCGATATTCAAGTTTTTTTAATGATTCTAAAATTTCTTTAGAAATATCTTTATAACTAGCAATTCCAATAATACCGCACATTGATTATTTTTATTTTTTTCTTTTTTTAAATTCTCTTTGAGAAACTCTGCTTAGTGCAAGAGTGTTGTCTTTTACATCTTTGGTAATAGTGGAGCCTGCTCCAATTACTGTATTCTTTCCTATTTTAACTGGAGCAACTAAAGAACTGTTTGATCCAATAAAAGCATTATCTAAAATTTTAGTTTTGTATTTATTTTTACCATCATAGTTACAAGTAATTGTTCCTGCGCCTACATTGACATTTTTTCCTAATACAGAATCTCCAATATAACTTAGATGATTAACTTTAGAATTTTTTCCGACTCTAGATTTTTTGATTTCAACAAAATTTCCAATTTTAGAATTGTCTTCTAAAACTGTATCGGGTCTTAATCTTGCAAATGGTCCAATCGTTACATTGTTACCGATTTTTGTTTTTTCTATATAAGAAAAACTTAAAATTTTTACATTGTTACCGATTTTAACGGCCTTACCAATGACAACGTAAGGTTCAATTAAAACATTCTTTCCAAATTTTGTATCCGAGGATAAATAAATTGATTCTGGAGAAATTAATTTAACTCCTTTTTTAATTGCTGCTTTTTTAATTTTATTTTGTAGTAATTTTTCAGATTCAATCATAATGAAATTTATAAATAACTTTAATTCAAGTTTATGACTTATTGCTATTTGAACACTGTTACTATAGTAATGATTTTAATAACTTAACTCACAAATTATTTCTTTTAACTACTAATTTTTTTCAATTAATTTATGAGCAAAGCAATAGTTTTTGATCTTGATGGAACCCTTGTAGATTCTGCTCCTGATTTAATGGATGCTCATAATTATGTGATGCAAAAATTTGGTTACAATCAAAAACCAATTACAGACATAAGACATTTGGCTGGCAGAGGTGCTGCTAATATGATTTTGAGCTCCTTAAAAGAAGAAGATAAAAAATTCGATCAGAGTATTCATAAAAAAATGACTGATGAATTTATAAATTATTACCGAGAAAATATTTCAAAAAAATCAAAAATTATTAAAGGGGTTAATGAGTTTCTTACTTGGGGGAAATCTAAAAAAATTAATTTTGCTATTTGTACAAATAAAATGGAATCTTTAGCTAAAAAACTTCTTAAAGAAATTAATCTTATTGAATTTTTTGATTACATTGCAGGGGCTGATACTTTTGAATATAAAAAACCAGATCCAAGACATCTAACAAATATATTGGAAATTTTAGATGTTAATAAAGAAGATAGTATTATGGTTGGCGATAGTGAAACCGATGCTGAAACAGCAAGAATAGCAAAGGTAAGTTTTATTCTAGTTAAAGGTGGTTATACTGAAAAAGATCAAAATAGCATTTATCATAATCATTTTATTAATGACTTTACTGAAATGAATGAAATATTATCTAAAATGAAATTTTTAAATTAATTATGTATTTTGTAAAAAAAACACCTGCAGAAAAAAGAGTTGATTTACAAAAAAAATTAAAAATAGGAAAACTTATTCGCTTTCCAGGAGCCTACAATCCTCTAGTTGCAAAATTAATTGAAGAAATTGGCTATGATGGTGTTTATATATCAGGCGCTGTGATAGCTAATGATTTGGGAATTCCTGATATTGGACTTACAACTCTAACTGAAGTTTCTTATAGAGCAGAACAAATTGCAAGGGTCACAAATTTACCTTCAATTGTTGACGCTGATACTGGGTTTGGGGAACCAATGAATTGTGCGCGAACGATTGAAACGTTTGAAAATTTTGGAATTTCTGGTTGTCACATTGAAGATCAGGTTAATCCTAAAAGATGCGGGCACCTAGACAATAAAGATGTTGTTAGTACAGCTGAGATGGTTAAGAAAATTAAATCAGCAGTCAAAGCTAGGAAAGATAAAAACTTTTTAATTATAGCAAGAACAGATGCTAACGCTGTTGAAGGTTTAGATAAAACAATTTCAAGAATAAAAGCTTATGTTGATGCTGGCGCAGATATGATTTTTCCTGAGGCTTTAAAAGATGAAAAAGAATTTGAAAAAATGAAAAAAGCTACAAAAGCTTATTTGCTTGCTAACATGACTGAATTTGGAAAGTCAAAATTACTTTCTGCTAAAGAACTTGATAATCTTGGTTATAATTTAGTTATTTATCCAGTAACAACGCAAAGATTAGCATTAAAAAATGTTGAAGATGGATTAAGACAGATATTCAAGGATGGTCATCAAAATAATGTAATCGATAAAATGCAGACTAGAAAAAGATTATATGAGTTAGTTGAGTATGAAAAATATGCTGAATTTGACAGTTCTATATTTAATTTTTCTAAAAAAGGACATGAATAATAATGGCCGAAGTAGAGATTAAGAAAGGTCTAGTTGGCGTTATTGCTGATGAAACTAAAGTTTCAGAAGTAATGCCAGATATCAATTCTTTAACCTATAGAGGTTATGCCGTTCAAGATCTCGCTGAAGCATGTGTATTTGAGGAAGTTGCTTATTTATTGTTAAATAGTGAACTTCCTAGCAAATCACAACTAGCTAAATTTCAAGAAGAAGAGAGAAACAATAGAGAAATTAGCCCTGATTTAAAAAAAATTATTCAAAGCTATCCAAAAAATGCACATCCTATGGATACAACTAGAACTTCTGTTAGTCATTTAGGTTTGGAAGACTCTGAAGCCTCAACAAATACTATCGAAGCTAATTATAAAAAATTTATAAAAATTTTTGCAAAAACGCCAACAGCGGTTGCAGCAAATTTTAGGAGTAGAAAAGGATTAGATATAATAGATCCAAAAAAAGATTTAAGCTTTAGTGAAAACTTTTTTCATATGTGCTTTGGTAAAGTGCCAAGTAAAGACGTTGTTAAAGCATTTGATGTGTCTTTAATTTTATACGCTGAACATAGTTTTAATGCTTCAACTTTTACATCACGAGTTATAGCAAGCACTCTTGCTGATATTCACAGTGCAATCGTTGGAGGAATTAGTGCATTAAAGGGGCCACTGCATGGCGGAGCAAATGAAGCTGTAATGGAAATGTTCCTTGAGATTAAGGAACCTGAAAATGCTGAAAAATATATTCTAAATAAAATAAAAAATAAGGATTTAATTATCGGTTTTGGTCATCGTGTTTATAAAAAAGGAGATTCTAGAGTGCCTACAATGACTAAATATTATTACAAAACAGCAGAGTTTTATAAAAATGAAAAATTTCCTAAAATTTCTAAAATATTAGAACAAACAATGATTAAAGAAAAAAATATATTTCCGAACTTAGATTTTCCATCTGGTCCTACTTATTACTTAATGGGATTTGATGTAAATTTTTTTACTCCAATTTTTGTAATGTCAAGAATTACAGGATGGTCAGCTCACGTAAATGAACAATTAAAAGACAATAGATTAATTAGACCTCTTTCAAAATACACAGGATCTGAGCATCGAAAAGTTAAGGATATAGATTTACGCTAATAAAAATAATTTTTTATGTATAATTTTGGTCTCGTAGTCATTGGAGCTCATCACGGTTACTGGCTGCAAGATGAAATTAAAAAAACGTCTAAGAATATTCTATTAATCGAACCTGTTCCTTATAATTTTTTACAACTTAAAAAAATAAATAAGCATTTTAATAATATTACTTTTGAACAAAAATTTGTTGGTGGTAATAATTCTAAAATAAGTTTTTTTTTTGTAAAAGAAAATTCTATTTCAAAATTAGGAAAACATTGGGCTAGTGGTATTGGATCATTTTCTAAACAACATATTTTAAACCATAAATCAAAACATTTTAATATTGAAGAGAATGATATTAGTGAAATTCAAATTGAATCTACAACTTTCAATGAATTATGTGATATACACAAAATAAGTATTATTGATAAATTATTGATAGATGTAGAGGGGGCAGAAAAGCAAATAATAGAGGCTATAGATTATAAAAAAATTCTTATTAAAGAACTAGTTTTTGAGTATAAACATTTAGATGGTAGTTTTCTTTTCAATAATAATTTGAAAAAGTTGATAAAGTTTTTAAATAACAAAAATTTTCAAGAAACTGCCAGGGATAAAGAAAATATTACTTTTAAAATAGTTTAATTATTTTGTAAATTCAAAGGCTTCAACCCAAGAACCTTTTGTAGAAGCTTTAGAGTATTCTGTTGCTCTACCTTCAAAGAAATTCATGTGTTCAACGCCATTTAACATGTCATCCAACCAAGTTAACGGGTTCTCTTTAACTTCGTAAATCTCATTTAAACGCAATTGAGATAATCTACGATTTGCAATCCATCTAATATATTCTTTAACTTGCTGAGCGGTTAATCCCTCGATGTTACCCATCTCAAATGCTAAATCAATAAAAGCATCTTCATGGTGAACGATTGTTCTGCAGGCATCATAAATTTCTTTTTTTAAACTCTCATCTAGCAATCCTGGGTTTTCATCACAAAAGGTATTAAAAATTTTTATCATTGAATTGCAATGAAGAGTTTCGTCTCTTACAGACCAAGTAACAATTTGACCCATGCCTTTCATTTTATTAAATCTAGGAAAATTAAGTAGAATTGCAAAACTAGCAAACAACTGAAGACCTTCTGTAAAGGCGCTGAATACCGCTACTGTTTTAGCAATTTCACGTTTGTTGTTTGTGTTAAAATTTTTCATATAATCGTACTTATCTTTCATTTCTTTATATTTAAGAAATGCTGAATATTCAGAGTCTGGCATTCCGATTGTATCTAATAAATGAGAATAAGCAGCGATATGAATTGTTTCCATTGCTGAAAACGCAGTCATCATCATTAAAACTTCTGTTGGTTTAAACACGCTTGTGTAATGTCTAAGATAACAATTGTTCACCTCAACATCAGCTTGAGTAAAAAATCTAAAAATTTGTGTAAGTAAGTTTTTTTCACCTTGTGTTAATTTTTTTTGCCAGTCTCTGATATCTTCTGATAATGGAACCTCTTCTGGTAACCAATGAATTCTTTGTTGAGTTAACCAAGCATCGTAGCACCATGGATATCTAAAAGGCTTATAAACAGGATTATCTTTTAACAGTCCGTGTGTATCACAATAATTTTTATCAATAATTTTTTCTTGAATTTTAACTGCTACTGACATGATAGACATTCCTCGTAATTTTTAGGTTCCTCATTTTTATTTTTTTCTGCTGGGATTGCAACAAAACTTTTACTTATAACTTCTGCCCTCTGGATAGATTTCGATCTGCAGTAGTAGAGACTCTTTAATCCTTTTTTCCAAGACTGAAAGTGGATTTGATGCAAATCTTTTTTATGAACGTCTGCTGGAAGAAATATATTTAATGATTGAGCTTGCGAAATATAAGGAGTTCTATCTGCTGAAAGATCAATTAACCAACGTTGATCAAGTTCAAATGCAGTTTTAAAAACATCTTTTTCTTCTTGAGTTAAAAAGTCTAAATGCTGAACAGAACCTTGAGTTGTAGTAATAGAAGACCAAGTCTCATTATCATTCTTTCCATATTTATTAAGAACTTCCTCTAAAAATTTATTTCTAACGTTAAAAGAACCTGACAATGTTTTGTGGGTATAACTATTTCCAGCAATAGGTTCAATTCCTGGTGATGAACCGCCACAAATAATAGAAATTGAAGCTGTAGGAGCTATTGCAGTTTTATTAGAAAATCTTTCCATTATCCCATAATCTTTAGCATCAGGACATGGCCCTCTTTCTTCAGCAAGTTTTTTTGAAGCTTTATTAACTTCTTGATCGATATATTTAAATATTTTTGTATTCCAAACTTTGGCCATCACAGATTCAAAAGGAATTAAATTTTTTTGCAGGAATGAATGAAATCCCATAACACCAAGACCAACGCTTCTTTCACGATGCGCTGAATATTTTGCATCTTTGAATGAGACTGGAGCTTTTTCTATAAACTCACTTAAAATATTATCTAAAAATCTCATAATATCTTCAACAAAATTTTTGTCATCTTTCCACTCTTCGTACGTTTCTAAATTTATTGATGATAAACAACAAACTGCTGTTCTATCTTTTCCATTTTTATCAATTCCTGTTGGCAAAGTTATTTCAGAACATAAGTTTGAAGTTTTAACTGTTAATCCTGCAAGCTTATGATGTTGCGGAATCATTCTGTTAACAGTGTCTATAAAAATAATATAAGGCTCACCTGTTTCAACTCTTGCAGTTAAAAGTCTTATCCATAAATTTCTTGCAGAAATTGTTGCTTGAACTGCTCCGTCATAAGGACTCTTAAGTGCCCACTGCTCATCTAGCTCAACAGCTCTCATAAACGCATCTGTCACTAGAACGCCGTGATGAAGATTTAATGCTTTTCTATTTGGATCTCCTCCTGTTGGTCTTCTCATTTCAATAAATTCTTCAATCTCTGGATGGTCGATTTGTAAATAACAAGCAGCAGATCCTCTTCGTAAAGATCCTTGGCTAATAGCTAACGTTAAAGAATCCATCACTTTAATGAATGGAATAATTCCAGAAGTTTTTCCAACTCTTCCAATTTTTTCGCCGATAGATCTTAAATTTCCCCAGTAACTTCCTATTCCTCCGCCTCTTGCTGCAAGCCAAACGTTTTCAGACCAAAGATCTAAAATTCCATCCAAGCTATCATTAGCTTCATTTAAAAAACAAGATATTGGTAAACCTCTATCAGTTCCTGCGTTTGATAAAACTGGTGTCGCAGGCATAAACCAGAGATTGCTAATGTAGTTATAAATTCTTTGTGCATGTAAATTGTTATCTGAATAATTTGCTGCAACCCTAGCAAATAAATCTTGGTAAGATTCACCATCAGCTAAATATCTGTCGTCTAGAGTTGCTTTGCCAAAATTAGTTAATTTTGAATCTCTTGAACGATCAATTTTAATTGTGATCCCCTTTTCGTTTTGAAATAATTCTGTTTCTTTAGTTAGGGAAAAAAGATCTGGTTTTTTTAGATCCTGAACGTTAGATTTTGGAGTTGATGTTGGAATGTTGATTCCATTGTCCAAAACGAGATTCTTAATGGCTAAAGCCAAATTATCATGCATAATTCTAATTTTATTAGATTTTTATAGTAAAACAACTACATGTTGTGTTACAAAATCATGAATATACCATTAATAAGTATAGTTCAATAGAACATTAATAGAACATTATAAAAAAGTCAATTAAAAAAATTTAATTTTGATAAACCATTAAAAAATAACAATTAATTTTTTCAATGAATTCTAAAGATATTAACATAAACAAAAATGGTTTTAGAGAATACGACGCGAGATGGTTGTACCCAAAAGACATTAATCTTGAAGGCATAAAACATTTAGGAATCGGTCTTGGAACTCAAATCACAAATAGAACCAAAAAAAATCCAAGAGTAATTGTCGGTCACGATTATCGATCTTACAGTGAAGAAATAAAAAAATCACTAACAGAAGGATTAATGTTAGCTGGCTGTCAAGTTGAGGATGTGGGTCTATCTCTTTCACCTATGGTTTATTTTGCTCAATTTGAACTAAATGCTGATGGGATTGCTATGGTTACAGCTAGTCATAATGAAAATGGTTGGACTGGAGTTAAGATGGGAATTGAAAAAGGATTAACTCATGCACCTGAAGAAATGAATGAACTTAAAAATATTGTTCTAAATCAAAAATTTAAATTTGATAAAGGATCTTATAAAGAAATCAAAGGATTTAAAGAAATATATATTAATAATTTAATATCAAAAAATAAAATACAAAAAAAAATTAAAGCAGTAATCGCATGTGGAAATGGAACTGCTGGAGTATTTGCTCCGCAAATCTTAAGAGGAATTGGTTGTGAAGTTTTAGAACTAGACTGTAATCTAGATTTTACTTTTCCAAAGTACAATCCTAACCCTGAAGATCTAGAAATGCTACATGCTATTTCAAAAGCTGTTAAAGATAGTAATGCAGATGTTGGTTTTGGTTTTGATGGAGATGGAGATAGAGTTGGGGTAATTGATAATAAGGGGGAAGAAATATTTTCAGATAAGATTGGGCTTTTAATAGCTCGAAATCTTGCTCCAAAATATAAAGAATCTAAGTTTATTGTAGATGTGAAATCTACTGGTTTATTTGCTAATGATAAAATTTTAAAAGAAAATAACTGCGAAACTATCTATTGGAAAACAGGACACTCTCATATTAAAAGAAAAGTTAACAGGATCAAAGCACTTGCTGGATTTGAAAAGAGCGGCCACTTCTTTTTTAATGAACCACTAGGATATGGTTATGATGATGGGATTAATTCTGCTCTTCAGGTTTGTCATTTGCTTAATGATCAAAGTAAAAAAATGAATGAAATAATTAATGATTTACCTAAAACTTATCAAACGCCTACCATGGCTCCATTCTGCAAAGATGAAGAAAAATATCAAGTAGTTGAGGATTTAATTAAGCAAGTAGAGATATTAAAAATAAAAAATATTAAAATAGACAATCAAGCTATTACAGATATTTTAACAATTAATGGTGTACGTTTTTCACTAGAAGATGGATCGTGGGGATTAATAAGGGCCTCATCTAACAAACCTTCTTTAGTTGTGGTAACTGAAAGTCCAACATCAAATGAACGTAAAAAGAAGATCTTTGATTTTATAGATAATTTACTACAAAAAACTGGTAAAATTGGGGAATACGATCAAAAAATTTAGTTTCCTTTAGTCCAATATCCGTAAACACAACGAGTGCCATTTCTAGAACAATCAAAAACATCGTTAAGAACACCATTAATAACAACGGTTAGATGTTTAGAGCAAGATACGATTAATGTACCCATAGGTAGTTCTTCTTTTTTTAAATGAACCTTGCAACCTTGCCCTACAAACATAGTAGGCGTCCATTTCCATCCTAATATTTCTAAATACTTATTTAATACCGCTCTATGAGTTCCAGTTCTTGGACTGTCGTTTTTTTGCTTTAAACTTCGAGCCAGTTTAGTTCTTGATGTATTTCTAAATTCTTCATTAGCTTTAAATAAATCATCATAAACTTTTTGGTAAGACATACCTGTTGCAATCGCAATAGATCTAACCACACAGTCTCCCGCTTGGCCTTTATAGCCGGCGGCTGCTCTACCGCCATCATTAACTTTTAATTCTAAATTACTACTTGAAAATAGTCTTTTAAAAAAAAGCATAATAAATTTATTAAAACTTAAAAAAATTAATTATTTTGAACTATATTAACTGAGTTGTGCTTTACCATATCCAGCATATAATTCACTTTGTTAACATCGGCGTCACGGACTAACATATTATTGCTTAAATATCTTTTCCAATAATTAGCTCCACTAATTCCATGAAACAAACCAACGGTATGTCTCATGACCTGGTTAACACGAGTTCCCTTCTTAACTTCAGCTAAACAATATTCTACAATTTTTTTAACAACTTCTTCACGTGTTGGAACATCTTCATTTTTAAATATTTCTTTTTCGATTTCTGCTAAAAAGTAAGGAGAATGATAAATAGATCTACCAATCATTACACCATCAACATTATTTAAGTGTTCTTTAATTTCTTCTATTTTTGTAATTCCACCATTAATAATAATTTCCAAATTAGGATTACTATCTTTAATTTGTTTTACAATTCCATAATTTAGTTTTGGTATTCTCAAATTATCTCTTGGGCTTAACCCTTTAAGAATTGCTTTTCTTGCATGTAAGATGACTGTTTTAACTCCTGTGCTTGCAATTTTTTTTACAAATTTATCTAAATATTCAAAATCTTCTACATCATCAAAACCTATTCTTGTTTTAACTGTTACGGGCAGTTTTGTTGCATTCATCATGCTATTTAAACATTCAGCAACTAAATCTGGTTCTTTAATTAAACACGCTCCAATTTTATTTTTTTGAACCTTTTTACTTGGACAGCCTAAATTTAAATTAATCTCATCATAATTATAATCTTCTGCGATTTTTGATGACTCTGCTAACTCTTTAGCTGATGATCCTCCTAATTGAAGAGCGACTGGCTTTTCAAATTCACTAAATTCTAAATCATTTCTTTGTTTGCCTTTAAGAATGGCCCCTGTTGCAATCATTTCAGAATAAAGCATAACGTTTTTGCTTATTAATCTTAAAAAATAACGATCATGTCTGTCGGTACAGTCCATCATCGGAGCTACGGAAACTTTTCTATTAACTTTAGACATGCTCTTTTAAATTACCCATTATTGAAATCTTACCCTTATTAACAAAATCTTCATGATTTTTAACTATTTTTTCAAGTTCGTAATAATAATTGACCATTATTCCAAAGGATTCTTTGTAACCATTTAAAGATAAGTTTCCATTAATAACGATATCGTAAATTGACGCTCCGTTATTTAAATGAAAATAAGCAACTCCATTGGCAGGTTTTTTATTAACTTTTTCTTCAGTTAAATAATAATAAACCAATTCTTTTAAAGCGTCTTTGTTCTGTTCAATTTTATTTTGATTAAAAGTAATATCGTCTTTCTCTTTTAAAAACATTAATTGTTTATAATCATAATTTTTTAATATTTTTTTAATTTTATCGTCTGTTTGTTTAGCAAACCAATTTGCTAGTCCTGGTATTGGAGACAATGTGTAAAAGTTTTTAACTTTAGGAAATTCTTGTTGGATTTCAAATACCACTCTTTTAATTAAAAAATTTCCAAGGGTAATTCCTTGAAGACCTTTATTAGAGTTACTAATAGAATAAAAAGTTACAGCATCATAATCATCTGTATTGCTAATGCTCCCTTCTGTAATAGCCTGTATTGAATTTCCAATTCCTTTGGTAAAGGCAACCTGAACAAATATTAAAGGCTCTTTATCAAGAATGGGGTGAAAGTATGCATATAGCAATCTGTCGTTTTCTAATCTTCTATAAAGCGCTTCTATACTTTTGATTTCATGAACTCGTTCGTTCTTAATAATTTTTTGCAAAATATCAGGATCGGTGTCTTTTTTAATTCGTGTTAATTTTAAAAATCCAGGATTAAACCAAGATCTAAACAAATGTCTAAAATCTTTATCTAGGCTTTTTAAATTGTCGTGTTTATTTATTAAATAAATTAAATCTTCACGCATTCTAATTAAATACTGCGTACCATTAGGGGCTAAATTTAATCTTCTAATTAATTCCTGTCTTCTGCCTTCAGTTGCTTGATTTAAAATTCCTAAAGTTGTCTCGTTACTATTATCAATGAAATCTCTACAAGCTCTATTAATAACTGAATAATCAGGTTTAAATTTTTTATCAATTTCTAGAAAAAATTTTTCTTTTTCTTCTAAAGTTGATTTTTCATAAAGTTGCCAAATTTCTCTTGCAATGGTTATTCCAGAAACAACTCCATCTTCTGAAATGAGTTGTTCGCATAGATCTGTTAAATGGGAAGCTGTATCTTTTCTTTTTGCAAATAAATTACTAAAAAAACCTTTACCTTTATCTGCAATAAAGGTTAAAAATTTTTTAAGTCCCAACATGGGACTTTTATTTCATGACAGCCTCAGGAAGCCAAGTAGCAATTTCTGGAAAAATACAAAGCAGAATTATTTGTAGCATCATCAACAATACAAAAGGAAATGATCCTTTTAATATTTTTCCAATAGATATGTCTGGGGCAATACCCTGTATGACAAATAAATTAAGTCCAACCGGCGGTGTTATTAGACCAATTTCCATATTGATCGTCATAATTACACCAAACCAAATAGGGTCAAAACCTGCAGCAGTTATAATTGGGTATAATATTGGTGCAGTCATTAGAATGATTGCAACTGGCGGCAGAAAACATCCTGCGATTAATAAAAATATATTAATATAAAGCATCAGTAGCCATTTGTTCGACGCTATAGCTACCATTTCATTAGCTAAAGATTGTGTTACGTAAAGGTTAGATAAAATAAAACTAAATAAAAATGATGCTGCAATAATCATCATAAGCATTACGCTTTCCGACATAGACTCCGTTAGAATTGCCCAAATATCTTTCACTTTGTACATTTTATAAACTACAGCAACTAAGATGATGCTAATCAACGCTCCAACAGCAGATGCTTCATTAGGTGTGGCAATACCTCCATATAAAACATAAAGAACACCAACAACTAAAAGAACAAAAGGAATAATTTTAGGAAGTATTTCAAATCTTTCTTTCCAAGTGTATTCATGAACTTCTACTTTTTCTGAACCTTCTCGATTTATTCTTGCATAAATATAAGCCCAACCCATAAATAAAGAAGTAAGCATAATTCCGGGTAAAATCCCTGCGATGAACAATTTTCCAATAGATGTTCCTGTAGAGATTCCGTAAATGATCATCGTAATACTAGGTGGAATTAAAATTCCTAAAGTACCACCGGCACAAATCGTTCCCGCTGCAAGTTCTGCTGAATAACCTCTTTTTCTCATTTCGGGGATACCCATTTTTCCAATTGCAGCACATGTTGCTGGTGATGATCCGCACAGAGCTGCGAAAATTGAACATGCTCCTAAATTAGATAAAACTAATCCTCCGGGAACTTTATTTAACCAACGATCAAGAGCTGAATATAAGTCTTTTCCGGCAGGAGATGCAGCAACAGCTATTCCCATAAGCAAGAACATAGGAATTGTTACAATTCCAAAATCTTGTAATCCATTAAAAAATTGTTCCGCCACAAGTGGAACTCTTCCAAAGCCTTCTATTGCTAAAAAGAAAACAGTTGAAACAAGGGCTAATCCAAAAGCTATAGGTATTCCTGTTGCAAGAACTGCAAAAGTTGCAACCATAATCCAAACTGAAAGCATTAAAGGTGACATAATATTTTAATTTCCTTCTACGTTTTCGTATTTATAAATTATTGAAAGAATGTCAGCTAAATACTGAAGAACCATTATTCCCATTCCAATAGGTAGAAATATATAAACTTTCCACATTGGAAAATTCCAAATTGTTGGTGTTTTTATATTTTTAACCCATGCATGATTTGTCAACTGAACACTTGAATAAAAAAGAACTAATAAAAATGTTAATGCTAAAATTGCAGCTACAATTGCTAAAATGTTTTTACCTTTTTGATTTAAATAATAAGGAATAAGATCAACATTTACGTGCCCTTTCTTCATTAAAACATAAGGGGCTCCAATAAAAGTTGCTGCTGCTAATGAAAAAATTACGTACTCTGTTTGCCAAACTGTAGACATCTTAAAAGCATATCTAACTACAACCATTTGAGTTGTAACTAAAACTGCAGATGCAATTAATACTGTAGATATAAATCCACAAATTTTTGAAAGGGAGTGAATAAATTTAATAAACGCAAACATTTAATTAAAAACCGGTGGATTTTTACATCCACCGGCTCAAATAAATTATTTAACTGCTAAAGCTTTAGCGATTAATTTATCGCCGTCTTTAACCTTTTCCGCAAACTGTTTGTAAGATGTTTGTTTAGCAATTGCTAACCAAGCTTTATAATCAGCTTCAGTCATCTGTACTATTTGAACACCCTTTTCTTTAAATACTTTTTCCATATTAGTATCTAATCCAGCTGCTGCTTTTGTCATGTAAGCTTCCGCTTTTTTACCTGCTGCAAGAATAGCTTCTTTTTGTTTATCATTTAATTTATCAAATGACTTTTTAGACATAATAACTGGTTGATACATAAACCATAAAGCAAATTTTCCTGGAGGAGTGATACATTTAACTTGTTCAAACAATTTAAATGATACAAAACTTTCTGAACTTGTATTAACACCAGTCAATACTCCGGCTTGTAATCCTTGGTATACTTCAGAACTTGCCATTGAAGAAATTGAAGCGCCTGCTCCAACTAACATTGCTTCAAACATTTTTCCAGCTGCTCTCGTAACTTGTCCTTTTGCAGATTCTGGATTTGTAATACATTTAGTTTTTGAAGCAAATGCACCTGCAAGCCAAGCATCAGCTAATACGATTGCTCCATCATCATTCATAATTTTTTTAATATCTTTCATGAATGGAGAAACATTTAATCTCGCAGCGTGCGAATGATTTTTTACTAATCCCGGCATTAATGTTGCGCTATATGCTGGTTGAAAACCTGCAGCATAATCCAAAGGTAATGAAGTTATATCTAATTGACCTTCGATTAGTGGCTTGTACTGTTCCATGGCTTTATAAAGTGATTGGCCTGGATAAACCTGAATCTTAATTCCAACATTTGCTTTTTCAACTTCTTTTGCAAGAATTTGAACCATTTCATCTCTTGCATCACCTTTTCCTCCTGGAAATTGATGTGATGCCTTTAATGTTATTTGTGCAAATGAATTATTTGCTGTTAATAAAAATAAAAAACTAAATACTATTGTTAAGTATTGTTTAATTTTCATGATCTCCCCCTTAGATTTATTTAAGTAATTATTCTGATTTGAATGTTGTTCTTTGTCAATGTAATATTCTGTGAATGAAAAATAATTCAGGACCATTAAAAGGCATTATAGTACTAGATTTAACAAGGGTTTTGGTTGGTCCTTATTGTACTATGGTTCTATCCGACCTTGGTGCCAGAGTAATAAAAGTAGAAGCTCCTGAAACGGGAGATGACAGTAGAAGTTTTGGTCCATTTATTAAAGACTATTCAGCTTATTTTATGTCTCTTAACAGAGGTAAGGAAAGTATTGCTCTAAATTTAAAGAATAAAGAAGATAAAAAAATATTTGAAAAAATATTATCAAAAGCAGATGTGTTAGTTGAAAATTTTAGACCCGGCACATTAGATAAGTGGGGATATGCATGGGATGTTTTAAAGAAAAAATATCCAAGATTAATTTATGCTTCAGCTTCAGGATTTGGACAAACAGGTCCTTTAAAAAGTTTACCTGCTTACGATATGGTTGTTCAGGGAATGGGTGGTCTTATGAGTGTAACAGGACAGCCTGATGGCAAACCTACAAGAGTTGGGACATCTATTGGCGATATTACTGCAGGACTTTTTACGACAATTGGAATTAATGCAGCTTTATTTGATAGAGAAAAAACTGGTAAAGGCACAAAGATTGATGTCTCTATGCTTGATTGTCAAATTGCAATTTTAGAAAATGCAATTGCAAGATACTTTAGTAATGGTGAAATTCCTAAACCTATGGGCTCTCGTCACCCTTCAATTACTCCCTTTGAAGCTTATAAAACAAAAGACAGCTTTATTATTGTAGCCGCTGGTAATGATAAATTATTTGAAAATCTTTGTAACGCTTTGGAATGCAAAGAATATATTAAAGATAAAAGATTTTTAAGTAATAAACTTAGAAATGCAAATGCTGAAGATTTAAAAGTAATCTTAGAAAAATATTTAATTAAGAACGAAACACATAATTGGATTAAACTTTTTACTAAAATGAACATTCCATGTGGCCCGATCTATAATATTAAGCAAGCTGTAGAAAATCCTCAGATTACATTTAGAAATATGATTGTAAGTTCAAATCATAAAAAGATTGGAAAATTTAAAATGGCTGGAAATCCAATTAAAATGTCTAATTACAAAGATCCAAAAACACGCGGTGAAATTCCTGAGCTTGATCAGCACAGAAAAAAGATTTTAAAGGATTTTAAAATTAAGATTTAATTAAGCTTTATCTTCTGTAGCTTCTTTTTCAGGAGCCGCCTCTAAAGCTATATCATCATCAAGATCATCGTCATCTGCATCTATGGCTTCATTTTCTGCTCCAGCTTTTGGTTCTGGAATTTTTCTAGATCTTTTTGAAGGAAGTATTGCTTGTCCTGATTTTGAAACTTCTCCTTGATACAAATCTTCAAAAGAATCTCCATCTGGACTGTCAAAATCTTCTTGTTCAACAGCATCGTCTGGATGATCTCTCATACGATCAATTGTTGATTCTTCTAAATCTTTTACTGAAACTTTTTTTTCTGCGATTTCTCTTAAAGCTAAAACTGTTCGTTTGTCATTATCTACTGGAACTTGCGGAGCATCACCCACTCCCAATTGCAAAGTTCTCTCTTTAGCCAAAATGACTAAATCGTATTGATTATCAACTTGCTGTAAACAGTCCTCTACGGTTACTCGTGCCATAATTTGAATTGACCGTTTTAGTCTTAAAGCTTAAATAAATCAAGTTTTTATAAAGATTTAACAGCAATATATAAGTGATTAATTTAACAAACGATTAATAGGAGCATAAATGGCTAAAGTTACTTTTTTAGGTCTTGGTGTAATGGGTTACCCAATGGCACGTCACATTGCAAAGGCAGGTCATGACGTTACAGTTTATAACCGAACAACTACAAAAGCTGAAAAATGGGTTAAAGAATTTGGTGGAAAATTTGCAAAAACACCCAAAGAAGCAAGTAAAGATTCTGATTTTGTATTTTGCTGCGTTGGCAATGATAACGATTTAAAAGAAGTAACATTAGGATCTGAAGGAGCATTTCACTCTGTAAAAAAAGGTGCGGTATTTATTGATAACACTACTGCATCAGCAAAGATTGCTCGCGAATTATTTATAGCTGCTAAAGAAAAAGGTTTTGGTTTTTTAGATGCGCCTGTTTCTGGCGGTCAAGCTGGAGCTGAAAATGGCCAGTTAACAGTAATGATAGGTGGAGAAAATAAAGATTTTGAAAAAGCTCAAGATATAATCAAATGCTATAGCAAAAAAATGAAAGTATTGGGGCCTGCAGGAAGCGGTCAGCTTGCTAAAATGGTTAATCAAATTTGTATTGTTGGATTAGTTCAGGGTTTATCGGAAGGGATTCGATTTGGACAAAATGCAGGATTAAACATGGAGGATGTTATTGAAGTAATATCAAAAGGTGCAGCTCAATCTTGGCAAATGGAAAATAGGTACAAAACGATGATTCAAGGTAAATTTGATTTTGGTTTTGCAGTTGATTGGATGAGAAAAGATTTAGGAATTGCTATGGACGAAGCAAAGAATAATGGCTCTGACCTTCCTATAACTAAAATCATAGATGGTTATTACTCTGAGGTACAAAAGAACAGTGGTAACCGATTTGATACATCAAGTTTAATTACCAGACTAAAAAAAAATAAATAAGAGTGAATAATATTCCAAATTACTACAACAATATTGATCTTATTTTGGATGAAATTTGGTCTCTTTTACAAAGAGGTGTAGCAGATAGAAACGAAGATTTTAGATTACCGGTTGTAATAGTAAGCACCCCTGATAGTGCTGAAGGAAGAATAGTTGTATTAAGGGGTGCGTTTAAAGATAAAAATATTTTAAGATTTCACACCGACTTTAGATCTTCAAAAATTAAAAGTTTAAAAGAAAATAAAAAAATTTATTTTGTATTTTATAATAAAAAAAGAAAAATACAGGTTCGAGCTGAAGGTGTTGCAATTGTTCACAAAGATAATGAAATTACTAAAGAGGCTTGGACTAAAACACAAATGATGAGTCGAAAATGCTATCTCTCGCCGCAAGCACCTGGTGATTTTATTAATGATTCAGCCTCAGATTTATCAAAGGATATGGGCAATGAGATACCAACTTATGAACAAAGTGAAATGGGTTATAAAAATTTTTGTGTTATTGAGAGTAAAATTAAAAGTTTTGAATGGCTTTATTTAGCCTCACAAGGTCATCGACGAGCTAAATTTATGCTTGATGAAAATAAAAATACTTGGTTAGTACCTTAAATTTTCTTAAGATTTTTTACGTATTTCTTCCAATTGTCTATATAGCGCTGCGCGTTTTCGGTAATTGCTTTTTTTTCTTCTTCTGTAACTTGTCTAACAACTTTTCCAGGACTGCCCATAACTAAAGAGTTGTCTGGAATAATTTTTCCTTCAGTAATTAAACTGTTAGCACCAATGATACAATTATTTCCAATAACACTTTTATTTAAAATTGTTGAACCAATACCAATCAAACTATTATCCATGATAGTGCAGCCGTGTAACATTACCAAATGACCAACAGTTACCATCTTACCAATTTTTAATGGAAATCCTTTGTCAGTATGCAGAACGCTATTGTCTTGAACATTGCTACCCTCACCCACAGTAATATTTTCAATGTCTCCTCTGATAACAGCATTAAACCAAACGCTAGAATCATTTTTTAAAGTGACATCGCCAATTACATTTGCTGATGACGCAACCCAATATTTGCCATCTCCTATTAATCTTTTATTACCTAGTTCAAAAATCATGTTATATTCATAACAAATATTCCAAATAGTAAAATAAAATTATGTCTCTCACTGAAACTCCGGTGTGTAATTTTGGAGAAAAGATTAAAGAATTTAAATTAATATCTACTGAAGATACGTTCATTTCACTTAAAGATATTAAAGGTCAGAACGGAACTTTAATTATGTTTATTTGTAATCACTGTCCTTATGTAAAAGCTATAATTAAGGAGTTGGTAGATGTGACTAATAAAATATCAAGTTTTGGGATTAATTCAGTCGCAATGATGTCAAATGATGCAAATAATTATCCTGAGGATAGTTTTGAAAATATGAAAAAATTTTCAAAGATAAATAATTTTAAATTTCCATATTTATATGATGAAACTCAAGAAATTGCTCGAAACTATGGTGCGGTATGTACTCCTGATTTTTTTGGATATAATAAAAATAATGAATTGCAATATCGCGGTAGAATTAGAGGAATGAAAAATCTTAAACCAACAGAGGGTGCTAGTGATCTTTTAAGTGCAATGGAATTAATCGCAAAGACTTCAAATGGACCAAAACAACAGTATTCAAGCATGGGATGTAATATTAAATGGAAAAAATAATTTAATGATTATTATAACAACAAGAAGTTATCCTCCTGAAATTGGTGGGATGCAAAGTTTAATGGGTGGCCTTGCAATTCATTTAAATAATCTTCACCCAATTAAAGTTTTGGCAAACTCATTTACTGGCGATGAAAGTTATGACAAAAGAAATAACTTTGAAACCAATAGAATGGGTGGTCTTAAAATATTAAAAAAATATAGAAAATTTAATCTTTTAAAAGAAGTTATAAAAAATAATTCGGTTGAAGCTATAATTGCTGATCATTGGAAAAGTATTGAAATAATCACTGAAAATATATCGGATAAAATTCCAATATTATGTCTAATTCATGGGAAAGAAATTAATCATCCCATTGGAAGTTTTATAAATAAAAGATCTATTAATTCATTGGCAAAGACTAAATACATTATTGCAAACTCAGAATTTACAAAAAACTTAGCTAGCGAGAAAGGTTGTGATAATAAGAAGATACATGTGATAAATCCTGGTATTAATGAACCGCAGATAATCACCGCAGAAGCAGACTATCAGGCTAAAGAGTTATTTGGAAATTCGGATATTAAAATCATCACTGTTTCAAGATTTGATAAAAGAAAAGGAATCGATTTTTCTTTATTGGCTCTAAAAAATATTCAAGCAATCTATCCAAATTTTAAATATGTCATTGTTGGAAATGGCGATGAGGAAGCAAATTTAAAAAAAACAACTAAAGTTCTTAATTTAGAAAATAATGTGACTTTTCTTAAGAATATTAACTTTGATTTAAAGAATGCACTGCTTAAAAATTCAAATATTTTTTTAATGCCTGCAAGAATGGAGGGAACTTCAGTTGAGGGGTTTGGGATTAGTTATATTGAAGCCGCAAGCTACGGAATACCCTCGATTGCTGGAAAAGATGGCGGAGCACCTGATGCAGTTCTAAATAATAAAACTGGTCTATTATGCAATGGCTATGATCATTCTGAAATTTACGACGCTTTAAAAAACATAATTGAAAATAAAAAATATTTAGAACTTGGGAAAAACGCAAAAGAATTTTCTAAGCAATTTTATTGGAAAGAAATAATTAAAAAATACGCAAATATTCTTAGTTTATAATAGAACTCTTAATTAAAGTATAAACTCTATCAGCAAAAAGAGATTTTAAATCCATAGTCTGTAGAGCAATAAATTTTTCTCTCTCAATTGAAACTTTTTCAGGAGTTGTGTGTGGACCAAATAATGTAAAGCCTCTAGCGCCTAGATGCGCAGCCATATGAGCTGGTCCTGTATCATTTGCAATAACTAAATGAGATTTTTTTATTAAAGAAGCAAGTTCAAAAAAATTTAACGGCAAACTATTATTTAAAGCAATTTTAATATCTAAACTTTTAGCCTCTTCTATCTCACCTGGACCCGGAGCAACCACCAAAGAATATTCAGGATGATTTTTCTTTATTAAATTTATTAACTCAGAAAAATAAGGCCATCGTTTATGAATTAAATCCCTTGAACAAAAAGGAAAAAACAAAATATATTTTTTACCATTATCAAGATTATAGTTATTTGCCTTCTCAGCTGCCCAACTAAAATCTGGCTTTAGAGTATAATTAGTTTGAATATTTGATTTTCTTAATTGCTCATCAAATCTTTGTAATACTGAGTTATTGTATTTGTTTTCCGGAATATCTCTAGAAGATGACCAATTTTTTACATTAAAAAGAAATTTTCTATAAAAATTTGTTCTATTAGAGTTTTGCAAATCATAAACTTTATTAAAGTTTAAAGAATTAATAATTTTTCTTAATCTTAAAAGATAAAATATATTATATCTAGGGAGTCTCTCGTCCTCTAGACAGTTGTCTACGTAAGGACAATTTTTAAATAAATTTATATATTTAGAAGTGGTTAAAATTGTAATTTTTTCATTCTTATGGTGCTCTCTTATGTCTCTTAAGGCTCCGGAAATTTGAACAACATCACCAAGAGAGCCAAGTTTTATTATTAAAATATTTGACATATATTATAAAAGAACATTATTGATTAATTATGGAAATTACAAAAAAAATTTATTCCGAGATATCTGCTGGTGAATTATTTGATAAAATCTCAATTCTTGAGATAAAAAAAAATAAAATTAAAGATAAAAGTAAAAGAAATATTGTCTTAAAAGAGCTAGGCTCTCTACAAGAAGCTGTTAATGAAAATATTGAAAAATCTGAATCACTTTCGAAATTATACAAAAAACTTAAATCTGTTAATCTTAAACTATGGAAAATCGAAGACGATATTAGAGATTGCGAAAGAAAAAAAATTTTTGAAGATAAATTTATAAAACTTGCAAGAGCAGTATATTTTACTAATGATGAGAGATCGCATGTTAAAAACAAAATTAACAGCTTAACAAAATCTAATATTTCAGAAGTAAAAAGCTATAAAAAATATTAGTTTGATTTAAGACTTGGAATCTTATCTCTTAATTTCTTTGGAAGATTTTCATCTATTCTTGCAATAATAAAACCTTCTCCCTTTTCCTTTTCGTTTAATATCTCGCCATCTGGAGAAATAATTAAAGAATGGCCATATGTTAATCTATCGTTGTAATGCCGTCCTGTTTGTGCAGCTGCAAATATATAAGAGAAATTCTCAATAGCTCTTGCTTTTAACAAAGTATGCCAATGTTTTTCTCCTGTTGTTTTTGTAAAAGCTGAGGGAACACTCATAAAAATTGCTCCTTTTTTTGCAAGCTCTCTATATAGATTTGGGAAACGAACATCATAACAAATAGTAAAACCCAATAAACCCCAAGGTAGTTTTGTCAAAACTTTTTTTTTACCAGCTAGAAATTTTTTAGACTCTTCATATTTTTCTTTGTTTGATAATTTAACATCAAACATATGAATTTTATCATAATAGTTTGCAATTCTTCCATTTGGATTAAAAAGTACAGATCTATTTGCTAATAATTTTTTAGATAATTTTATGGGTAACGATCCAATCAAAATCCATTTTTTATAACTTTTGGAAATTCTACTTACAGATTCTAAAAAAAAATTATTATTCATTTCTTCTGCTTTTTCTAAAAGCTCACTATGATCGAATGTAAATAAAGAAGTATTTTCTGGAGTGATAATTAAATCAGCTTTTTTCTTAATAGAACCAATGATTAAATCTGTTGTTTTTTCTAGATTAGAAAAAACATTATTATCTGAAGTAAGCTGAATACAAGAAACGTTAAACATAACTAATGTCCTGGAAAGTTTATTAATTTAAAAGTTCTATAACCATTAGATTCAAGTTTTTTATTTCCTGATAAATCATATAAATCAATAAGAAATATAAATGCTGATACATTTGCTTTGCATTTTTTGATGAGTTTAGCTGATGCCAACGCTGTACCACCTGTTGCTATTAAGTCATCCACTACAATTACTTTGTCTTTTTTATTTAATGAAGATTTATGAACTTCGATTGTATCTGTTCCATATTCAAGTTTAAATTTTTGAGAAATCTTTTTTCCTGGTAATTTATTTTTTTTTCTTAAGAGGACTAAGGGTTTTTTGTTTAAATAAGCTAAGGCAGAAGCAAAAATAAAACCCCTTGATTCAATTCCTGCAATTTTAGTATGTTCAATTTTTTTTGAAATTTTATACATCTTTTTTAAAGCGTAGCTAAATGCTCTTGTATTTTCAATTAATGAAGTAATATCTCTAAATAAAATTCCTTTTTTAGGATAGTCAGGAATAGATCTTACAAATTTTTTTAAATTCATTATAATTTATTGATATATTATAAAATGAATATG
>Ga0247839_1002883_pt1 | contig 24786 bp, 23 predicted proteins | sample LaCruzMarch2015__6_FD_192405 | JGI IMG/M metagenome (GOLD analysis project Ga0247839, IMG submission 192405) | Freshwater microbial communities from meromictic Lake La Cruz, Castile-La Mancha, Spain - LaCruzMarch2015_16m | ecosystem: Environmental > Aquatic > Freshwater > Lake | place: Spain... | reverse complement strand
CCCAGGTGGTGGCCGTCATGCCGCCGAAGATCACGTAGATCATCATGAGTGCGCCGACGATCATGACCGCCATCCAATACTCCAGCCCGAACAGCAACTGAATCAGCTTGCCGGCACCGACCATCTGTGCGATGAGATAGAAGATGACGACGACCAGGGAGGAGATGGCCGCCATGGTGCGGATTTGGGTCTGACCGAAGCGGTAGGAACTCACGTCCGCGAAGGTGAACTTACCCAGGTTACGGATCTGCTCGGCGATCAGGAACATGATCACGGGCCAGCCGACCAGCCAGCCGATGGAGTAGATCAGGCCGTCGAAGCCGGAGGCGAACACCAGGCCGGAGATACCCAGGAAAGAGGCCGCGGACATGTAGTCGCCGGCAATGGCGAGACCGTTCTGGAAGCCGGTGATGCCGCCGCCGGCGGTGTAGAACTCACGCGCCGTGCGGGTGCGCTTGGACGCCCAGTACGTGATGCCCAGCGTGGCACCGACGAAAATAATGAACATGTAGATCGCGGTCATGTTCAGTGGCTGCTTCTCGCCGGTGACCGCGGGCGCGGCCACCAGCGCAAAAGGCACGAGAAGTGCGGCCAGGATGGCCCAGGGGGCAAGACGTTTCATCGCAGATCCTCCTGGATCGACTTGGTCAGGCGATCGAACTCACCGTTGGCCCGGTAGACATAGATCCCGGTCAGGACAAAGGCCGAGATGATGACCGAGAGGCCCACGGGGATGCCGACGGTCGTTACTGAGCCGGTCCATAGCGGTACGGCCAGGGATTTCGGGGCGTAGGCGACGACCATGATGAATCCGTAATAGAACAGGAACATCAGGAACGTCAATATCCATGCGAAGCGTTTGCGTTTTGTGACGAGTTCCGCGTAGAGCGGGTGTCGCGTGATGGCCTCGACCGAGTCAATAGTCATGGGCTTACCTGGTTGATTGAAAAGTCTGAGTGGTGTTGCGATTGTCCCGCCCGGGCGGGGCCTTGCCATTCCGTGGGCAGCAAATCGGCACTTCTCTACATCCAAGGACGAACACACGTCGCGTCCTGGCGCGATAGGCCGGAGTCCAGGTCGTGCCCCGTGTTCAGTTGGTGTTCTTTAGTGCAGCGGGCCGGCCTGCACGTCCCTTGAACGTCCGAGCGGTACGGCGGGACACTCCGATTGTGTTGCCCCAGCGCAATGCGTGTCAACGCTAACTGAGATCTTTCTGCGCAAACGGTGCGGATCGCACGACGGACGAGCGTCCATGGTCATGCGGATCTTGCGCTGACCGGGCCGTGCGGGCTTTGCCAAGCCTCTGGTGCTCTCTTACTATGCGAGACTTGGCCAAACGCCCAGTCCGGTGCGGGGCTTTGCTTGCAGGATCGTTAATATTATGAACTACGTGAGTACTCGCGGACGGGTCAGTCCCGTCGGCTTCGCTGAGGCGGTCATGATGGGTCTGGCGACTGACGGCGGCCTGCTGGTACCCGCGGTCATCCCGCAAGTTGGGAGGGATACCCTGCGCGACTGGTCGCGGCTGTCGTTCCAGGACCTCGCGCTGGAGGTGATGTCCCCCTATGTCGGCGGGGAAATTCCGCGCGAGGATCTGCGCGGACTCATCGCCCGAGCCTACGCCGGCTTTTCCCATCCGGAGGTGACGCCGGTGGTGGAGGCGGGGGGGCTCAAGGTGCTGGAACTCTTTCACGGTCCAACCGCGGCTTTCAAGGACGTGGCCCTGCAGTTGCTGGGGAATCTGTTCGAGTATCTGCTCCAACGCGACGGGGGGCACCTGAACATCCTCGGTGCCACGTCCGGCGACACCGGTTCGGCCGCCATCGCCGCGGTGCGGGGCAAGGAGCGCATCCAGATCCTGATTCTCCACCCCAAAGGCCGGGTCTCGCCCATCCAGGAGCGGCAGATGACCACGGTGCTGGACCCCAACGTCCATAACATCGCCATCCGTGGAACCTTCGACGATGGCCAGCGCATCGTCAAGGATCTGTTCAACGATTTGGCCTTCAAGGCCGAGTATCAGCTCGGCGCGGTGAACTCGATCAATTGGGTGCGCATCCTCGCGCAGACGATCTATTACTTCTACGCCTGGGGTCGGGTGAGCGGCGGCGACCCGGATCGGCGCCTGAGTTTCTCGGTGCCGACCGGAAACTTCGGCGACTGCTTCGCGTGTTATCTGGCGAAGCGGATGGGGTTGCCGGCGGACCGGATCATCGTCGCCACCAACCGCAACGCGATCCTAACCGAGTTTGTGCACACCGGGAACTACGAGGCCAGTGAGGTCTACCAGACCCTGAGTCCGGCGATGGACATCCAGGTTGCTTCCAATTTCGAGCGTTATCTGTATTTTCTCCACGGCGGCGATGCCGCGATCGTGCGTGACCTGGTCGAGCAGATGCAGGCGAGCGGCCGGCTCACGGTGAAGGGGTCGCGACTCAACCAGGTGCGGGCCGATTTCGATGCGACTGCCGTGTCGGATGCCGATACCCTGGCGCAGATGCGTACCACCTTCGCCGGCAGCGGCTACATCCTCTGTCCGCATACCGCCACCGGGGTCTGGGCGGCGCGGGTGCGAGGCAATGCGGTATGCCTTGCCACCGCTCACCCCGCCAAGTTCAATGAGGCTGTGCAGGCGGCCATCGGCCAGGACGCTCCGGCGCCTGAGTCATTGCGCGGATTGATGGACAAACCGACGCGCTGCACGGAGTTGGACGCGACCACCCAGGCCGTGAGGGAGCACATCCGGGCGACCTTGGGCGCGGTCGGTGCCGGGCCGGCCTGAGCCGGTATGGCAGGGATGCTCGCGATCCTGGTCGGGGTCGTGCTGCTCGGTGGCGCGGGACTGCTGTACGCCGAGTATCGGCAAGAGTCGCGTGTCTTGCGCGAGGCGGCGATCGGCGTTGTCGACGCCGACCATCAGCGCGACCCCGCGCGCACCGTGGAACGACTCACCCGTTGGGTCTACAACAACCAGGGGTTCGCCAAGAATTCACGTTATTTCCTGAGTCCGCGATTCGGCCCGACGCCGTTGCAGGTGCTGGAATCAGGGGGCGATTGTGCCGATAAATCCAGGCTGCTGGCGGCCATGCTCGACGAGTTGGGTATTCCCAGTACATTGGTGATGCTCTACGCGCCCGACTATGCCAGGTCCACGCACACGGTGGTGGAAGCCCGGTTACCCGGTTTTCGCGCGGCAGCCGACCCGGTATTCGATATCGTGTTTCCGGACGGGGCCGGCGGTTTGCTTGGGGTGGCGCAGCTCAAGCAGCAGCCGGAGCGCTTCGAGGCGCGCATTCATGCGCTTGCCGCAGAACGGGGTCCGGCCTCCAAAGTCGCCTTTTATCCGACCGAACTTGAGAGCTACCGGTGGCCCAGGACCATCAACTGGGAGCGTATGCCGGTCACGCGCCTCCTCGGCTCAGTGCTCGGTTGGGTCGTCCCTCAACCCGATCTGTTAACGCGGCCGCGTCTACTGGCCGAGCCTAAGCTGCTTGTTTCGGTAGCGCTATTTTGGCCGGGGCTGGTGTGTGTCGGGCTGGGTTGGCTGCTGATGCCTTGACCCAAGGCGCTTGTAATCGCGGTCGATCAGTGGCATTTCGCGCCCTACGCGATTGACCGGTCAAACCGGACGTGTTACGAATCCCAATACGAGGCTGCATACGATGGCATCTGCTCAACTGACTGGAGCCAATATTGATCCGGCCGAAGTCGCCTATTATGAGCGCCTGGCTCACCGTTGGTGGGATACCACCGGGCCCTTCTGGCCCCTGCACCGACTCAATACCTTTCGCGTCGGTTATCTGCGTGATCGGGTTGCGCTCACGCTGGGTTTGGATCCGCGGCAGGAGCATCCGTTTGCGGGGTTGCGGGTGCTCGATATTGGCTGCGGCGGCGGCATCTTAAGCGAGTCCGTGGCCCGCCTGGGCGCCACGGTGGTCGGCGTGGATGTGACCGAGAAAAACCTTGGTGTGGCACGCTTGCACGCCGGCTGGAGTGGCTTGACGATCGACTACCGGTTGGAATCCGTCGATCAACTTGCCGATTCCGGAACAGTCTTCGACCTGGTGCTGAACATGGAAGTGGTGGAGCATGTCGAACGGCTGCCCGACTTTCTTGCGCACTGCGCCCGCCTGGTCCGGCCGGGCGGTGTCATGGTGGTGTCCAGCATCAACCGGACCGTCGCGGCGGCTTTCATTGCAATCTTCGGGGCGGAATATGTCCTGCGCTGGTTGCCGCGAGGGACCCACCAGTATCGCAAACTGGTGCGTCCGGGCGAGGTGATCGCCGGTCTTGGCGCGGATTATCGCGTCCTGGATCGGACCGGGGTGCGGGTCAACCCGTTCAACCGGGCCTTCTCCCTGACCCGATGGATGGGGGTGAACTATATGCTCGTGATGCAGCGGTGTGACGATTAGTAACGTGTCAGAAACAAGCTAAACAACGATACACTCGTTGTCGTTGTCGTTGTCGTAATCGGAGAAGCGGTTCAAGTTAGGCATGAGCTGCCCGCTGTCTATTTGGTTTCGATTCGCTCCGTCGCTTGGGCGTACAAGACCATCAAGCGTCTGAAAGGCTTGGATCACCACGCGTGGGACCGGCGTTCTTCATCGTGCCGGCCGGAGCGATGATGAAGGCCCACGGGCCTAACGTTCATTGCGGTGCGAGAGAATACTCGCCGGCATCGTAAACGCGATTATGACAACAGTCTACCGCGGCCTGCGCGCATAGATTCAGGTGTCCGTGTATTCACTCGCTATCTGTTCCTGGGCGACACCGAGCGCGCCGAGCGCCGCCGCGCTTGCGCGCACCGCGGCGGCCGGCCCGGCGAGATAGAAGCGCAGGCCGCTGAGATCCGCATGGTCCGTTTGCAGCGCCGCGATCAGGTCCGCCGCCGCGTCGCTGGTCAGCGGCGTGAAGCTGAAGTTGTCCAGTGCGTCTGTGAGCGCGCGTCCCCAGCGGCTCTGGTAGTGTCCCTCGGGATAGGTGGTGCCCCAATAGAGGTGGAACGACTCGATCAGATCGATGGAGACGGCGTGCTCGATCAGGCTTTTCACGGGGGCAATGCCGTCGCCGATCGCGATGAATACCGCGGGTTCCGGTGCGTCCTCGCGCAGCACGAAGGCTCCCTGGGGGCCGGTCACCTTGATCAATTGCCCGGCGTGAAGTCCGCCGAAGACCGCCGCGGCGAAGGCGTCCGTGCCGCGTCGGACGTAGAACCAGAGATTGCGTCCGTTGCACGGACAGCTCGCAATCGGCAGTTCACGGCTGGCGCCGTCCTCCAGGGTCAGGATGACGCGCTGGCCGGCCATGAAGCGCAAGGTGTGGGTGCGCGGGGTCTGGACATTCAGGCTCACCAGATCCGGGGCGAGCGGTTCCAGCTTGCGCAGGCTGGCGCGGATCTCCTGGCGCGGCAGGTCCTGCACCGACAGCGCCTCGGCCGCTTCGAGGACCAGATCGGTGACCGCCGTCGTCGAGCAGGTGAGAATGTAGCCCAATTGTTTCTCGCGCTCACTCAGCACATAGTCGTGATCGCGCGTCCTGGCGACCTCACCGCTCAGCACACGGGCCTTGCATTCTCCGCAGTTACCGCTGGCGCAGCCGTAACCCAGCTTGAGTCCGGCGCGCACCGAGGCATCCAGGATGGACTCGGCGCCCTCGACGAAGAAATCGTGCCCGCTCGGGATCAGTTTGCAGTTGGCAGCCATGATGCGCAGGAAGGTGTCTTTCGCCAGCAGTTGGGCTTTCTGGTCAGTCGTTGGTCGCTCCGCCAGGGCCAGGCGGGCTTGCGCAAACCAGGCTTGCAGGGCGCTGATCGCCGCCGCGGACGGACCCGGATCACCGCCCGGAAGGTCCCGGAGCCGTGCGCCGACCTCGTCCAGCAGCGACTCGGTTGCCGTCAGGGCCGACATCCGCTCGACCAGCGTCGCGCTGAGGCCGCGCAGACGTGCGACCAGGACCTCGGGGCTGGGCAGGATGGTATCGGCGTGATGGGACTTCGGCACGGCCGCGGACTTGATCCGCTCCACTCGGAGCAGTGCCTCGTCGTCATGGAGGCTCACCGCCGGGTAGAGCAGCAGCAAATCCTGGATCGCGACGGCACCCTCGAAGGTTTCGAGGTCGCCGCGGCGGATGCGCCGCTGGATTTCTGCGCGGGTGACCCCGGCCAGGCGGGCGGCGCGGGAGAGACTCAGATAGCCCATGAACAGCGGTCTCCAGACGGGTGTCGGCCTCAAGGTTGCAATCCCGACCCCGGCATCCCATTGATGGCAGCGGATAGCAAGGTGACGCAACTCACAAGTAACATAGTCGATGTGCCGACGCGACGCAAAAGCATTGGAGGATCCCGTGGACCAACAAACCAAGCGGCTGTACGCCTTCATCAGCGGGCATCAGCCAGTATGACCACCGACGCCGATGGCGATCTTACGGCCGCGCTGCTCGACCAGCTGCGGGCGGCCGCGGCGGCTGGCCGCCCGTTGAACCTGCGCGGGGCGGGAACCAAGACCGGGCTCGGCCGTCAGGTCGCGGCGGGCACCGCGCCACTGGACCTGTCCGGGCATTCCGGGATCATCAACTACCAGCCCAAGGAGCTGGTGGTGACCGCCCGCTGTGGGACTACCCTGGCGGCCATTGAGGCCGCACTGGCCGAGCACGGCCAGCATCTCCCTTGCGAACCGCCGCGGCTGGGTGTCGGCGCGACCCTGGGCGGTACCGTCGCCTGTGGTCTTTCCGGCCCCGCCCGGCCGTCCGGCGGCGCGATTCGCGACCTGGTGTTGGGTGCCCGCATTCTCACCGGCCGGGCCGAGGTCCTGCGCTTTGGGGGCGAGGTGATGAAAAACGTGGCCGGTTACGATTGTTCCCGCCTCATGGTCGGGGCTTTCGGGACCCTGGGCGTGCTGCTGGACATCAGCGTCAAGGTGTTGCCGTCTCCGGCCGTATCCCGGACCCTGGTGCAGGACTGTGATCAACCCGAGGCGCTGGCGCGGATGGAGCGGTGGGCGGCGCAGCCTTTGCCCATCACGGCCTCCTGCTGGATCGACTCCGGGGACGGCGGACGGCTGTGGGTGCGTCTGGCCGGGGCTGCTCAAGGGGTTCGCGCCGCGGCCGAACGCATCGGCGGCGCGCCGCTGGCGGATGCGGATGCCGTCGCTTTCTGGGAGGATCAGGTGCGTGAGCAGGGCCACGCCTTTTTCCAAGGCGACTTGCCCCTGTGGCGCTGCGCTCTGCCGGCAGCGACGCCGCCCTTGGACTTGCCGGGTCCGCAACTCCTGGAGTGGGGCGGTGCCCAGCGCTGGCTGCGCAGTGGTGCCGCGCCCGCGGTCATCCGTGCCCTGGTCGCCGCCGCGGGCGGTCACGCGACCCTGTTCCGCGGCGGTGACCGCACGGGGGAGGTCTTCCAACCCTTGTCGGCGCCGCTGCTGGCCCTGCACCATAACCTCAAGCGTGCTTTCGACCCCGCCGGTATTCTCAATCCCGGCCGACTGTATCAGGACCTTTGAGGGCCAACCGTGCAGACCCAGATTCTCCCGGAGTTCCTTGCCACCCCCGCGGGACGCGAGGCCGACGCCATCCTGCGCAGTTGCGTCCATTGCGGTTTCTGCACCGCCACCTGCCCCACCTATCAGTTGTTGGGCGACGAGCTCGACGGACCGCGCGGGCGGATCTACCAGATCAAACAGGTCCTCGAAGGCCATACCCCGACCCGCATCACGCAGCAGCACCTGGACCGCTGCCTTACCTGCCGCTCCTGTGAGACCACCTGTCCGTCCGGGGTGCGCTATGCCCGGCTGGCCGAGATCGGCCGTCATCTGGTGGAGGAGCGGGTCGCGCGGCCGGTCGGGGAGCGTTTGCTGCGTACCGCCTTGGTCCGGCTGCTGCCGCATCCGGCCCGTCTGCGTCCGCTGCTCGGCCTCGGTCGGCTGGTGCGGCCCCTGCTGCCGGCCGCGCTGGCGGCCAAGGTGCCGCGCGCCCGGCCGGCCGGGGACTGGCCCGCGCCGCGCGGTCGGCGGCGTTGCCTGGTGTTGGCCGGTTGTGTTCAGTCGGTCGCCACACCCCTGACCAACGCGGCGGCGGCCCGCCTGCTCGACCGGCTGGGTGTCGACCTGATCGCCAGTCCCGCCGCCGGCTGCTGCGGTGCTGTTGCTTATCACCTCAATGCCCAGGATGAGGGCCTGGACGCCATGCGCCGTAACATCGACGCCTGGTGGCCCGAGATCGCGGCCGGCTGCGACGCCATTCTGGTGACCGCGAGCGCCTGTGCGGGCATGGTGAAGGACTACGGTGACCTGCTGCGTGATGATCCCCTCTATGCCGAGAAGGCCGCGCGGGTGTCGGCCTTGGCCCGCGATCCGGCCGAGTGGCTGGCGGCGGCGGACTTGAGCCCGCTGGGGACACCAGGTCGGGGTCGGCGCATCGCCTTCCACGCCCCCTGCACGCTCCAGCACGGGCAGCAGATCAAGGGCGTGGTCGAAGGCATTCTCACCCGGCTCGGCTTTACCTTGAGCGTCGTGCCGGACGCGCACCTGTGTTGCGGTTCCGCCGGCACCTACTCGCTGACTCAGCCGGAGCTGTCGCTCGCGTTGCGCTCGAACAAGGTCATCGCCTTGGAGTCTGGTGCGCCGGAACTGATCGCGACCGCCAATATCGGTTGTCAACTGCACCTGGGGGCCGGCAGTGGGGTCCCGGTGGTACACTGGCTCGAACTGTTGGACCCAGCCAACTGAAGCATCAGGTTCAAATCCTCTGGAGTGACCAGCATGGCAGAGCGCGTCGGTTTCATCGGGCTGGGGATCATGGGTCGCCCCATGGCGCTGAATGTGCTGCGCGCCGGGTGGGACCTGGCTGTCCATGCCCGTCGCCCGGAGTCCATGGAACCCCTGGCCGCGGCCGGCGCCGCGACCTGCGCCAGCCCGGCTGAGGTTGCCCGGCACGCGGACATCCTCTTCACCATGGTGGCGGACACCGCCGACGTGGAGCAGGTCATCCTCGGGCCGGAGGGGGTCATCGAAGGGGCGAGCCCCGGCGCCGTGCTGGTGGATATGAGCACCATCTCGCCCGCCGTCACCCGCACCATCGCCGCGCGTTTGCGCGAGCGCGGTCTGGCCATGCTCGATGCCCCGGTCTCGGGCGGTGAGGCCGGCGCCATCGCGGGCACGCTGTCGATCATGGTCGGCGGCGCGGCGGAGGTTTTCGATCGGGTGCGACCGCTGTTCGCGGCGCTGGGGCGCAACATCGTCCATGTGGGTGGGAGCGGTGCCGGCCAAGTCTGCAAGTCATGCAACCAGATCGTGGTGGGCGCGACCATCGTCGGGGTGGCTGAGGCGATCCTGCTGGCGCGTGCTTCCGGTGTCGATCCGGCGCGCGTCCGCGAGGCGTTGCTGGGCGGATTCGCCGCCAGCCGCATCCTGGAGGTTCACGGACAGCGCATGATCGACGGCAATTTCGCGCCTGGCTTCAAGGCGCGGCTGCACCAGAAGGATATGCGCATCGTCGGCGAGTCCGCGCTTGAACTTGGCCTGGCATTGCCGAGCGCCGCGACCATCGCTCAATACCTCAACGCCCTGGTCGGCCAAGGGTTGGGTGAAGAAGACTCCGCGGCCATTTACAAGGTGCTGGAGGCCATGAGCCACGGCCGCACCGGCGGCGCGTCCGGTCCCTGAATCTTTCAGCCGCTGCCCCAGGAGGTTCATGGACAGCCCCGCAAACCGCGACGCGCGCGGATCTGATGCCCTACCCGATTCACTTGGCGATCCACTCGGCGATCCGCGGTGGTGGGTCTTTTCAACCTATTTCGCCCAGGGCTTCCCCTACATGGTGGTGCGCGCCATGTCGTCGGTCTTCTTCACCGATGTCGGGATGTCGGAGCGCGCATTGGGTTATCTCAACTTCTTGGGCCTGCCCTGGAATCTGAAGTTCTTGTGGGCGCCCTTCGTGGATATCTACTCCACCCGGCGCACCTGGATGATCCTGATCCAGGCCCTGCTCACCGTGCTGACCGCGCTGCTGGCCGGACTCTGCCTCCTGCGCGGGGACGGGGCGGGGGTGCCCGATGCCATTCTGGTGTGGCTCTTCATCGTCTTGGCGTTCCTCGCGGCCACCAATGATATCGCCATCGACGGGTATTACATGGAGGGCATCAGCGACCCCAAGCAGCAGGCCGCCTATACCGGGTTGCGGGTCACGGCCTACCGTCTGGCGATGATCGTCGCTCGCTTTGGCATCATCCTGGCGGTCGCGGAGGTCGCCAAGCACGCCTTTGGCGGCAATCTGTACAGCGCCTGGGGTTGCGGCTTCGCGGCGGGGGCGGTGGTGATGGCCGTGCTGACCGTGACGCACCTGGTCAAGCTCCCGCACTACCAGCAGCCGCGGGAGCCCATGGTCGGTGGCCGTCACGCGGGTACCGCCTTCCTGAACTCCTTCGCCGCTTACCTTGAGGTCTCGCCGCGCCGCTCACTCGTCGCGCTGGTCAGCGCCCCCCTGCTTGGTTTGGCCCTGAGTGCGGTGCTCCTGGCATTGGGTGTCCCTGGGGTGCAGGCCCTGACCTATGGTTTCGCCTTCATGCTGATCGCCTTGCTGGCCCAGGCCAAGCCGGTGATCGCGCTGAGTCTGGCGTTTATCATGTTCTACAAGATCGGCGATGAAATCATCTTCTCGATGGGGACTCCGTTCCTCAAGCGCTATCTGCTGGTGGACAACACGCAGCTCGCCTGGATGAGCGGTTTGCTGGGGTTGGTGGGTTCCATCATCGGGACCACGATCGGCGGACTCTGGATCAAACGCACCGGGTTGCGTCGAGCCATCTGGCCGCTGACGCTGTTGATGAACCTCAATATCCTCGCCTATATCTGGCTGGCCTATGAGCGCCCCCTGGCGACCAGCACGCTGGGATTCCTGACCATCGGGACTGTCTACACGATCGAGCAGATTGCCGCGGGTCTGGGCAACGCCGTGCTCATCGTCTATATCCTGCGCACCTGCAAACCCGAGTTCAAGGCCGGACATTACGCCATCGGGTCGGCCTTCATGTCGGTCTTCTCCGCCCTGTTCGGTGGTATGGGTGGGGTCATCGTCGAACAGGTCGACTATCTCGGGCTCTTCACGATCGGTTTTCTTGCCTCGCTGCCGGCCATGGCGCTGTTGTTTTTCGTGCAGGTCAAAGATTGACGAGGCAGGTGAGACGAGTCGGAAATAAGCAAGATAGCGAATACAACCGTTGTCGTTGTCGTTGTCGTTGTCGTTGTCGTTGTCGTTGTCGTTGTCGTAGTCGGAGAAGCGATTCAATTCGGCCCTACGCATGCAACGCGAAGACCGCGAAACGACGCGGTGCGAGAGAATCCTTGCGGGTATGATCTGGCGCTACCGGCCGCTGGAGCGGCCGGACGGCATTCCCACGCTGGAGCGTGGGAACGAGAAAGCGAAAATAACCTCGATTACGACAACGACAACGACCGGGACGCCAAAAGAGTCCCCTACTGGACTTGTCTTGCTTATTGACGAGCGGTTCCTTGAGAAAGGGAGCGCCGGAAGCGGCGCTCCTGCGGGTAGGGAAAGATGTCATCGAGACGGCCGCTGCGGATCACCGCCTGGCGGGCGCGCCACCAGGCGGGGTCGAGCAGGTCGCGGTGCAGTTCGAGAAAGACCTTACGAATCCGTGGGTCGGTAAGCAGGAAGGTCGCGAACTCTTCCGGGAAGACGTCATCCGGTCCGGCCGTATACCAGGGCTCCGCCGCCATCTCCATCTCCGGGTAGGGTGCCTCCGGGATCTCCCGGAAGTTGCATTCGGTGAGGTAGCAGAGTTCATCGTAATCGTAGAAGACGACCCGCCCGGCACGGGTGACGCCGAAGTTCTTGAACAAAAAATCACCGGGAAAGATGTTGGCCGCGGCGAGCTGCTTGATGGCGTCACCGTATTCCCGGATGGCATGGCGGATCTCATCGTGATCGGCCGTATGCAGATAGAGATTGAGCGGGGTCATGCGCCGCTCGATATAGAGGTGCTTGATGATGAGTTGATCGCCGTTGATCTCCAGGCTGCCGGCGCATTCCGACTCCAGTTCCGCGCGCAGCTCCGCTGAGATGCGCGCCAGCGGGAAGGCGACATGGGAGTATTCCCAGGAGTCGGCCATGCGCCCGACCCGGTCGTGCATTTTGACCAGCAGGTATTTCTCTTTGACGGTCTCGCGGGTCATTTCCTTGGGTGGTGCGAACCGGTCCCTGATCACCTTGAAGACGAACGACAATGACGGCAGGGTGAAAACGCACATCACCATGCCGCGGATGCCGGGTGCGACTTTGAATTCGTCCGAGGAATACCGCAGGTGTTTCAGGAAGTCACGGTAGAATTCGGCCTTGGCGTATTTCTGGAAGCCGATGGCGGTATAGAACTCGGCTTTTGACTTACGCGCCAGGAGCGGGCGCAGGAAGTCCACGACCGCGGCCGGCACCTGGGTATTCACCATGAAATAGGCGCGGGAGAAGCTGAAAATGTCGGTGATTTCGTCGTTGCCCAGCAACAGGGCATCGCAATAGAGTCCGCCCTGTTCGTCGTTGAGGATCGGCACCGCGAAGGGGGTTTGGTCCGCCCCATTGATGATCTTACCGATGACATAGGCCCCCTTGTTGCGAAAAAAGGGCTCGGTCAGCACCGCGATCTGGAAATTCTGCGCCAGCGCCCGATTGTCCGGGAAGCGGGAACAGATGGCGTGCATCAGGTTGCGGATGTCGTGGCGGCGGTCGCGGAAGGGGAGCGTGAACCCGAGTCCGTCCATGATCGTGCCGATGATCTTGACCATGCCGTCACGCGCCGGGTAATAGGGACGGAAGATCGGGTTCTCCGCCTCCAGATGTTCGGTGGAGAACACCGGCCACACGAAGATATGGGCGCTGTTGTAATAGCGGCGGTCGAACAGGCGGCAGAACACCGAGTTGTAATAGGTTTCGGCCAATTCGGGCTGGCGGTGTTGCGGCAGCAGGCGCAGGTACTCCACCTTGACCCGCCGCCACAGGCGCTCGTCGCGGTTATGCAAGTGGAATTCGCGGCGCAGGATGCCCACGGTTTCCACCACGCGCTGATCGTAATAGTCGATGCGCTCGCGGGAGGCGGCCTGGACCGCGGCCCAATCCGCGTTCTCAAAGCGCCGCCGCGCTTTGGCGGTGACTTCCCGGAATTGCCGGTAATGGCTGTCGAAACCATCCAGGATGCACTCCGCGATCTGTTTCGCTTCGGTCCAGGCCATGGCGCTCTCCTCAGTCCGCGAGGTCGAGGCGGGCGGCGGCGACCAGGATGCCGTCCGCGTCCGCGTAGACCCAGTCGCCGGGCGCGAAGCTGACTCCGGCAAAACTCACCGTCAGGTCGCGTTGACCCTCGCCGCGGCGCTGGCTCTTGCGCGGATTGGCGGCCAGGGCCTTGATCCCCAGGTCCATCCCGGCCAGTTCATCCGTATCACGCACGCAGCCGAACAGGATCACTCCGGCCCACCCCTGGGCGACCGCGCTCGCGGCGATCAGGTCGCCGAGCATGGCGCAGCGCAGCGAGCCGCCGGCGTCGGCCACCAGCACGCGACCGGCACCGGGTTCGGCCAGCAGCGCCTTGATCTGGGTGTTGTCTTCAAAGCACTTGGCGGTGACGACCGCACCGGAAAAGGCGCGGCATCCGCCGAAGTCCCGGAAGATGGGGTCACAGACCCGCACCTGGGTCTCGTAGTGGTCGTAGAGGTCGGCGGTCTTGAATGCCATCGGATTATGGGCCTGGCGGATGGTTGATCGTCGGTAGCTGAGAGCATAAGGGCAAACGGCGGCGAAGCGAAGGGCGTGCGGCGCTGACGCCTAAGGGCCGAACACCGTGTCGAGCGCGCTCTGCCAAAGCGATTGGCCCAAGCCATAGCGCAGCGCGAGTGCCAACGGGATCGGTCCCTGGGAGACCAGGCGGTCATGAAAGGCCCGCTCGGCGAATCCCGCGCTGTCCAGCGCCTCCTGTTGCGCCCGCGCCGCTTCCAGCAGTTGCCAGCCGAGCACCGCGGCCAGCGCATCACCCGGAGCAAGTACGATACGTGCGAAAGCGGCCTCCGCGGCCGTCTCCGTGAGTCCGTGGGAACGCAGGCGCGCCAGGGCCTGATCGCTGCCGATGCGGCCGGTATGCAGACCCAGGTCCACTGCGGCCCGCAGCAGGGAGTCGCGCCGGGCGATCAGTGCCCAACGGCGCCGGTCGCCCGCGTGACCACCCGAGCGTCCCAGCCGGCCCGTCAGATAGAGATGCCAGCCCCCGGTCAGTGAGACGGCGTTGGCGAGCCGACGCGGCAGGCGCCGCGCCCGCGCCGCGTCGGCGTAGGCCAGCAAGTGACTGCCGCCCCACCCGTTGGCGAGACAACGGTCGCGGATGCAGGCATCCGACTCGGTCTCGCTGCCGCCGGCGGACAGGTACAGGGTGCCCGTTCCATCCGCCGCCGGGAGGTAGTCCGTGTGGGCGCGCCGCGGCCCTGTGCAGGCCGGGCGCAGATCGATGCGCAGGGGGGCGTCGGGCAGGGTGACGAGGCCGCTCGCGGTGAGTTCGGCCGCGAGTTCCTCAGCACGGACGCGATACTGTTGCAGTCGGGGTGAAGCCGCGGCCGGCACTCCGGATTCCGACCCGGCATCCTGACTCCGGTCGCCAGTCCGGTCGTCGGCCAAGCGCTCGAGTTCGGCTTCAGTCGCGCGCAGCATCCCGGCAATGGGGTCACCCAGGGTTGCCGGATCGCAGTCGATGCAATGGAGATAGCGTAACCGCAGTTGCAGATGTGCGCTCCCGCAGCCGGGTTCCCCCTGTGCCCCTGTGGCCAACTCGGTGGTCAGCGCGTGGCTGAAACTGGCCAAGGCATTGGCAGCCGACTCCGCAAGTGTTCCCAGTTCGTGGAATGCGCGGGTGCGGCCGCGCAGCCAGATGGTCCGTGCCAGGTGGCGCAGATAGCAGCATCCGCCGGCGGCCTCCGCGGCGGCGACGCGCACCAGGGGTGCGCTGAGCGCCGCCGCCGTCTCCCGCAGTTGGGCCTGGGCCTGGCGCAGGTGTTCCGGTATCTGTTCCAGGAGCTGGGGCAGGGCGCCGTCCAGCGCCCGCGTCGGGTCCAGGGTCAGGCGGTCGATCTCCGCGACCGGCAGAAAGTGCAGGGGGTCGAGCCAGCGCCAGTCGCGCGTCAGGGACTCCAAGTGCTCGATCCGCGCGGCCCCGACGAGCAGTTCGTAATCCAGTTGCCGATCCGCGTCCAGCGCGGTGAATGCGACCTCATCCAGGCCCAGGATCAGGGCCTCGATCCAGCCGCACAGGGCGGCCAGATCATCGTCCTCTTGCGGCGGGAGCACGCGGCCCGACACCGGGAAGCCAAGTTCCATGGCGCGATCCGGGTGGTAGCGAAACCACCCTTCGTAGAACTCCGCGACGACCGCGTCGAATGCGGCCGCCGCTTCAAGCATCGCGGATCTCAAAGTCGTGGGTGACAGTGGCGACGGCACCGAGCATGATAGAGGCTGAGCAATACTTGTCGGCGCTCAGCTTGATCGCACGCTCCACTTGGCGGGGGTCCAGGCCACGTCCGGTCAGGATGAAGTGGGCATGGATGCTGGTGAAAACCTTGGGGTCGGCGGGTGCCCGCTCGGCGGTCAGTTCGAGCACGCAATCGGTGACCTGCTGCCGCGCCTTGCGCAGGATCGAGAGCACGTCGAACTCGGTGCAGCCGCCCATCCCCAACAGCAGCAACTCCATCGGGCGTACCCCGACATTGCGCCCGCCCGCGTCCGGCGGACCGTCCATGACGATCCCATGTCCTGATTCGGACTCGCCGAGCATGGCAACCCCATCGATCCACTTCACCCGAGCCTTCATGAACACCCCCTGAGCAACCGATCCGTGACGCCGCCGCGGCGTCCGTACTGACGCCGCAGGCTACCATAGTTCGACAAGGCGCAGATGCTCGCCTAAGATTCCAGATTAACTCGCGCGTTGCCCCGCAGCGCCATTGCCCCACGAAGGCCGCGACCGATGACTATCCTGATCCCACCCAAGCAAGAACCCCGCTGGCTTCAGCCATTCCTGTCTTACTGTCATACCAAGTCCTACGACAAGAACGTGGACTTCATCCGCGTCGGGGAGCCGGCAGAGAGCATTTATTACCTGATCGAGGGCTCGGTGGCCGCCGTTATCGACGACGAAGAGCGCCGCGAACTCTTGTTGGCCTATATCAACAAGGGTGAGTTCATCGGTGAAATGGGGTTGTTCATGCCGATGAACACCCGCAGCGTCATCGTGCGAACCCGCATCAAATGCAAGGTTGCGGAGATCACCTATCAGCGTCTCGACCGGCTGCTCGATAACGAACTGAAGGATGTGGCAAAGGAATTCCTCTATGCCGTCGGTCTGCAACTCTCCACGCGGTTGCGGCAAACCAGCCGTAAAGTCGGACACTTGGCCTTCCTCGACGTGACCGGGCGGATCGCCGGTACCTTGCTTGATTTGTGTAAGCAGCCGGACGCCATGACGCATCCGGACGGCATGCAGATCCGCATTACGCGCCAGGAGATCGGGCGCATCGTCGGCTGTTCCCGTGAGATGGCCGGGCGGGTGTTGAAGAGCCTGGAGGAACAGGGGTTGATCAGCGTGGCGGGTAAGACGATCGTCGTCTTCGGCACCCGCTAGGATGCGCTTCGCATCAGAAAAACAACCGCCGCAGTTCGGTTCCCGGGTCGGGGGCGCGCATGAAGGCTTCGCCGACCAGGAAGGCGTGGACCCCATGGCTGCGCATCAGGGTGACTGATTCCGCGCTCAGGATGCCGCTCTCGGTCACCAGCAACCGGTCGGCGGGCACCGCGTCCAGCAATTCCAGCGTGGTGTCCAGGGTTACTTCGAAGGTGCGCAAATTCCGGTTGTTGATCCCGATCAGCCGGCCCGGCACGGCTAGTGCGCGGGACAACTCGGCGGCGTCGTGCACCTCTACCAGTACATCCATGCCCAGTCCCTGGGCCAGGGTGCTCAGGTCGCGTAACCGCGCATCGTCCAGGCAGGCCGCGATCAGCAGGATGCAATCCGCGCCGATCGCGCGCGCCTCATACACCTGGTAGGGGTCGATGATGAAATCCTTGCGGATCACCGGCAAGCCGCAGGCGGCGCGCGCCTCGACGAGATAGGCATCGCTGCCCTGGAAGAAATCGATGTCGGTCAGTACCGACAGGCAGGCGGCCCCGCCGCACTCGTAACTCGCCGCGATCATCGCCGGAGCAAAATCCGCCCGCAGCACCCCCTTGCTCGGACTGGCGCGTTTGATCTCGGCGATCACCGCCGGCTGGCCAGCCGCGATGCGTGTTTCCAGGGCCGCGGCGAAGCCGCGTACCGGTGGTGCCGTGGCCAGCCGGGCCTGAAGCGCGGTCAGCGGCAGGTGTGCGGCGCGAGCCGCCACCTCCGCGACCTTGCGATGACAAATCTTTTTCAGGATATCAGGGGTTCCGGGCATGGCTGAGGCATCTCGTGCTGAACGGAAGACCGGCTCCGCTGTAGGGTGGATAAGGCGCGCCGCTCGGTGTCCGGGACCCGGCACGGCGGTCGCGCGCGCCGCATCCACCCAGGGCCGTGCGATGCCGCCCAAATTTGGAATGGCTGGCAGGGCGTTCTATCTTAGGCGCTGGATTCCGGCATCCTGCCGGAATGACGGTGCAACTTACGTTGGAGCCGGGTACCAACACAGGAAGTTCCGGCATTCGCCTAGGCCATGGTCGCGGTCAGCACAACCAGCGACTCCAGCCGCCGTAGTGCCTCGCCGCTCGCGATGGCGGCATCCGCCAGCCGGACCCCATCCGCCAGGGTCGCCGCCCGCCCCGCGGCATAGATCGCGGCGCCCGCGTTCAGCATCACGATGTCACGCGGTGGGCCAGGCTCGTTGGCGAGCACACCGCGCAGCATGAGCAGACTGGCGGCCGGATCGGCGACGCGGATGCGGTCGAGCCCGGCGCGGGGTAAACCGAAGTCATCCGGACTGATCCGGTAGCGGCTGATCACCCCATCCTTGAGTTCAGCCACCTGCGTCTCAGCCCCGATACTGATCTCATCCAGACCATCACGGGCATGGACCACCAGCACATGCCGGCTGCCCAAGCGCTGCAGGACCTCCGCCAGGGGCTGGAGCAGTGACTCGCTGAAGACCCCGAGCAACTGATTGGGCACGCCGGCCGGGTTGGTCAGCGGACCCAGGACATTGAAGACCGTGCGCACGCCCAGTTCCCGCCGCGGTCCGATGGCGTGCTTCATCGCGCTGTGATGGCCGGGGGCGAACATGAATCCGACGCCCACCTCGCGCACGCAACGTGCGACCTGCGCCGGGTTGAGATCGAGGCGCACCCCCGCCGCCTCCAGGACATCCGCCGCACCCGACTTGCTCGACACCGAGCGGTTGCCGTGTTTGGCCACATGGCAGCCCGCGGCCGCGGCCACGAACATCGCGGTGGTGGAGACGTTGAAGGTGCCGCTGGCGTCTCCGCCGGTGCCGACGATATCTACCGGGAAGTCGAGCCCGGTGATATCCACCCCCGTCGCCAGTTCGCGCATCACGCCGGCGGCCGCCGCGATCTCCGCAACCGATTCGCCCTTCATGCGCAGCGCCACCAGAAACCCGGCGATCTGCGCCGCGGTCGCTCCGCCGGTCATGATGGTACGCATCACCAATGTCATCTGCGCGCTGTCGAGGTTCTTCCCCTCCACGCAGGAGGTAATCGCCGACTTGATATCCATCGGTTACTCAGCGTCCCATGATGAAATTCTTAAGCAAATCATGTCCCTGTTGCGTCAGGATCGATTCTGGGTGGAACTGGACCCCCTGAATCGGGAGCGTGCGATGGCGCACGCCCATGATCTCGTCGGGTGCGCCCGCCTCGGTCTGCGTCCAGGCGGTCATCTCCAGACAGTCCGGGAGACGGTCGCGCGCGATCACCAGCGAGTGGTAGCGGGTCGCCTCGCAGGGGTTCGCCAGCCCGCTGAACACCCCTTGATTGCGATGGTGCACCGGTGAGGTCTTGCCGTGCATCACCCGGCGAGCCTTGACGATCTGCCCGCCGAAGGCCTGGCCGATCGATTGGTGCCCCAGGCAGACCCCCAGGATCGGTACCCGCCCCGCCATTGCCTGGATCAGCGGCACCGAAATCCCGGCCTCGTTCGGGGTGCAGGGACCGGGGGAGATCACGATCTGCTCCGGATTCAGCGCGGCCACCTGCGCCACGCTCAGCTCATCGTTACGCACCACCCGCACCTCGGCCCCCAACTCGCCCAGATACTGGACCAGGTTGTAGGTGAAAGAGTCGTAGTTGTCGATCATCAACAGCATTTCGAAGGTTCCCTGGGAGGTGGGAGCGTCTTACTTACGCACGGGCTCACTTGGTACCAACGGCTTGGTGAGGCCGCCCGGCTTGGGTTCGTCTGCCGGTGTGGTCGCTGGCTTGGGCTGGAACGGCCCACTCTTGGCGCCGGCGATGCCGGTGCCGAGCATGTTGACCGCTTCGGCGCTCTTGCCCGGGATCTCGAAGCGCATCTCCGGCCAGATGGCAAGGCCTTTGGCGGCGGACACGGTCCCGCCGGTCGCTTGATCGATGGTGGTCCCGCTCAGCGCGGTGCGCACGATGAGGTCGCTTTCGCCGGTGATGCCGGTGAGTTTGCCGGTACCGCCGGTCAGTTTGAAGGTGCCGGTGCAGGAGCCGGGCTCGCCGTCACAGGTGAACTCGGCATAAATATAGTCGCCGGTCGGGCTTTCGATGGTGCAGTAGCCCTGGCCCTTGATGGTGTTGGCGAGGATCTCGGTGATTTGGGTCGAGGGGCAGGTGAACAGGGCGGCGTCCAGGAGTCCCTGGCCGTGCTCGATGTACATGATGCCCTCGAAGGTGCCGATGAACTGGAGTTTGTCCACGGCCACCTGGTAAATCTGACCGTTGGCCTCCCAGGGGGCGAGGATTTTGGCCGTGCCCTGCTCCGCCCACGCGGGGAGGGCGGCGGCGAGGCCGGCGAGGGCGAGCAGTGTGACGCGTTTGACCATGAAAGGACCTGCTGGACGGTAGTGCGCAAGCGCTGGGCCGTTTGAACGGGCCGAGTCTGCCGCCGCGCCGATGACCGGATGTTCGGGCTTGGCGGCCGGAATGCCGATCAAGACCGCGGCGCGGCGCTGCCGCGCTAGGGCGCCTGGTCGGGAACGGCGGTGCCGGGCGCGATCTCCTCTAACTGTTCCATCGCCTCCACGGCCTCCTCGGGCGAGTCGGATTGGACCACCGCGAGGCACTCGGCGATGTAGTCCTCCATGTCCTCCGGGGCGACCTCATCGTCGATCGCCATCTGGCGGCAGGCGTCCGCCGTGTCTTCGGCGAGGCTGAACACGGGGAAGGCCGCCGCCAGGAACAGGGCGAGGGGGAGTGCGGAATGTAAACGCGTCATTGTTGCTCGGCTCCAAAATCACGGGGTTTGCGCTCGGTGGCAGGACTCGCATCGGGTCCGCGGTAGCAGAACGGCGGTGCGGTGCGCTAGGCTTGAAGATGATAGCCTCCCTGGCCCCGTGCGGTAAATCGGCGCTCGTGTTAAAGCGTCGGCCTCCGGTCGCGTCGCCCGGGTCCCCGGAGGTTGAGTTCGCGTGGTACGAAGTTCTTCGGAAATCACCCTCAGCCCGCAGCACCGCATCATGGATAGCCCCGTGTTTCACCCCGTCTCGTCCACCCGCGGTTTGCGCCGACCCGTAGGCGACGCGGCTGATCCGCCGCGGGGTCTGACCCCACCGGCGCTCCAGCGATGAGCATCCCCGCGCCCGCAGCGGCGGATCGCGCGGCGTTGCTGCTCGGCTGGCGCGAGTGGGCGGCCCTGCCGGACCTCGGGCTGACGCTGATCAAGGCAAAAGTGGACACCGGGGCGCGCACCTCCACCCTGCACGCCTTCTACGTCGATCCCTTCGATCGGTGCGGTGTGCCCTGGGCCCGCTTCGGCGTCCATCCGTTGCGCGGACGCACCGACGTCGTGGTCCACGCCGAGGCGCCGGTCATCGATCGCCGCCAGGTCTCGGACTCCGGCGGACACCGCGAGCAGCGTTACGTGATCCTGACCCGATTGACGCTGGGCGGTGCGACTTGGCCCATCGAACTCGGCCTGTCCAACCGCGAGACCATGCTGTTTCGCATGTTGCTTGGACGCACCGCGTTTGCCGGACGCGCGCTGGTTGATCCCGGCCGCTCCTTTCTCACCGGGCGCCAGTCCCGTCCAGCCCGGCATTACGGGAGGGACTGACCCGCCGGAGCCGGCTCCGGCTGCTCGCCCATCGACTCCCAGTCGAAGCGCGGCAGGCCGTCGAAGACAGTGCGGATGCCCTGATTCCAACTGGTGGAAAGGGCGCGCAGGGCCGGGTGGTCGGCGGTGAGTTTGAGCCGGTGCGTCAGGGTCTGGGTGTCCTTGGCATAGATGGCGACCTCGAAGGGCGGTCCGACCGTGACATTGGAGCGGGAGGTGGCATCCAGCGAGACCACGCACAGCCGCGCCCCATCTTCCAATGAGAGCCCCGGCTTGGCGATGCGGTCCAGCGCCGGCTTGCCGTACTTGTTCTCCCCGATCTGCAGATAAGGCGTCTCGGGCGAGGCGGAGAAATAGTTACCCTGGGGGTAGATCAGATAGAGCCCATGCGGCTGCCCGGCGATCTGGCCGCCCAGGATCAGCGTGGTCCCGACGCTGACCCCGCTTTGGCTCAGCGCCGGACCATGGTCGCGCTGCACCCCCAGGCTGACCCGGCCCACGTAATCGGCCGCTTCGAAGAGATAATCGGCGGTCAGCAGGCCGCTCTCCTGGGCGCCCTGGCCCTGGGCGCGGTCGAGATCGCGGCGGATGCGGTTCATCACCTCCTGCGTCGTTGCCAGGTTGCCCGCGGACAACAGGATGAAGAGTCGGTCCGGTGCCGGCTGAAAGACATGGAGTTTGCTGAAGGTGGTGACATAGTCGATGCCCGCGTTGGTGCGGGAATCGGCCGCCATCACCAGACCCTCGTCGAGGGCAAGGCCGAGGCAATACGTCATGGGGGTGTGGCCTGGTCAGGAACGTGGGGAGATGGTCGTTGGCCGGTGCGCCGACGGCGCCGCCGGGCGGGAGTCCGCGGTGTCCATTCAGGTCTACCATGGTGCGGCCGCGGCGTCGAGCGGCAGGGTGCGGCGACAGCAGTTCCAAATTTGGGTGGCCCCAGCCGGCAACCTGTCGGCGGTGAGGCCGATGGTGGATGCGCTACGCTTCTCCACCCTACAAAACCCGCTCCACTGTAGGGTGGATAAGGCGCGCCGCTCGGTCTCAGGACCCCGGCACGGCGGTCGCGCGCGCCGCATCCACCGGGCCTGAAGCCAGCTCCTGAAACGCGTCCGTCGGCATCGGCTCGCCGAAGAAATAGCCCTGAAAGTAATGACATCCCAGGCTGGCGAGCAGATCCCGCTGCGCTTGGGTCTCGACCCCCTCGGCGAGCACGCGCAGCCCCATGGTCTGGCCGAGCACGATGATCGTCCGGGCAATCGCCGCGCTATCGTGGTCAGCCGGCAGGTCGCGCACGAATGATCGGTCGATCTTCAACTGCTCCAGAGGCAGGTGCCGCAGGTAAGCGAGGGAGGAATAACCGGTGCCGAAATCGTCCAGGGCAAGACCCAGGCCGAGTGCCTTCAGAGCGGACATCGTGACGATGACCTCATCCAGTTGGTCCACCAGCATGTTCTCGGTCAGCTCGAGTTTGAGTCGCCGCGGGTTGGTCTGGAAGCGGTTGAGGGTCGCGACCATCTGGTCGACGAAATCCGCCTGGCGGAACTGGCGGGCGCTGACATTGACTGCCAAGGTCAGGTGTTCGGTTGCCGGGTGCGCCGCCCAGGTCGCCAATAGGGCACAAGCGGTCTCCAGCACCCACTGGCCGAGGGGTAGAATCAACCCGGACTCCTCGGCGACTGAAATGAAGTCCGCGGGTGACATCAGGCCGCGGATCGGGCAGTGCCAGCGCACCAGTGCCTCAGCACCGACCAGCGTACCGTCACAGTTTACCTGGGGCTGCAGGAAGAGCTTGAACTGCTGTCGGCGCAGGCCTTCCCGGAGACCGTTCATCAGGGCGGCGCGCCGGGTGACCGCGGCCTGCATCTCCAGGTCGAAGAAACGCAAGGTATTGCGGCCCGCCGCCTTGGCCTCGTACAGGGCCAGATCGGCCTGTTTCAATAGCTCATCGACACTGCTTTCCTGTTGGGAAAACAGGGTGATGCCGAGACTCACGCTGCCCAGGTACTCCTGTTCCTGAAGATGGTAAACCTGGCTCAATGAGGTCAGGATGGTGTCGCCGACGGTCTTGGCCGCGGCCGCGGCCTCGGTCAGGTCCGAACTCAGGTCCTCGAGCAGGACGACGAACTCGTCCCCGCCCAGGCGGGCGGCCGTATCCCGCTCGCGGACGATAACGCTGAGCCGTTGTGCGATCTGCTGCAACAGGAAATCACCCAAATCGTGTCCCAGGGTGTCGTTGAGTGTTTGAAAATCATCCACGTCGATGAACAACAAGGCCCCGGCACGATGGTTGCGCAGGTTGGCCGCGACTGAGCGCTGGAGCCGATCCAGCATCAACCGCCGGTTCGGCAACTGGGTGAGCGGATCGAAAAAGGCCAGGCGCGTGATCTTGGCCTCCGCGTTCTTGCGCTGGGTCATATCAGTCTGGGTGCCGACGTAGTTGGTGACCCGACCCTGTTCATCCTTGACCGCGGAAATGGTCACCCAGTCCGCATAGACCTCGCCGTTCTTGCGCTGGTTCCAGATCTCACCCTGCCAGAATCCGGCGGTGCGCAGGTCCTGCCACAACGCCCGGTAGAACTCGGGCGGCTGGCGGCCCGACCTGATCAGCCGCGGCGTTCTGCCCACGGCCTCCGCCGCGGCGTACCCGGTTGCTCGGGTGAAGGCCGCGTTGACCCGCAGGATCATGCCCTCGGCGTCGGTGATGAGCATGCCTTGCTGGGATTCGAAGGCCGCGGCGGCGATGCGCAGTTCGGCCTCGGCTTGGTCGAGGGCGCTCATGTCCGCATCCATGCAGAACATCACCGGAGATTGGCCGGGAACGGTGATGATCGTGTGGCTGGAGTACACCGGAACCCGGCGGCCATCCTTATGCTTGAGTGTCAGGCGCGAGGGCGGAATTCCCTTCCCGGTCTCGAACATCCAGCGCACCGCGGCGGCGGCTTGATCCTGCATCTCGGGCGGGATGATCAGGTCCAGCAGGTTGGCACCCAAGGCCTCGGCCGCGGTATACCCATAGATTCGTTCCGAGGCGAGATTCCAGTAGACCACGGTCCCGTCGGGGAGATAGCCCTGGATCGACATGGCATCCGCTTCCTCGAAGAGTTTCTTGAAGCGCACCTCAGTGTCCTCACGGGAGGGTCTGCCTCCCCAGGGCGTCGGATCAGCCTTGAGTTCCGCCATGCCGGTTCCTGTCTACTCAGCGTCAGGTCGGGTAAGTATGACAAGATTCCAGCGTGTTGCTGAGAACGAGCACACGCAACCGCTTGGGGTACACCGATGGCGGGCCTGCCGGTGTGGCACGGCGTGCCGATAGACTTCCACGTGCCGACTCCAGCATACTCGGACTCCGCGGCTGGCCGCTCACTGCTGAGCGTGTCGGCCGTGTAAGATCATCCCTCAAGACATCCAGGCCCGTGAGTGTCCGCCATGAGTATCGATTGGAACCTCTATCCCTGCCAGGACCTCTACGACGAGCTGGTGGCTGCCCCCGGCCAGGGCCGCAACGCCTTTGCCGGACTGCTCGA
>Ga0247839_1002882_pt1 | contig 24792 bp, 24 predicted proteins | sample LaCruzMarch2015__6_FD_192405 | JGI IMG/M metagenome (GOLD analysis project Ga0247839, IMG submission 192405) | Freshwater microbial communities from meromictic Lake La Cruz, Castile-La Mancha, Spain - LaCruzMarch2015_16m | ecosystem: Environmental > Aquatic > Freshwater > Lake | place: Spain... | reverse complement strand
CCCAATAGCTTTGTTATAGCATTCCAATCAATTAGATGATCAATCTTCACCAATTGACTATCCTGCATACGACAATTAGCTTCACACAATAAAAAACTCATCCTCAAAACCAATCATTCATTCCACAAGACTTCTCTTATATCACTCTTCTAGCAATCCTTCAATTACGCAGAGGCCTTACCGATTAGCGCGACTACAACCATCATTAACTGATTTAAACTTATCATCCTGATTTTGACTAAAAGTATAACGAAATCCTCCGTACCTTTTTGGTTATATTCTGCTTTTCTCCTCCTCCTCCTCCCTTCGCATTTCTATTACACCAATGATCGAGAGACAAGCTCATTTATTCTCAAAAGCTCGTTGTACTTACAGGTTCGATCCGTACGGCACATAGAGCCAAATTTCACATATCGACTTCCCACAGCAATCCCCAAATGCACAATGGAGACATCTTCTGTTTCGCCAGATCTGTGGGAGGTCACAATGTTGTAGGGCTTTTTAGCCTTTTTCGCAGTGCTCACGGCCATAAATGTTTCGGTCAATGTGCCGATTTGGTTTGGCTTTATTAAAACGGCGGTTGCCACCCCTTTAGGAATACACTCCATCAAAATTCTTGGGTTTGTCACGAAAATATCATCCCCAACTATTTGGACCAAATCTAATGCAGTCAACCTCTGCCACATCTCTATGTCATCTTCCGCGAATGGATCCTCTATTGAAATGATGGGGTAGGAGCTGATTAACGTTTGGTAATACTTAAGCAAACCCTCTTTACTAATAGGCCCTTTATTGTCTCCGTATATTTTATATCCCTCGCCACATAAGAATGTGCTTGCGGCAACATCTAGCGCCAACCTTACATCTCCATAATACCCAGCATTCTTTATCGCATTAACTATCGCATCCAACGCATCCTCAGCCGAATGGAATCTGGGAGCAAACCCACCCTCATCTCCAACGCTTGTTGGCTGATTCATTTGTTTTAAATCACGCCTTAGCGTATGAAAGACTTCGGTAGCCACTTGAATACGACCCATAATGCTACGACCACCATCCCTATCAATAACTGCATTACTATATTCTTCGGGATTACCGTATTCTATATGCCCCCTTTCATCCAGCCCAAGCACAGGCACAATCATAAATTCCTGTATTTGAAGCTCATTGTCCGCATGCTTACCGCCATTGATAATGTTTACCATTGGCAATAAGTTAGATAAAATATGCGCAGCGCGTTTGTAGTGGGATGCCAAACTCCATTGCTCCGAATAAAGATCTATGCCGTAGAAAGCTTTTGTGAGTGTAACAAATAGCGGTTCTTTCAGTGAAGCCGCGACGGCTTTTGCAAAAGCAAGAGATGTTGCTAATATAGCGCTCGCACCTAAATGAGATTTGTCTGGAGTGCCATCTAGATCCAGTAACATTTGGTCGAAATCATGCTGGGTTCGAACCTCACGCCGACAAATTACTGGACGAATGACGTTCTGAACTAGATCGATTGACTTAAGAAATCCTTTGCCATTAAACCTAGGGTCTCCGTCATATATGACAGAAGCTTCGCCCGCCCCCACAGACGCACCGCTTGGAACAGAAGCTCTCCCCATCGCTCCACCTTCCAAAAAGAGATCTACCTCTATTGTTGGATTGCCTCGACTATCCAGTATTTCCCTCGCTCGAACATCGTTAACTGTCACCATTTCTTGGCTATTTCTAGGTAATTTTGTTTATGAATTTTCTATCACCATAGCACCTTGCAACAACTGGTATATCCGAAGCGCCTGCCCTCCTTTCGAGAGCTAGGTCATCTGAAGAAACTTACGCAGCCTCAGAGAATTTAGGGATCTGGCGGACTTGATCCGGCCTAATATGCTTCTGGGCCTCCACCACGACATCGTGGAACGCCTCTTTATGATGTATCGCTAACTCTGCTAACATCTTCCTATTAAGCTTAATCTCAGCACATTTAACGCCATGCATAAATTGAGAATAGGCAACGCCATACGATCTAACGGCCGCATTAATTCTCTGTATCCACAAAGCACGAAAGTCACGCTTCCGATTGCGACGGTCAATATAGGCATACTGCAAAGCCTTCTCAACCCGCTCCACCGCAATTCTATAGCAATTTTTCGCCCGCCCCCTATATCCCTTGGCTAACTTAAGAATCTTCTTATGTCTGTTCCTTCTCGTATAGCCGTTTGTGCATCTTGTCATATATAAAACTCTACCAAAAATTCACACCTAGTACTCAAATTGCTCTCGATTGCCACTTTATAAACCATACGGAGCAAAGCGTTTAATGCGCTTCGCCTCAATGTCATTGAGGATTACCGTCCGCCTCTGTTCTCTGAGTTGCCGCTTACTCCTTTTTCTCATATTATGCCGCTTCCCGGCCTGAGTGGTAACAACATACCCATTACCAGTAATGGTAAATCGCTTTTTAACGCTACTTTTTGTTTTCAACTTTGGCATGAATACCCTTAAATCACTCTCTCACGGTTTAGAATTATACATAATAAAAGCAATCTCGACAAGTTAAGTTTTCTTAACGAATGCCAAGTTTATACTTACTCCTGCAATACGCTCTTCCTTCGCCTGTCCTTTTTGGCCTTTACGTAAACACTTCCCTTGTTGATACGAGACTCCAAATGGGCTACAATCGCATTTGATACTTCTGATAAATGGTCCTTAAAGGCATGACAGGCATTGTCGATCATAATGTATTCTACGTCAGAATGCCTCTGTTTATCCAGCTTTTCGTACAATTTATATACCTCCGATTCAGCTACTGTTGAATCTTTTCCGCCATGTAAGACAAGCCCGCGAATTGGGCACGGAGATAAAAAATCGAAAGGATACGTATTTACAGGCGGCGATACAACGACAAAACCAAAAATCTCTGGCCTGCGCATTAAAAGCTGGAGAGCGATCCAACCTCCGAAAGAAAACCCACTTACCCAGCAACCTCTAGCCTCTGGATTAATGCTCTGTAACCAGTCTAACGCGGTACTGGCGTCTAATAATTCTCCTATTCCATGATCAAAAACCCCCGAAGACTTTCCGACACCACGAAAATTAAAGCGCAAAACAGAAAAATTATGTTTGAGAAACCCAGCAGCTATACTATGAATAACTTTATTGTTCATGGTGCCCCCAAATAAAGGATGTGGATGCATAACAAGCGCAATTGGGGCCCCTTTTTCAGAACTCTGGTAATACTTACCCTCTAATCTACCAGTGCTACCCTTAAATATCACCTCCTTTGATATAATCATGAAAACGACTTACCTGGTTCAAATGCGACCATCCTCACCAAGTTTGCCTCGCAATCCACAACTAGTCAACCGTTTTAACAGAAGGCACCATTGTAAGATAGCCTATTACGAACTTGTCACAAGATGAAGTAGGTATGATGTCGCACCGCTAACACAATAGATAAAACGATACCCTCTTCTAGCAATCCTTCAATTACGCAGAGGTCTTTATGGGTAAACTTATGGAAGCCAGAACTTGATTGTTTACACCGCGATAAAGTCCTTATAAAGTGATGATGTTTAATGCTGAAATTAAGCTTTGGTGCACTTTATTATAGATGGGTTTTATGATAAAAAACATACCAAACATTCTAACGGTTGCTCGTATGGCGTTGATTCCGGTGTTGATTGCTACGTTTTATTGTGACGGGGTAATAGCTCATTATGTTGCTACTGGGATTTTTATATTTGCTAGTCTGACGGACTATATGGATGGGTCTATAGCCAAAAAATTTGGCTGGCAATCGCGGTTCGGGAAAATTTTTGATCCTATAGCAGACAAGATGCTTGTTGTCTCAACATTAGTGATGCTGGTTGATAAATGCGATGTCCCGATATTGCCAATACTTGCAATTCTATGTAGGGAAGTCTTTATATCTGGGGTGCGAGAATATTTAGCTGCCGAGGAAATGCCTATGCAGGTGAATAATCTGGGTAAAGTGAAAACGGTGATACAAATGGTTGCCATTACAATACTGTTGCTGGGAAGGGGTGGGGCAAGATTTGAATATGCGCATCAAATTGGTGTGGTGGCGATCTATATTGCGGCTGTGATGACGCTAATTTCGGGGTATGTTTATGTAAGGAGTGGGATTGGAGGGGTTAGAGGTAACTAAGAGGGAGAATTTTTGTATTGGCGATATTGTTCGTTATGAGGCTTAGATAGATGCGAGGTGGGGTGACATTTCGTATAAGTTCATAGGAATGAGGTCGAGCTAGGCAGTTATGGTAAGTTTGGTATAGTCACAAGGAGTCATATACTTCAAATTACAACGGGGGGTGATCATGAAGAATTAGGTCTCGGCGCTTAAGGGATCCACTCTGGCGGGGTTCTATAGGCACGTTCTTGTCTACGAGCTGATTTCTTAGTGATGGTCGATATGGCTGGTGCCATCTAGTACAGCTTGAGTTCTTGCAAAACAAAGCTCTGGTCTTCGTTTTTTCGGGAGGAATGATTGAATGCGCCCGGCGTCTCTTTTTTTACATGTTGTTTTTTAGGGCTACACCGCAGAGTTTTCTTAAGATTTTTTTAACATTTGTGGTGGGAAGCATCTGTTAAGTGACATAAAAAACCGAAGGTCTTGATAAATGGTTTAAAGCGGTCTACTATTTAAATGTTAAAAGCGAGATATGTTAATGTTACCAATATCAGGAATAATGAAGGTGGAAAGGGTATGAGAAGTCCAATGCAAGAGCAGGCTGCGAATCCAATTAAGGACGTGTTGGTGAGTTGTAAGGTTATGGTGAAGTACGTTCTTATATTCGGGTTTATATTGAATATCCTTGCTCTAGCCAGCCCTCTTTACTCGATGCAGGTTTTGGATAGGGTGCTCTCTAGTGGTAATACCGATACACTCACAATGCTTACTATCGCCATATTATTTGCTATGATTTTGCAGGGCTTTATATACGGCGCCCGAGCTTTCGCTTCCAACCGGATGGGTAGCTGGTTCGAATCGAAGTTATCGGAGACCGTCCTAAAGAACTCTATAAAGCTGTCACTGGAATCACGTAGTTATGCGCATAGCCAGAATATGCGGGATTTACAAACAATTAAGGGGTTCATTATAAGTCCATACCTACTGACAATAATGGATTTACCATGGGCGTTAATTTTCTTGGTTGTTCTCTTTATATTACATATCAAGATAGGGTTTCTTGCTGTTATTGGCGGGTCCACTTTGGTTCTTATCGGGTTTATTGCCGATCGTGCTCAAACCAAATTACACGAAGCCAATAACGAAAATCTCATCAAAAGTATGCGCCATGTTGAGCAGATTACTCGAAATTCAGAAGTAATTGAAGTCATGGGGTTGACAAAAAATGTCATAAAATCCTGGCAAGGTACAAACCACAAAGTGCAGACTATGCATTCTCTTACGCAAGAAAGGCAGATTGTGTTTACAGAAATAATAAAGTTCATTCGTACGACATTACAACTTTTCGTGACCGGTGTTGGCGCGTATCTAGTGATCACAGATAAGGGGAATTATTCTTCTGGAGCTATTATAGCCAGTTCTTCCTTGATGGCTCGTGCACTAGCTCCTTTTGAGATGGCGATTAACTCTTGGAAGGGGTATGTCAATTGTCGTAAATCTTACCAAAGGCTTTCTATGGGTTTCTCTTTGCTACCGAAAGAGGAAGAGCAGATGTCTTTGCCGGCGCCTGAAGGCGCAATATCTCTAGAAAACATCTATTATGCTCACCAAGGTACAACTAAGCACTTAATTAAAGGGGTAAACTTTCAAATTGAGGCTGGGGAATTGTTGGCCGTGATTGGTCCTAGCGCTTCTGGAAAAACGACTTTGGCAAAATTAATTGTTGGTGGATATAGACCGCAAATAGGGGCTGTGAGGTTGGATGGTGCGAATATCAAAGATTGGAGGAGGGATGAACTTGGTCAATATATAGGCTATCTACCACAAGATATAGAGCTGTTTAGTGGAACAGTTAAGGAGAATATTGCTAGGATGGATCCCGAAGCTGATCCGGAAACGATAATAATGGCAGCTCAGATTACGGGAGTACATAACATGATTTTAGAATTGCCTAATGCCTACGATACACAAATAGGTGTTGATGGCTCTGCTTTGTCGGGGGGGCAGCGACAAAGAATAGGGCTAGCGCGGGCTTTTTATGGCGAGCCGAGGATACTAGTATTAGACGAGCCAAATTCAAGTTTGGATGCTCAGGGGGAGGCCGCTTTATCAATGGCTGTAGAGGTGGCAAAAGAGAAAAAGGTAACGACGATTATCATTTCTCATAGGACCCCGATATTAAAATTAGCGGACAAGATTTTAGTCATGAAGGACGGTATGGTTGCGGCCTTTGGTCCGGCAAAAGAGGTACTAGCGAAGATGGGGGCGGGAATGCCTTTGCAACAATAAAGTGAGATCAATGAGAGAAATTAAGGTGTAATTTGTGTTTATATAGTATGGCAGGAAACAATGAGTGAAAAAAAATTTTTTAACAGGGAAAAGATCAAGGGATTCTTGAGTAAAGAGGGGGTTAAGAAGCGCTGCAGTTGGAAGGGACTCAAGGAATGTTATGATCATCAAAAATTTAAGAGATGTTGTAATTGGGGGTGGGTAAAAGAGTGCTGCACTTATGAAAACATGAAGAAAATCTTTAGTAAGGAGAGGTTTTTGAAATTTCTAGATTGGAAGAGGGCAAAAGACTTTATTCAGGAATGTAAAGCCTTTCTTACTGCCCAGAGTCTAGAGGAGGCAAATTACAGATTCGGCCTTCAAGAGAAGTTGGAGGATCAAATCAAAAAACCTATCTGGGTTGGATTTTACACGATGGCGATTGCTGTTTTTATATTTGTGATATGGGGTGGGTTGGCGCCACTTGATAGCGCAGCGTCTGCTCATGGATATTTGCTGCCAAATAGTAATAGAAAGACGGTTCAGTCGTTTGAAGGTGGTGTCATAGATAAGATATTGGTCGATAATGGTGATGTTGTAAAGCAAGATCAGCCCCTTATTATCCTGAATCCCAATAAGGCGCAAGGTGAATACAGCATCTATTTATCATACTTAAAATCTGCAATAGCAATGGAAAGTCGGTTGATCGCTGAGACAAATGATGCTGATAAGATCGATTTTAATAATGAGTATCTGAATCCTGAAAATGGAGAGGACAAGATGTTCATGCGTAACCAGGAAAAAGTGTTTAAGGCTCATGTCGAACAACATCTGCAAAAAGTTGAGGAGTTTAAGAGCCTGCTTGTTCAGCATGATGAACTGATTAAGCATTACGAGAGTCGATTAAAAGTTGATATGCGGCATTTGCAACTTTTGGAAAAGCAAGTTGCTCTCCACGAAAAATTGATGAAAGAGGGTCTATCAACCTATCAAACTTTATCTCATTATCAATCTCAAGCGCATCAACAATTAAGTGGTATAGAAGACTTGCAAGGTAGGATGCAGGGTACGATTCAAGAGAAAAAAGGCATAGAAGCTCGTTTGGCGCAGGAAGAACAGGACTATAGATATAGGATAGAGTCAGAATATAGGGAGAATCATGCTAAGTTGTTAGAATTTTTGAGTAGAATGAAAAGTGCGAAGGATACGCTTGATAGGACGGTGATACGATCACCTATATCGGGAGTTATTGTAGATTTGCGTTATCATACTGTCGGCGGAGCTATCTCCCATGCTCAGCCGATCATGGACGTCGTTCCGGAAAATGAGGAATTGGTCGCGGAGGTGATTTTGCCGGCTCAAGATGGTGCGTATATCAAAGTGGGTTGTCCTGCAAGGGTCACGCTTGAGGCATACAAACAGCGTTTGGTGCCACGTATAGATGGAGTGGTGATATACCTTGGGGCAGATAAGGCGGCTTCGCAAAATGGGCAGCAGCAAGCGCCAGTTTATGTCGCCAGAATTAGGCTTAATCAGGATCAATTGCATAGATTGGATACTGAAGTGGATCTGAGGGCTGGAATGCCAGTTACCGCCTTCCTTGTTAGAGGAGAAAGAACGTTCCTCCAGTATCTGATTTCGCCAATTACAGAGAGTTTCCACAAAGCATTTAAGGAGAAATAGGCGCATCAGTATCCGTATGGAAATAGGAAATATATGTAAATCTCTCGATGGAGTTAGAGTGAGGAATGCAGATATGCAAAGATTGGGGAAAAAGATTCTGTGGTTTTGAGACCCTTGTTGAAAATCAAAGGGTTTGCATATATTCTCGCTTCTTAAGGTCCATCTCATTTCAGGATATATCAAAATGGAAGTGGTGACTAGATTTGCCCCATCCCCAACTGGATTTTTGCACATAGGGTCTGCAAGAACTGCCCTTTTTAATTGGCTTTATGCCAAATCTATGGGTGGACGATTTCTGTTACGTATAGAAGATACGGATAAGGTTCGTTCGACGACAGAATCGGTGGATGCGATAATATCTGGTTTGGAGTGGTTAGGCCTAGAATGGGATGGCGATCCAGTGTTCCAACTGCAGAGGCAAGGAAGGCATCAAGAAGTGGCCAACTCGATGGTAGAGAAGGGGGCGGCTTATTATTGTTACATGTCACAAGAAGAAATAGCAGAACGTAAGAAAAAAGATCCTCATACAAAGATTGCGAGTCCTTGGCGCGATTCTGCTAGTGGGCTTTCTTATGGCTTTAAGGATGGTGTCAGTCCAGTCATTAGATTGCGAGTGACTCAATCTGGAGAGACAATATTGAATGATTTGGTGCAAGGGGTAGTACGTGTATCTCACTCGGAATTAGATGACATGGTGTTGGTTCGTTCTGACGGCACTCCAACATATATGTTTGCTGTAGTTGTTGATGATCATGATATGGGTGTTACTCATGTGATCCGTGGAGATGATCATCTCACAAATGCATTCAGGCAATTACAGATATATGAGGCTTTAGGATGGTCACGTCCACAATATGGGCATATTCCTTTAATCCACGGGCAAGACGGCGCTAAACTTTCAAAGCGTCATGGAGCGCTCGGTGTGGAATATTACAGAGATGCTGGATATCTTCCGGAAGCTATGTGCAGTTATTTGATGCGCCTTGGTTGGAGTTATGGCGATCAGGAGATTATTCCCAAAGATGTTGCTGCGAGGGCTTTTAATATATCTGATGTAAACAAAGCTGCGGCTCGTTTTGACATTCAGAAATTAGATTTTATTAATGCCCATTATATACAACATTCTGATGATGAAACGCTTTGCTCTATGGTGGTAGATAGGTGGGATGGAGATAGGCCCGAACTAGAGGCGTTTGAGAGGATGAAGCGAGCTATCCCGCAATTGAAAGTGAGGGCAAAAACAATTGTAGATATGGTAGATGGTGCGCAAATATATATCAAAAAACATATGCCAATTGATCCAAAGTTACAGCAAGTTCTTGATCAAAATAAAAGCCTTCTCGATAAGTTGACGATCGCTTTGGGAGAGATTGATTCATCATATTGGAATTCGGATAACTTGAAGAATTCAATAGGTATATTCGCAACTCAAGAAGAGGTGAAAGAATCGGTTATTATGCAGTTGTTGCGTGCGTCTGTGATTGGAACCATTAATTCTCCTGGGGTTTACGATGTTCTTAGTGTGTTAGGAAAGCAAGAGACGCTGCTCAGGCTTCGTGCTGGATAAGGGGTAGGTTGTTCAATGCTTAATAAGTAGGATCATGATGCCGCAGTTACACCTATATCTTGTGTCGGATTCTTCGGGGGAAACAGTTTCTGCCGTTGGAAAAGCTGCCTCTACCCAATTTATTGGGATGGACACGGTGGAGTATATGTGGCCACTGGTTCGTTCGATTATTCAGGTAGATGAATTATTGGTGGATGTGAGGGCAAAGAACGGGGTTATAGTTCACACGATGATTAATAATGAGATTAGGGAATATCTTGTATCTCAATGTGATGTGTATAACATTCCTTGCCTATGCCCGATACAGCCTGTGATGGACCTTATAACTAGACATACTTCGATGCTGCCAAACAAGAATGCGCCTGGTAAATATCAGGTGTTGGACAGTGCGTATTTCAGGAAAATTGACAGTATTAATTTTACTATTGCTCATGATGATGGTCAGAATCAGGAATCGTATGATAATGCCGATATTATTATCTTGGGTGTATCACGCACATCAAAGTCTCCAACTTCCTTCTATTTGGCGCAAAGGGGGTTTAAGGTGGCGAATCTTCCAATCGTTATTGGGATGGGATACGACTCTCTCAAGACATTAAGTGGGCCGTTGCTTATAGGGTTTAATATGGATGCTGAGCGCTTAGTTCATTTGAGGCGCGCTAGATGCTTAGAGAAGAATTTTCACAATCAATCTAGATATTACTCTCTTGAAGCTGTATTAGAAGAAATCGGGTGTGCGAAGAATTTATTTCGAGGACTTAGAGTTCCGATCATTGACGTAACGAGAAAAGCCATAGAAGAAGTCGCTGCAGAAATTATCAATTTGCGTTTTGCGCAAACAGGTATGCACAAGGTGTCATAAGGGCATTTGTTTATTTTTGTATGGCGAATCTTCCTCATGGTACCCCCTGGATTCGAGGTGGTGAACTCTTGTGCTGTATTGCACTCTCAATAATAACAAACACAAATGCAACGGTAGTTATTTGTGATATTGAGATATTGGAGAATTGGTATAAGTCTTGATTGAAAGAGATTGTACTATGATTTACTATGGGGCCATAAATTAGTCAATGATTCTAGACATGCACAATTTTCTTAGATGTCTTAAGGTTGGGTTCGAAAAAACCTCAGAGATCATTAGTGGTGGTATTCAGAGGATATCGGGTTCTTCTAAGTTAAGATCCGAAGCTATAAGTGATCTGGAGGATGTGCTTATTTCGACTGATATGGGGGTGATGGCCGCTAAAGACATCTGTAAGTCAATTGCGGAAGCTAGTAAAAGTTCCTCAGAAGAGGATCTGAAACACATCGTGCGGCAAAGGTTATTAGATATATTGTCAAATTCAGAAAAGGCAATTTCCATATACGGTAAACCCCACGTAATTATGATTTGTGGGGTAAATGGTAATGGGAAAACGACTACAGTCGCAAAACTTGCGGCGCGATTCTCGCATCAAAATTACAAAATTATATTGGCTGCTTCAGATACATTTAGGTCCGCTGCTCAAGAACAATTAGGAATGTGGGGTGACAGTATTGATAATGCGGAATTGGTCTTTGGAACTCAGGGAGCTGATCCTGCGAGCGTTGTGCATCGTGCAATGAGCAAGGCTATGGATGGGGCAAATCCGGCTGATATAGTCATTGTTGATACGGCAGGGCGTCTACACAACAATCAAAATTTAATGGAGGAGCTCGCAAAATGCTCTCGCGTTGCACGAAAATTTGATGCGAATGCGCCACATGATGTCATCCTTGTTATAGACGGCACAACTGGGCAAAATGCTTATGCTCAGATTGAGAAGTTCAAGAAATTTGCAAACATCACCGGCATCATAGTGACCAAGCTTGACAGTAGTTCAAAAGGTGGGTGCATTATTGGTATTGCCCAAAAATATGGAATCCCAATATATGCTGTTGGGGTTGGAGAAGGGGTTGAGGATCTTCATGCTTTTAGCGCAAAAACTTTTGTGGAAGCTTTTCTGTGTTGATTTGAAGGAGCGTGGTGATGGGGTATCCCTTGTTGCTTATCTTCGAGTATTTCAACATATTATCGGTGCACTTTAGCTACCTGCTTTTTCTGATTTAATTAAGGTGGATTCCGTTTGTTTTTGATAAGCTTTGATAAATTATTTTAATTAATTATCTTGATGAGGGTGTCATCGAATATATATTGATCTTTTCTCGTTCATGTGTATGAATGGCTTCATGTAAATAGTATTTTTTTCGTGTCAGTTTATGAGGCCACAAAGACATGTTTTGGATAATGGGATTCAGTTCATCACCGATTCCATGCAAACGGTAGAGAGCGTTGCTTTGTATGTGCTTTTTAAGGTGGGCTCTAGATATGAGGCAAATAGCAAGGATGGTATATCCCATTTATTAGAGCATATGATGTTTAAGGGGACAAAAAAACGTTCTGCAAAAGAGATTGCAGAGGCATTCGAGGAGATAGGCGGGCGTGTCAATGCTTATACAGATCGAGAATGTACGGTTTACCATGTGAAGATCTTAAAGGAATACCTCGGTACAGCGGCAGAAATTCTTTCTGATATGATATCAAATTCCACTTTTGATCCCGAAGAGTTAGAGAGGGAGAAACAAGTTGTCTTACAGGAAATTTCGCAGGTGAAAGATAATCCATCTTCTTTTGTGTGGGATCGTTTCGAAGATCAGGTTTTAGCTGGGCAACAAGCTGGAAAGGCTGTTATTGGGACTGTAGAGTCTGTCTCTACGACAACCAGAGAAGACGTTGTTGGGTATATTAATCGTAATTATATAGTTCCGAACACTATAATAGGAATATCTGGAAACATACAAGAAGGTAAGGCTAGAGAGATGATGAATGGTTATTTCGGAGGTTTAAAAAATTCCGGAAAATCGGATGATATAGAAGAAGCTAAATACGTTGGAGGAGAGATTTTGTTGGAGAGAGATATAGAGCAAACCCATGTTGTTCTCGGGTTTAAAGGTATTTCGTATCATGATGAGGAATACTATGTTCTCCAAGTTGCGAGCATTATTGCGGGATATGGCATGTCCTCGCGGCTATTTCAAGAAGTGCGCGAAAAGAGAGGTCTGGCTTATAGTATTTCTGCGCAAGGAGTGAGCTATAGTGATTTTGGATATTTTTCCATATGTGCTTCAAGTAAGCATGAAACTGTCAATGAGCTTATTAAAGTTACGATTGGGGAATTACACAAAATGTGTCTCGATGTATCTGAGGAAGAAGTCCAAAAAGCCAAGGTTTTGGTTAGAACAAGTCTATTAATGGCTCAAGAAAGTACTAATAGTCGGGCTGGGAAGCTTGTGTCGGATTATGCAATATTTGGTAGATTCATTTCAACGAGCGAGATATTGGAAAAAATTTCCAAAGTAGATGTGAATTCGGTCAAAGCTATGATGGCAAGGCTTATGAAGAATGGAAGCCCTACTTTGTCTGCTATAGGGCATCTAAAAGATTTCCATGGGCTTGATACAATTTCGAAAATGCTATAGCCTATTATATAATTCGATGGCGTTGTTTATCTTATGTCAAAAATAGGTGTTTTCGTACACAAAGATGGTAAGGCTGTATTTGAGATCCGCGAGGTGCAGGATGGTGCGCCGGCTAAGGGGGAGGTCTTGGTCCAAAACATTGCGATAGGGGTAAATGATTTTGATGATATCCTCCTATCACGAGTTGCTAGCGGAGAGATCGTGGAAGTATTCCCGGGATATGAGGGGTGCGGTAGGGTTATTGATGTTGGAGAGGGGGTCGATTTTTTACAGAATGGCGATATAGTATGTTATCTCTCTCCCAAAGGGAGGGCTTGTGGGACGCGTGTTTTGGTAGAGGCGGGTTATGTGATCAAAAAAGCAGAGGGCATAAATGAAAAGGCTGCTGCCAGTCTGTTCCTGAAAAGTATGCTTGCTCATGCATTAGTGGCGCGCACGTATATGGTGCAGGATGCCATAAATGTTTTAATTCAGGATATTGGCAGCCCAATAGGGCAAATTATAGCTCAATTTGCGAAATCAAGAGAGGCCAAGAAGGTTATTGGAACGGTCTTATCTGGGGCGGAGCTTGAGAAGGTTGCTGAGTTGCAATCTATTCGTGAATTAGGTTTAGAGAAGGCGATCCTTGATGTAAATAGTGCCAATTTTAAACAAGAAGTGTTTGAAATAACGAAGGGTGAAGGGGCCTATGTGGTATATGATGGGGTCGGAGAAAAGGAGATTTTGCTCAAGTCCCTGGATTGTTTATGCCCCTTTGGTATGCTAGTTAGTTACGGATATACCACCGCGAGAATTAGCAGCATATCTATGGAAGCGATAGCTAAGAAATCATTGTTTTTTAGTGCTCCATCAGTTTTCGAATATAAAAAAATGAGGGAGGAGATGGTTTTGACAGCTGTGGACTTTTTTGATATGTATCATAGAGGGGCCTTAAAGGTTGGTTATCGGGAATTCTCCTTTGATAAATTTGGTGAAGCTGTGTCGGAGCTAAGAAAGTCCACCAACTCTATTATAATTTCGTTTTAGATCGAGAAAGTGTTTAACTAATGATTTACGAGGACGGTAATGGCTGTTACTGAAAAGGAAGTCCATCGGATAGCAGAGCTTGCTCGCGTTAAATTATCTGCCGATGAATATGCTCAATATGGTCAGGAAATTAATAAGATAATTGGGTGGATAGATCAGTTGCAGGAGGTAAATACAGATAATGTTCAGTCGATGCAAACCGTGTTGAGTTCTTTATCAGAATTGGCTCCAGATCTTGTGACTAAGCTCGAGACTGGGGAGCATAAGCTTTTGCGAAGATCTTGGAATGCTTTGCCGATGAGGAAGGATGTGGTTACTGATGGTGGTTTAAGGGATGAGATTTTGAAGAATGCTCCCAAAAGCCATTATGGATATTTCGTGATGCCTTTTACGCGCATGCCATAGAAACTCCGTCCTATGGTTTCAAATTTGACGTGTGATGGTGGGGGTTCTCAGCAAGTGATTCTAGACATCTATGCTTATGGTGGGTGGTAGGATAGTTTTTTTGCATTCAATCCGGCGCATCATCATCATGATTATGTTGATAGAGGTAAGGATAGCGCCGGCAATCCAATAAGTTGTTGGCGTTGATTTTTGAAAAAAGATCCACTGCATACATGCCATGATGGGCAGATTGACATAAGCGACTGGTACTATCCAATTTAATCCAGCTAATTTGATTGCTAAGAATAAAAACAAGACATTAAAGATCCTCAAAATGGCAAGTCCCGTTAGCATTAAAAGCGCTTTGCCATTTAGATGTCCAATGGTCGTAATCGCAAATGGGGAGAGGAAACAAGCTGCACATACGAAAGCGCAGAAAATTTGCACGACAAAATGTTCTTTATACGATTGCTTCTTGCAAATAAGGTTATATCCGGCCCAACAAAACGTGGCTAAGAGTGCTGCCATGAAACCATGATTTGTTACTGCTATCGCGCTTTTCAGGGTAACGGAGATGACTCCATAACATGTGATTCCGGCGAATACGCATGCCCACCTTAGCTTTTCTTCTTTAGCAAAACTGGCAAAAATCACAGCTATTATTGGGACAAGGTATTCCACCAGCATTGATTCTGTAACGCCAAATGTCTTCAATGCCTCGATCCAGCTGACCATTGCTACTATGCTTAGCAGAGCTCTAACTGGATAAAGTTTTAAGGAAGCGTTTTTTAGAGCATCTCTATATCTTAGCATGATTAGTGGTAATAATAAGCAGGCCCCTAGGAAGGCGCTTATGCCGTATTGTGCGATGGAGCTAAGGCCCTCCATCTGGACTCCTTTAAAGAAAATTGAAACCAAGCAAAAGCATGTTAATCCGGCAATATAACTTAGGATGCCAAGTAGATACCTAGTGTAGAGTTCTTTCTGTTTGGGATGATTTAACATATACACATATCTAATAGATGGTTATCCATACGATCTCACTTCTCTTTTTTGTTAAAGCGAAGTTTATATGCTTCTGCTATTATTTTATGCTGGATTTCAGCTGCCATGTCATGGGAAGCTCCTTTTGAATGCCATTTGCCGTCGCTTGATTTCTGTTCAACAAAGGCGTTTACGGTGACTGCATGCGGATTGAGCTTGCTGTTGGCTATGGTAATATTGACTTTATGTCGGACGTCAAGATTGTTTCCATCTTGATACCAATCCGTCGATATGAAACCGGAGCTTGGATCTATTGATGCGATGGGCATCGAAGCAATTGTCAGGATTGCGGCCTTCCACAGATATGGATTGGGTGTGGCCGGGACAAGTTGTTGTGTTGTCGGATCCGCTCCTCCTATGGGTTGGGTCTGTGCCTTGGTTTGTTGTGGCGGTGTGGTTTGGTGTGGTAATTTTTGTGTTTGTGAGGTGGGTTGCTGATTTGCTGCCATCTCTTTTATTTGGGCGCTACCTTCACTTTCATTTGTTGATTCGGTGCCATGTGCGCTAGGAGCGTTGTTTGTTCCTTTTATCGCATTCTCATTATTGTAGATCTTTTTGTTAATATGATCTGCTAAGCTTTTTTTCTGTGGATTATTGCTCCAGAGGATCATGTCATCTCCGCCTAATTTCCCTATCCTTCTGTGCTCCATTTCTTGTTGTGTAATCGGGAATGGGTCTCGAAGAGAGTTGTCCGATATATTGGTGGTGGGTGTTTGTGATGTTGTATTGCATCCACCAAATATGAGGGTGGTAAGTGGTATTGTAAGTAAATGGCGAATTTTGATATGTTTTTTCATTCCCTATAAATCTCTAATGTGTTCTTGCATTAGCTGTATCTTGGTTTAACGATACTCGAGAATTCCCGACCTTTTTCGGCAGAACGGGCTGAAGTTGGGAAGCTGGTGTTCGTCAGGTATCTTTGAAATTAGGGTTAGGCTCTGCAAACGGTTCTTTTCTAGAGCCGTTGAGGAGCGTTTTATCTTTTGGGTTGGTGCTCCAGAGAGTTATGCCCTCTTCTCCCGTCAAATCTCCCATGCTTCCGTAGACAATTTCTCCTGGTGGGTCATTTAATATCTCTGCGGCAGTTGTAGAACTGTCTTGGGTTGGGATGGATTGGCAACCAGGTAACATTGGGAGAGCTAATAACGCAATTAGTAAACGCCGTATTTCGGTATATGTACTCATTTTCTATATCCTCAGACTTAATAGTTCCAAAAGGAGTGATGTGCACAATTTCGCTTATATTTTTAGGCGGCCACCTCAGGCCTTACGATATTGCACCAACTGTTCTATTGTAAATAATTTAATATTATGTCTTTCTGCAAAGCGGACGAGATCATCTTTTTGTGCAACAGATCCATCATCATTTAGTATCTCGCATATCACGGCGGCAGGGGTGATGCCGAATAAGCGCATTAAGTCTACCGATGCTTCTGTGTGACCTGGGCGATCAAGGACTCCCTCTGATTTTGCTATAATTGGAAAAATATGTCCTGGCGTCTTAATATCGTCAGTGGTTGAATTTGGATCAATGGCGACATTAATCGTATGTGCCCTATCTACGGCCGAAATTCCGCTTTTAAGCCCATGGCGTGCGTCTATCGATGTTGTCAGTGCGGCATCCAGATCGCTGACATTCGTTCGTTTCTGTAAATTGAGACCAAGTCTTTTTGCGATTGATTCGTCAATAGTCAGGCAGATCTGCCCCCTACAATACTTGAGCATGAAGTTAATCTCCTCCGGTGAAATATGGGAAGCTGGGATCACAAGATCTCCCTCATTTTCCCTGTGCTCTCCATCCAGGAGAATAAACATCTTGCCTTGCTGGATATCCCTTGCTACATCTTGGATAGAATGAAACATGCAATATTTGATTGGTATAGATTTCTTCGTCAAACGTTCTGTCCGAGTGAATATCAGGATGGAGCTACTGTCAAGTAAAACTAGGTGCAAAGGTGCATTTAATGATGTTGGGGTGCAACCGGAGGCTGTTTTTGGTTTGGAGAATCGAAATAATTCCTGAGACAGCAAAGAAAGCATTTGATAATTTGTTCCATGACTCATGCAAAAATAAAATTGGTAGATTCACACTGCCATCTAGATTTTCCAGAATTTACGAATAAATTGCAAGAAATTGTGGAAGATGCTGGCGCGAACGGTGTTGCATTAATGCAAACGATCTGTACACGATTCAGTGAGTTTGAGAAAATATATCAGATTTCGCGAGCATATCCATCGATATTCGCGTCAATCGGTTTGCATCCATCTTACGTTCAGGAAGAGCGTATCCTTCGGGCCGAGGAAATATGCAATTTGATCTCCCAACATAAAAAGATAATAGGGGTTGGTGAAACTGGTTTAGATTATTATCGCGAGATTTCAGTGGAAGTCAGAGAGTTGCAAAAGTTAAATTTTATAGAGCATATTAAGGCAGCCCAAATGAGTGGATTACCATTGATCATTCACTCCAGGTCTGCGGAGGAGGATACATTTCAGATTTTGGCTGAGCATTATGAAATACATCCTTTTTTGGCGGTGTTACATTGCTTCACTGGAAGTTTCGAATTTGCACAAAAATGTGCGAAACTTGGTTTTTATTTTTCTTTATCTGGAATCATTACATTTAATAGCGCTGGAAATCTCGGGTTAACTGTATCACAGATTGATAGAGATAAGATATTGGTTGAGACTGATGCACCATATCTAGCGCCGGTACCATATCGTGGGCAAATTAATCGGCCATCGTATGTGAAGGAGGTCGCGAGGAAGTTAGGGGTGATCATGGATATTAGTTATCAAGAAGTCGCGGCACTTACAACGGATAACTTTTTGCGGCTTTTTACCAAGGCATATATTCTTCAAACTTAGGTAGGTTCCTTTAATGCCGGGCAAGTGATTGCGTTATTTGGTTTAGGGGGTAGGTACGTTTTTCTGGGAATTTAGGGTAATTGGTTTGAAGCTGTTTAAAATTACAGTTTTATATTAGTTACAAAGAAATATCCAAGAATATAAAGTTTTGTTTTGCGTTCTTGCCTGATCTAAGGTAAAGTCCGTTTTTCGACGTATTATAAAGAATTTGTTTGGTATTTGAGTTATGCAAAAAGAGTCGAGTGAGGTGCAGTATATAGAGGGACTGGTCTTGGAGGTATTAAAGTGGATTACAGTTACGACGTCTCCATATGGCCTACAGGCTGAAATTATCGCATATGGTGTTGTGGCGCGCGCGTACTCACAGAATCTGCCCGAGGACATTAGAACAGAACTCCAATTAACTTTTCGGCAATATGTGGAGGATCCTTCTCTAGAGAATATGGGCATACTTGCGGCTATGATAGGTTATGTGACGCGTAGATGGGGTGATCTTAGGCTCAGTACTCAGGCAGACGCAGTAATAGAATTCCAACTGTCGATCGAACAAGATCAAAATCCTAATCATATCAAAATATGGAAGGCAATTCAGAAATCGTTTGCCGATAAAGGGGGATATGCAGGGGAAGAGCATGGAGTTATAATTGAGATGTATAAAAAGGTAGGCCCCGATCTTGTTACGCTAGCCACAAAACTCTATCTACAGTATTTAATCAATAGAGGGGATGGTCGTCAGGACAGCCTGTTTCGTCCGGACTTTGTCTTCGAAGACATGGTAAAGGGTAATGTTGAAGGCATGGCAGATGGTCAGGTTCCGTTAATGTCTTTTTATGGGGCATGCGTTAGTGTTATGGCGGGGGAGCAGATGCAGGGCCTTCAAATATTCCTCAAAAAAAGGAAAACGGACCTTTCTGATCTTATAAAAAAGACATATCCAAAAGGATCTGAGCAGTTTGGATCAGAGGGTCACAGAAAGGCCCTTGAGGAGTTGTTTGCAATGAATAAATTAGATATTCCTTATGCACAGTTGGCAGAGCAACAGCAGCAACAGCAGCAGCAACAGGGCAATGACCAGCAGCAACAGCAGCAGCAACAGGGCAATGACCAGCAGCAACAGCAGCAGCAACAGGGCAATGACCAGCAGCAGCAGCAACAACAGCAGCAACAGGGTGGTGCAAATAAAGAAAAAGAAGAGAAAAAGCAATCCTCTCTAGATGGTGGTGGTGAAATTCTTAAGGGTGCGAAGTTTGATCTTAAGGAGAGCAAGCCTGAGCAAAAATTATTGGATTTCAATGAAGATCTCTCAAAGCGTGGAGTTTTTAATATAGCTGATGAAGAATCTAATTCAGAAGAAGATGTTAACGTTGGGGCAAATAACGATGGAATTAGTTCACAAGTAAATGTGGGGGATTGGATGGAAGAGCTGGAAAAGAATGTTTGGGATGTAATACGAGAATATATAGTGCAATATACTAATCCATTTATCTCTGTGCCTTCTGTTTTTGAGGGAGTAATCGGCGAAGGATCTTCTTTAATAGGAAGAGACGGAGCGCTGATCAAGCATCAAATTTATCAACAGCATGATGGTGAGCAGGTGAACTTATTTCTACACAGCGAAGATGAGGTTAAACAAGAAGGGGGGTTGGGGCAATTAGAAGAAAATTATAATTGCGCGTTTTAAAAGATGAAGACCGGAGAGGGCTATCGGTGATAGTCCTCGGTCGGGCAGGTCGCTATTTTTTGTCGCTGCCTTTCGTAGATTGTCCGGTAGTTCCATTACTAGAAGAGCAGCTGCTGCTTTTTTCTCCGCCCTTTTTACCTAAGCAGCATTCTTCTTGATGTGTATGGTTACAACAGCAAGCTTTACAGCATTTTTCCACAACATTAGTCATGGCGCAGAGATTTTGCCCTATATCCATACAAAGATCTTTCCATGAATCCATGATGGCCTGTGAACGCAATTCTTGAGTCTCGGAAGATTTTGGTTCGGCATAAGTTTTTATTATCTCGCAATTTCTGTCAACTTGACGTTGTATTAATTCGAGTTTGCTGCCCGTGATATCTTTCATTGCTTCTGCGCAAGCTTCTTGGATAGCGAACATTTTTCGCATGTGCTTCATCCAGATTTCTGTGAAGGGAGCGATGCCAGTAAAAAAGATTGGTGGGAACATCATAAATAATTACCTCAATAAAATTCAATAGTATTCTGACGTAGCAGTGGATTTGATCTTGCCATGTCCGTTCAGCAGCCCAATGCAAGAAAGAATCAATCTACTATGAACTTCAGTATATAGGAGAAATTTGTGCGGCGCAACATAAATTAATGTGTTAGTGTGGTACGCTAAGATGATATCCTTGTAAGAAATCCACGCCAATATTTTTCATAAGGTTGGAAATTTCTGCGCTTTCTACAGATTCAGCTATAGTTTTGATTCCCAGTTCGCGACTGAGATGAACAATTCCCTTCACAATTGCAAAAGCTCTTGGGTCTTTTATGCTATCTAGGACTAGATTGCCGTCAATTTTTAAAAAAGTCAGACCCGCCATTATGCGCAATTGGGATATAGATGTGTTGCCACTTCCGAAATCATCAAGCGCAGTATTACACCCTAATTTCTTCATATTACTCATAAAGCGTAAAAAGTTATTTGTGTCCATTGCTGCAGTTTCTGTGATCTCCACAGTGAGTCGCTTTGCTATGGAGCTTTTGGTATTGAGTAACTGAAATGCAACCTTTTCCCACTCGCCGTCTTGGATTGTAATGGGGGATACGTTGATATTGAGTTGTAAGTTCTGATTTATATATAGTTCATATATTCCCATTTTTAATACTTCAATATCGACCCTCCCTATTGTTCCGAATTCTTCTGCGGCGTTTATGTACTGCGCTGCGGATATGAATTTTCCACCTGAATTTTTGACTCGCAAAAATCCCTCATAAAATACGCTCGTCATACTTTTCGTATCCACTATTCCTTGAAAGGCCAATTTGATGTCTCCCGTTAGGATGTTGTGTTGCAGGTGCTTTATCAGCTTTACATTTTCGAAGAATTCAGTTGATTGAGGGTTGCCATCCTCTGCTTCCAAGGAAAAATTCCTTTGTGATTTTTGCATACTCAGATGTAAACGGTGCATGAGTACGTAAAAATCGTCTTGGTGTTGAATGAGTTCTTGACCGATTCTGATTTTTGGCAGGATCCCATACCCGAGTTTGCTATTTTGATTAAAGATCTGCGATAAGTGCCCATGAATGTAATTGATGTTACCCAGGATGGATTCTCTGGTGGAGTCACTCAGCAACAAAAGGAAGCAGTTGTAACTAATCCTTTGCAACAGAGCGTCATCATTTAGAGTGAGTCTGACTATGTGACGAAGATATTCGATGAAATCCAGTTCTTCTAGATATTCGAGTACAATTAAATTATCTATGCTTATCAGGACGCATGCAGACTCGTCTTGTTTTGGTGCTTTAGCGCAAAATGTTTGAATTGATTGGATAACTTCTCTACGAAAAAGGTCCTCGTACTCGGTAGATTGAGAGAATTGGTTTTGGTGATCTTGGATTTTCATAAAAGTTCCTTAATGAGGATTAAACCTGTGCATACGAGAAATCAATGAAAACAAGTTCTCTAAAAGACTGCTTCACTCATTGATAGTGATTAGATAATGTAAACTACTTCAAGTGGTCTGGGGTGAAAAAGTCACATTTAGATTTACTCCTGCCTTCATTGCTCAACCATAGGGACCCATCTTAATCCTGTTTATCACGATGACCTTCATAAATAGTGCGGGCTAATGTTAAACTTTTATTAAGATTACATGGTAATCGTATCGATGGCAAGAGAAATTTCGCGCTTAGGTTGCGTGATCGGGCCGAAATTAGTACCCCCTTATCTCTAGGACTTTGAAGAGAGTTCCCATGTCTTTTAGTAGGAATTTGAGTTGGAATGAGGTGGATACAGGTATTCTTTGATACGTGATAAACACGTCATCTTGTAGAGAGGTATTTTTATGGAAGAATGAAAATTGTTTCAATAAAAAGTCTTGTAGTGTACAGAGTTGAGTTTCGTGTTCAGGAAAGATCTTCAATAACGCTGAAAAATCAACCTCGGCCGATATATCCGCTTCTCCTATATGCATAAAGATGCTTGAAAGAGTCGTGTGGTTGCGAATAGTGCGTAGGGTGCTTGTTTTTGGTGAGGTTGTATATCCGTAATCTATTATCAATGCCCTTGCACAAGTGTATTGTGTGAATAATCCAGCGATGCTGTTAGCGGTTATGTGACAGAGTGGGGAGGTTTCTAATATGTCTCCCGCATCGAGATGCGAAGATGGTTGGTGGATGGTATTGTGGGGCGATGTTTTGAATTGGAATCCGCCATCTTTCTCATTCAAGCATACCATGACTTCTGCGAGGATTCCTGATTGTGTTCGTGCAAATTGTTTTATCGGCAATGCGTCGAAAAATTCGTTAGCTAAGACTATTACCATGCTTGTCTTTTGTGCGTTGGGAATTGAATCCTTTTTAATTAGTTCACTAATGCTATGATAATGAGTTATTGGTAGTGATGTTTGTAGTGTCTTTAATTGTTGTTTTCGTAATGTGGGGCTTGATTCGATTAAGATGATTTCGCATATATTCCTGCGCAAATTATGTGGTATCATGCTTAATATATCTGCGAGCATAGTGCCCATTCCCGGCCCCAATTCAACCAAGGTTGTGCTCGGTATATTGCCTCCGTGTTTCGCGGCTGCGATGCCCCATTGTTCAATGATCCATTTGGTAATCGCATAGTTAAACATTCGGCTTAATTCTGGGGCCGTGATAAAGTCTTTTGTAAGATTTTCTGATTGTGCATAATAATTTGCCGATAGGATGGCTAAGAATTGGTCTAGGTTTAGTGGGCCGCAATGAGTGATTAGGCTCCGCAGGTGTTTCTCTATATTGTGATGGGATGGGGTGTACAAAGGACTTTCCTGATATAGGTTAGGTCGATGGAAGAGGGGGTGAGTTGGCAGCTCTGGGTCGGTTAATTGACTTTTATCAAATTTAGGTGTTGTAATCGGTCCACGTTTTTATTTTTTACTTATGTTTAGGTTATATGGTCAAAAATTGCAAGGGTGTTCAGGTTCTAAAATTGGAAAATTTCGGTGATTTACAGCTTCCAGCTTATGCAACAGAACATAGCGCTGGGATGGATTTATTGGCTGCAATAGATGGCGAACTTGTCATTTCTCCGATGAAGAGAGTGGGGGTTCCTACGGGGCTCAGTATAGCTGTTCCGGAAGGATGTGAGGCCCAAATTCGGTCGAGATCTGGATTAGCCTATAATCACGGAATATTCGTGCTAAATTCTCCGGGAACAATTGATGCAGATTATCGGGGCGAAATTCGTATTATATTGATGAATTTGGGTGAAGCTGATTTCACAGTTAGCCGTGGTATGCGTATTGCACAAATGGTTTTTGCAAGTTACATGCATGTGAGTTTAGATGTGGTGAATGTATTGTCAGAAACACATCGTGGATCTGGTGGGTTTGGCTCTACTGGGGCTATTTAGCGACAGAAATTGGAGCAATCACCCATTACAGTAAAGGTAGTTGTTACTTGGTACGCGATGCCGTGTTATAGTGATGCTATCTGGGGTAACGATATTTGTCGAATTCATCGATGCCTACACATCACTGATTATACAGAGCTTGCTCATTCTTTACGTCAACTGGGATGACTATAAGAAATTCATTACGCAAGTAACAACCGATTCTACTATATCCAGAATTATATAACTGCTTTTGCTATATTAGCAGAGAGCGCCCCTGGTTGACGGAAGTAGAACGCCTGTGCTACACTAGAAATGATAGGGCTCTAGATTAGTAGTGATCATATTTTAATAAATTAGGAGGGGAATCATATGCAAAACAATAACGCACAGCAGGCCGCCCGTGAACAGCTGATCATAACATGCCATGATGTGATAATGGAAGGAAATGCATGGCATCACCAAGGGCAACAGACCAGCCGTGAGAGTGTATTGCGGGACATTGAGGAATATTTTCAAACACACGCATCAAAAATTCAAAATGGAGAATGCGTTCCTCTAATTGCTATAAACTCACATGGTGATGGCAAGTCTCTAAGGATGGCCAATGATAGCAGATTGGGGGCACAAGAACTTATGGATTATATTGGTAAGTGCAGAAGTAAATTTAATTTGCGAGAGAAACCATGCACCCTTTATTTAAGTGCGTGTATGGCCGGACTTAATACAGGTTATATAGAGTCTGCAGGCCCTAATTTTAACTTTCTCTATCATTCTAA
>Ga0247839_1002861_pt1 | contig 24948 bp, 22 predicted proteins | sample LaCruzMarch2015__6_FD_192405 | JGI IMG/M metagenome (GOLD analysis project Ga0247839, IMG submission 192405) | Freshwater microbial communities from meromictic Lake La Cruz, Castile-La Mancha, Spain - LaCruzMarch2015_16m | ecosystem: Environmental > Aquatic > Freshwater > Lake | place: Spain... | reverse complement strand
CTTTTGCACAATCAACGCATTGGTGTGGATTTGAAAAAAACCTTGAAAAAGCCTTGGCTAAAGACCCTTCACTGCTCCAAAAGCATGAAGATTTTGTGCGTGCCACTGCTGAAGTAAAAGCATCGCGCTTAGCGGGTGAAGTGCAGCGCGGTGGCGGACCTCGCATCATTCCTGTGGTATTTCATGTGGTGCACATGGGTGGTGCAGAGAATATCTCCAAGGCTCAAATTGAAGACCAGATTCGCATTTTGAATGAGGATTTTAGCCGCACAAATGCCGATACCGTAAACACACGCGACATTTTTAAGCCAGTAGCATCTATTCCAGATGTAGAATTTCGTCTTGCAAAACTTGACCCTCAAGGCAATTGCACTGAAGGTATAAATCGTATTTTTTCTCCATTATCGGAGAATGCTGATGATGCCGTGAAAGCCGTAAGCTACTGGAACAGCAGCAAGTATTACAATGTTTGGGTTGTAAATTCGATAGACAATGATGGTGAACCTGGAACTATTTTAGGTTACGCACAATTTCCGGGTTTTGGCGCAGCCGCTACAGATGGAGTGGTTGTTAGGGCGGATAGGGTAGGTAGTATTGGCTTTGCAATTCAAGGAGATGCAGGGCGTACTTTGACTCACGAAACGGGGCATTGGCTGGGACTTTATCATACATTTCAAGGAGCTTGTAATGGTGGATTTTTTGGAGAACCAATTGACGATACACCTCCAGTTTTCGAGGCCAATTATTCCTGTAGTTTCAACCTCAACAGCTGCACCAACGACAATCCTGACCTGCCAGATCAAATTGAAAACTACATGGACTATGCCAATGGCAGTTGCATGAACATGTTTACCCTAGGACAAAAAGATGCAATGGATGCTGTTTTGTCTGGCTCGCGTAGCAACATAAGGTCTGCGAATAACCTGTCACAAACGGGTGTTGATGATCTTACACCTCCTTCATGCGCTCCTTATGCACTCTTTTATGCAGAAGAAACGTTGGCATGTACGGGTGAACCTGTATCCTATAACGATGATTCCTACAACGGAGAAGTGACCACCTATGCATGGGAATTTCCTGGGGGTTCACCAGCGGTATCTAGCGCTGCAAATCCAAACGTAACCTACAGTGCGCCAGGAATCTATTCAGCGACTCTTACCGTTTCCAATTCCCAAGGTTCTGACAGCTATACACAAACTAATTATGTTCGTGTGCTTCCAAGTGTTGCCCAGGTAAATAGTTTCTTTCTTTTCGAAGGTTTTGAAGCCGATGAAGACCAATTTTTCGTGCTCAACGATTTTGGCAATCAATGGACCAAATCAAATACAGCTTTTACGGATGCGCATTCTATTTTTATAAATAACTTTTCAGGAAATCCTGTAGGAAGCTTGGATGAATTTATTCTCCCTTCTGTGAACATGACAAACATCGGTAACCCACGTTTGTACTTCAAAGTAGCCTATCGCACCCGCAGCGGTCTAGCAGATCAATTACGCGTGTTAGTTTCTGCCGATTGCGGTCAAACGTGGTCTGTAAGATATAGCAAAACAGGTTCTAGCTTGGCTTCTGTAGCTGGAAATCAGGCAAGTGCATTCACTCCAGCCACCGCTGCCGATTGGAAAGAAGAAGATTTCAGCCTTTCTAATTATAGTACTGCAGAAAATTTGCTCGTGAAATTTCAGAGCAAAAGCGATGCCGGCAACAACATTTATGTAGACGATATCCAGATTTCTGGTCCGTTGTCCATTCAAGATAACGTTTCCACTTTCCAAGTTGGCATTCAACCCAATCCAGTGCGAGACGAAGCAGTCTTAGTATTGGATATGGTAACGGCAGAGCAAGTTACTATATCTGTTTCTGATATTACAGGAAGACAAGTTGCCACCGTTTTTAATGGTGTAGCGCAGCAAGGCGAGAATCGGTTTTCCATTACATCATCTGCACTGGGTCGTTCAGGTTTGTTTTTAGTAACCGTGCAAACTGCTAATGCGCAACAGGTTCAAAAACTTGTTGTTCAGCCTTAAGACGATGATTCCGATTCCTGTTAATAATCAGTTTTATAGCTGATTATTCTCAGGTTACGCCCGTTGGTTTTTACCCTCTTTTGAGCCAAGAACAAAGGCCATGAAAAAAGGAGAGTTAATTACAAAGATTATGACAGCTCAAGTTGTCACTATCAATCTAAAGCATTCGTTAAGTCATGCTGAGGCATTATTTGCGAAGCATAAAATACGCCACATTCCTGTGGTCAATGGACAAGAGTTGATTGGTATGTTAAGCCTTACCGACTTATTGCGCCTCAGTTTTATGGACAACTATGGAGATGATGAAAGTTCTGTAGATACTGCCGTTTACAGCATGCTTAGCGTAGAACAAGTGATGGTTTCAAATCCTGTTACCGTGCAGTCTGAGCAATCTATTAAAGAAGTGGCAGAGATTTTAGCTTCAAGAGAATTTCATGCGTTGCCTGTTATAGAAGGAACAAAACTGGTGGGAATTGTAACCACTACCGACCTAATCAAGTATTTATTGCAGCAGTACTAAAGGAAATAGCCTCACGCTTTAAGGGGTTTTGGCGTGATGGTTTTGCGTCAATGTTTGGAAACCGAAAGGCTCCAGCATTGGCGCATTTTTTTGTACTTTTTTTGGGATGAAAGGAGAAAGCTCGATTTCCAAAAGGGAAGTAAATGTGATTCCCAGACCTTACTTTCGTGTAAATACTTTATGCCGTGATTTCAACTCTACTGCGCAATTTGATTCGAACCGTTTCTAAACGGAGTCTTCCACTTGTTGAAGGGGAGATGCAATTTCCTCAATTAAAAGATAGGGTTGAGGTGGTGCGCGATGCCTTTGGGGTTCCGCATATCTATGCGCAAAACTTATCGGATCTTGTTTTTGCTCAAGGTGTTGTTCACGCGCAAGACCGTCTTTTTCAGATGGAATTGAATCGCAGGCTTGCCACCGGAACTCTTGCTGAATTGGTTGGAAAAGACGCTCTAGACACCGATCGTGCGGTTCGCGTTTTTGGATTTCATCGGCTGGCAGCAAAAGATGAGGCTTTGCTCGATGATGAGATTTCCAATCTGCTGGATAATTATCTCTCAGGCATCAATGCGTATTTATCGTCCAATTATCAGAAGCTGCCTATTGAGCTTAAAATGTTGGGGAAGAAACCAGAACCTTGGACTCGCATTCATCTGCTTGCCTTTTCGCGTTTAATGAGTTGGCAAATGTGTTTTGCTTGGCAAGGTGAGTTGGTTCGCACCAAGCTAGTTGAGAAACTTGGCGAGCAGCGCGCCTCTGAACTTGACCCACGATATCCAACGGGCAATCCTATTGTTCTTCCTCATGGCATTGAAGAATTTACCGTAAATCTAAACGGAGCTTTTGAAGCGATAAACGGGCCTTATTTGCAACAGACGGGTGGAAGTAATGCATGGGCAATTAGTGGAAAACATACGGAAACGGGGAAGCCATTTCTTGCCAACGACCCGCATCTGCCCATGCTTCTTCCCTCCATTTGGTATGAAAATCATTTGCATAGCCCCAATTTTGAGGTGGCTGGCGTTTCTATTCCGTGCCTTCCATTCGTGCTAATTGGCCACAATCGCCATATCGCTTGGGGAATAACGTTGGCGTATACCGATGTTCAGGATATTTTTATGGAGGAATTCATCTCTGCGACAACCTATCGTTTTGGGCAAGAGGAGCGCAAGGCGAATATTTACGAGGAAGTAATTCACGTAAAAAAAGCGGATGCAGTGGTGGAGCGTGTGGCAGAAACTCACCATGGCCCAGTCATTAGTGGTGTGGTGGATTGTGCTGGAATGCAAGTATCCATAGCCTCCGCTTGTTTGCAGCCTGGAACGCTGTTTCGAGGATGGTTTAATCTGAATCGAGCCACAGGATGGAACGATTTTGTGGATGCGCTTCGCCATTTTTCGACTCCTGCGCTTAACGTGGTCTATGCAGATGTCGCTGGAAATATTGGTTATTGGGTCACAGGAAGTGTTCCTATTCGTGCCCGAACCAAAACGATGCAGCTTTTTGAAGGGCATTCAGGAAAAGACGAATGGAAAGGATTTGTTCCGTTCGAAGCAATGCCACATTGTTTAAACCCAAAAAGTGGCCGCATAATTTCATGCAATCACAAAATTGTGACCGATGATTTCGCCTATTTTCTTGGAAATTCTTGGATGAGTGGCTATCGCGCGAAGCGACTAGAAGTATTGTTGGGTGAGGAAAGGAAATATACGTTGGCTGAAATGGGTCAATTTCAAATGGACGTTTTTTGTGCTCCAGCCATAGAATTGAAAGCTCATTTTGAAGGATTGAAAGTGGATGATGTTCGGGCTAAGCGAGCATTAGAAATTTACCAGAATTGGGATGGACAACTGACATCAGATAGCATTGGTGGCTGCATTTATCAAGTGGTAAGAACAAAACTTGTTGAGCTCTTATTTCTTCAACCTTTAGGAAAATCCTTGATGGAAGATTTTATTGGCAAACCATTTCACCCCTTACTTTCTGGAATTACAGAGCTGTATGGGCATGATACCACAACCTTACTTCGATTGCTTTCTGATGGGGAGAATTCCTGGGTACGAGATGCTGGTGGGAAAGAGAAGCTGCTTAAAGACGCGCTTCAAGCCACAGTGAGTTGGTTGGGTTCGCAATTGGGCGATGACCCTAGCAATTGGCAATGGGGCAAACTTCACGGCTTGGTGTTTGAGCATCCCATAGGAAAGAAAAAACCATTTGATAAGGTCTTTAATATTGGCCCAATACCCATGGCGGGCGATACAGATACAGTGCAGCAAACTGCTTTTTTTCGGGAGCAAGGCTTTGGTGGACATTTGGTTTGTGCCAGCTACAGGCAGGTTATTGACCTTTCTGATTTATCGAAATCCATCAACATGTTCGCTCCAGGAAACTCAGGTCAATTGGGAAGCAAGCATTACAATGACCTAACGCATTTGTGGCATGCTGGCAAATTCAAGCCAATGGGTTGGGGAAAAGTCCTAGGCAAAAAGCTTCAATTAAAGCCATAAAAAAAAGGCTATTCCAAATAAATGGAATAGCCTTTCTTTTAATCAAAAGTGAGAATTACTTCATCAAACGGATAACTTGTCCATTATCTGTGCGAAGTAGATAGTGACCTACTGATTGCTTGGTTAGGTCAATGCTATTCGAGTTGGTAATTGTAGTTACAACTTGACCAACCACATCATATACAAGCCCACTTACCTTTTCTGTCAATCGGAATTCTCCAGTTGCAGAAGGATTTGGATAGGCGGAAATAGTTGTAATTATTTGGTCGTCAATACCAACAGTAATACATTCGCTGTTGGCTGCACCTGGAGTGCCGAATACTTCAATTCCATTTACAATAACACCTGTGCCAGTGGTAGAAGCAATCCAACTTTCCAAAAGTGTCCCGTCCGAAGTTGGGTCGCAGCGCTCTAGCGATGCTCCTCCACCATTAGCTGCTGCAGGCCATGACACTAAATCATCATAGCGAACTGTATCTACCAATGTTCCATTTGCATCGCGAAGGCTTAATCCTTCTCCGTTGTTAGTCAATGCTTCAGCCGTCCATTCTAAACTCTGCACTCCCAAAGTATTGCTTAAAGCCTCCGCATTAATACTTAAAAGGCCGTAAGTACCAGGTGCAATTGCAGGCAAACCACTTGGAACCACATACTGCACACCAGTAAAATAAAATCCAGTTAAATCAACGTCTGTAGAGCCGTAATTATAAATCTCAAGGTACTCCAATGTATCCACTCCAGCTTCTGGTGGGTTGAACATTATCTCGGTAATTGCGATGGTTGCAGCACCGCCATTGGTTTGTGCCACGACAGCTTGATTTGAGCAAAGCACAAATCCAGTCAATAGGGCAGCAGAAAAGGAAAAAAGTAATTGTTTTCTCATGATTTTATGTTTGGTTTGGTTGCAAAGATAAGAGGAGAGTATTACGCTAACGCTATCATTTTTTAGCTGTTTACTTTCCCGTTTTGGGAACCACATCCAACCACTCAGCACTAGTTAAAATAGATGAATTTATGCGGTAGTGTAGCCAATAATCAAGGCTTTTGCGATAATTCGATTTATCACAGTTTTCTTCTAAAAAACTAGCCCAGAGCAGCGCTATAGTTAGTTCGGCAAGATAAAAAGCCAAATCTCGCGAACTCGCTAGGAGGTGTTGTCCATTTTTTGCTTGCTCAAAATGGTTGATGAAAACGGCATATCGCGATGCAATAATCTCCCATTGTTGGTCGGAAGCGCCTTTACGTTCTTTAATGGCTCGCTCTGCAAAAAGTCTAAATGCGTTAAGTCCATTTTCCTTGTCTATGGCACGAAGCATATCAAGCGAAAGCACATTAGTGGTTCCTTCCCAAATACTCAGCACTTGCGCATCACGAAGCATGGATGGAATACCACTATCCTCTAAGTAGCCCAATCCGCCAAACATTTCAATATGTTCAGAGGCTACTGCAATAGCTTGCTTGGCAGAATATAACTTGGCAACGGGCGTCAGCAATCGCAAAACTCCTCGTTCTTCGTCAGTCGAAGTATTGCATTCTTCCTTGCCCAACAATCGAACAAGAAAAAATGCCAATAACCCATTGCTTTGATAGGTAATTTCTAATTCACGCAGATTTTTTTGGTAAAGCAAATGATTGCCAATCGGTTGACCAAATGCCTCACGTTCTGTACTATACGCTTTACATAGCGCGTAAGCTCTTCGCATATAAGACACAGCACTTATGGTGTTGTAAATACGAGTAATGTTGAATAGCGTGGAAATTGTGCGTACGCCTTTGTTGGCTTGTCCAACCATAATTGCATTTGCTCCTTTCAGCAAGAGTTGCGCTGTGGGAAGTGCTTTGGTTCCAAGCTTATCCTTTAATGCCTCTACTTCAATGCCATTTAAGCGCCCACTGTCATCTCGAATGGGTAAATAGAATAATGATAATGGCGCACGTTCACCTTCTTTTGGTTGTTCTACAGATGCCAACGTGAATGCCATGTGCGCAGTAATTGCAGATGTAAACCACTTGTGACCATGCAATTCAAAACCATTTTTTTGTACGATGGCTAATGTCATCGAACGCGACACATCCGAACCGCCTGTTCTCTCGGTCATCCATTGACCACTTGTTTTGAATTTATCTGGATTTCGCGAAATAAGTCCCGAATAAATTTCGCCTTTTAGATAGTCATTACCATGCAATTCAATCAAGCGTGCTGCACCATCCGTCATGGCCAATGGACACGTGTATATGGCCGAAGACGCTGTATACAAGTACAATTTCGTGAATTGATAGAGTCTTGAGAATTCGCCATATTTCCTTTCGTATCCAATTGCAACCAATCCTTCCTCGGCTGCTACTCGCTCTAAATTGAGCCATCCTTGCGATACTTGAATGTGGTCTACTCTTTTTCCCCAAGCATCAAATTGCGTAAGTTGGGGAGGATTTTTTTCCGCCTCTCTAGCCCACACAATGCAATCTGTAGCTACTAGCTTACCAAATTCCTGAAGATTTGGGGTAATTACTTCTAGGACATGTGCGGGCAAATTTGTAGCTAGATAGTCTTGAAGAAATTGGTCGTCCACAAACTCATTTTTGAGCGTTGGTGGAGATTGTAGAAAATTAGAGTAAGGAGTATGAGTCTGCATTTTTTGCTATCAAGTAGCAAAAGTATGCCATCCGCCAGTACTGCGAAGTACCCTACAGATTTGAACTAAAAATTAGTAAGAAATGCCCTATTTAACCTTGGACTAGTGTTCCAATGCGTTCACCTGCCAATAGTTTGCGCAAGTTTCCTCCTCCATCCATATCAAAAACAATTATGGGCAATTTATTTTCATGACAAAGGGTAAAAGCAGTCATGTCCATCACTTGAAGCCCACGTTTGAAAACCTCGGTAAACGTTATGGTATCGAACTTTACTGCTGTTGGATCTTTCTCTGGGTCGGCAGTATAAATACCATCCACGCGTGTCCCTTTTAGGATAACGTTTGCCTCTATTTCAATAGCTCTGAGCGAAGCAGCGGAATCTGTTGTGAAATATGGATTGCCAGTGCCCGCACCAAAAATTACCACACGACCTTTTTCTAAATGGCGAACTGCTCGTCTACGGATAAATGGTTCGGCAATCTCGTCCATCTTAATGGCAGACATCAACCGAGTACTCACATTCAAATTTTCTAAAGCGGATTGAAGCGCCATACTATTAATCATAGTGGCCAACATTCCCATGTAGTCACCTTGCACTCTATCCATTCCACCCTGTGCCGCCTGAATACCTCTAAAGATATTCCCTCCACCAATCACGATTGCTACTTCAATTCCGCCTTCAACCACTTCTTTTATCTCTTGAGCATACTGCACCAACCTGCTATGGTCAATGCCGAATTGTTTGCTACCCATAAGCGATTCTCCGCTAAGTTTCAGTAGTATTCTTTTGTAGTGCATGGGTAAGTTTTGGGAAATGAAAACAAAAAAAAGAGGACCGAAGTCCTCTTTTTTGAATGAATTTTAATTTAGTGAAAACCGCTTGAAATCGGTTACAGTCAGTTCTTTATCGGATTGAGAAAGATATTCCTTCACGCTGATTTTACCGTCTTTCACAAATACTTGCTCAAGCAAGGTGCTTTCTTTGAAAAATTTGGCCAAACGACCTACAGCAATTTTTTCCGCCATATCCGCTGGTTTTCCTTCTTGAATAGCAAGGTCTTTTCCAATTTCGATTTCTTTATCTACCACCGATTGCGGAACACCTTCTTTATTTACAGCAACAGGAGCCATTGCAGCAACTTGCATCGCAACATCTCTGGCAACTGAATCAAGGTTCCCACCTTTGTTAAGACCTACAATAGAACCCACTTTGTTCCCTGGGTGATTATAGGCAACTACTGTAGCAGCTTTAATGTACTCCAAACCAGAGATTTCAACTTTCTCGCCTGTTTTGCCAGACAAGTTAGTTAAAGCATCAGCCACAGTTGCGCCATCATAAGAAAGCGCAATTAGGGCTGCAATATCAGCGGGTTGTTTTTCAAGGGAAAGATTCAACAAATCGTTTGCAAACGCTACAAACCCTTCGGTTTTGGCTACAAAGTCTGTTTCGCAGTTTAGGACCACAATTGCACCAAGACCATTTTTAGAACCGCCTAATACAACTCCTTCACGAGCATCGCGGTCTGAGCGCTTTGCAGCAACTTTTTGACCCTGTTTACGAAGAATATCAACCGCAACTTCCATGTCGCCATTGGCTTCAACAAGTGCATTTTTGCAATCCATCATTCCAGCTCCCGTTTGCTTACGCAATTCGTTTACTTGTGATGCGGTAATCTGTGCCATTTAATTAAGTGTTAAATCGATAAAAATTTAGAAACCATAGCAATGTTAGCGGAGAGAACTGAGCCCTTCCACATTTAATCACTGAAGGCCACGAAGTGTAATTGAATTAGGCGTTGGCGCTTTCAGAAGCTTCTGCGGCTTGTTCCTCATCTTTAGAAACGTCTTTACCAGCTTTACGCTCAGCAAGACCTTCTGCGATTGCATCTGTAATTGCTTTCACAACCAATTCTACTGCGCTAGCAGCATCATCATTTCCTGGAATAGCAAAATCAACATCCTTAGGGTTTCCGTTGGTATCAACAATCGCCAAAGTTGGGATGCCCAATTTATGAGCTTCGTTAACAGCAATATGTTCTTTCACGATGTCTACAATGAAAATTGCTGATGGAAGACGTGTAAGATCAGCTACAGAACCCAAGTTTTTCTCAAGTTTTTCGCGCTGACGGGTCACCATGAGACGCTCACGCTTTGACATAGTTTCGAAAGTGCCGTCAGTGGCCATTTTATCAATCGAATCCATTTTGCGAACCGCTTTACGAATTGTAGCAAAGTTGGTAAGCATTCCACCTGGCCAACGCTCCGTTACATAAGGCATGTTCACTCGTTGAGCTTCTCTAGCTACAATGGCTTGAGCTTGCTTTTTAGTCGCAACAAAAAGAATTTTTTTGCCAGCTTTAGCCATACTGCGAGCAGCATTGCATGCATCCTCAAGTTTTGCTGCGGTTTTGTTCAGATCAATGATGTGTGTTCCGTTCTTCTCCATAAAGATATACGGAGCCATTGCTGGATTCCATTTGCGTTTAAGGTGTCCGAAGTGAACTCCGGCATCAAGCAATTGCTGTACTGTAGGTTGAGTCATTCTAGTAGGCTAAATTGAAATACGATTGATATACAAGGATTAACGCTTGCTGAATTGGAATCTCTTACGAGCTTTCTTCTGACCGAACTTTTTGCGTTCAACCATGCGCGAATCGCGAGTCATAAGACCTTCTGCTCTTAAAGCAGGCTTGCTTTCTGCATTGATTTTTACCAAAGCACGAGAAATTCCTAGAGAAACAGCTTCTGCTTGTCCAGTTATTCCACCGCCAGCTACGTTTACAGTTACATCATACGTTCCTGCTACAGAAAGCACCAAGAATGGACGATTTACAGTGTTTTGTAATTGAAGGGTTGGAAAGTATTCGTTCGCAGCGCGTTTGTTAACTACGATTACGCCTTTTCCAGGCTTAAGGTAAACGCGGGCTACCGCTGTTTTTCTTCTTCCAAGTGAGTTGATGATTTCCATCAGGATGCTATTAAGATCAGTTCAGTGAAATAGTACGTGGTTTTTGTGCCTCATGCGGATGCTCAGTAGAGCCATAAGCATGTAGGTTATTGAAAAGAGCGCGTCCAAGACGGTTCTTTGGTAACATACCTTTTACAGCACGAGTTACCAACCCTGATGGGTCTTTTGCCAAAACCTGATCAACAGATCGTGAGCGTTGTCCACCTGGATGTCCAGTGTAGTGAATATATTCTTTAGTGTCGCGCTTGTTTCCTGTAAGAAGGACTTTGTCCGCGTTAACCACAATAACGTTATCACCACAATCCACGTGCGGAGTGAAATTCACTTTGTGTTTTCCGCGAATGTAGTACGCCACTGTTGAGGCCAAACGGCCTAGTGGTTGATTCTCAGCGTCAATAACGACCCACTCTTTTGTGGCGGTCGCCTTGTTTGCCGAAATGGTCTTAAAGCTTGGTGCTTTCAGTGTTGCCATCTTGTTTTCCTTCTACTAATAGTTTTTCTCCCCCGAATTTGGGGGTGCGAAGATAGATATGTTTTTTTGAAATTAACAACAGTTCGTTAAAATCTCTTTTTTAGTTTTCATTATCCAATGATAATTGGCTTTTGAGCAAGGTTTGCAGGTGTTTTGACGCAATCAAGAGATAACCTTTAGCTCTTTTGCAACTTCAGTAAAGGCAGTTATGGCCTTATCAAGCTGTTCTTTTGAGTGAGCCGCAGAAACTTGAACGCGAATTCGTGCTTGTCCTTTTGCCACAACAGGATAAAAGAAGCCTACTGCGTAAATTCCCTTATTGAGCAATTGCTCTGCAAATTTTTGCGCTAGTGGCGCATCATACAGCATTATAGGAACAATGGGAGAATCGCCAGGCTTTGTGGTAAGTCCCGCATTTGCAATTCCTTGTTTGAAATAGAGCGTGTTCTGCTCCAGTTTATCGCGCAACTCAGTGGAGTTGTTAAGAATCTCAAACACTTTATTGCCTGCGCCCACAATATTTGGAGCAAGAGAGTTGGAGAAAAGATATGGTCTAGAGCGTTGGCGCAACATATCTATCACTTCCTTTTTGCCAGAAGTAAATCCGCCCATTGCCCCTCCCAAAGCCTTGCCAAGTGTGGAAGTTATGATATCCACTCTTCCCATCACCCCGTTATATTCATGTGTGCCACGTCCGGTTTTTCCAATAAAACCAGTGGCATGGCAATCGTCCACCATCACAAGGGCATTATATTTATCCGCTAGGCCACAGATTAAATTGAGCTTAGCAATATCGCCATCCATGCTAAATACCCCGTCCGTAACAATAATTCGGAAGCGTTGCGATTGTGCTGCCTTAAGCTGTTCTTCCAAGTCGGCCATATCACTATGTTTATATCGGTATCGCACAGATTTGCACAAACGCACGCCATCTATAATGGAAGCATGGTTCAATTCGTCACTAATAATGGCATCCTCAGCACCAAAAAGAGGTTCGAAAACACCTCCATTTGCGTCAAAGCAAGCGGCATAAAGAATGGTGTCTTCCATGCCAAGAAATTCCGATATATTTCGTTCTAACGTTTTATGCGCGTCTTGGGTACCGCAAATAAACCGTACCGAACTCATGCCAAATCCGTGAGAATTCAGCGAGTCTTTCGCGGCTTGAATAACTTCTGGATGGGAGGAAAGTCCAAGATAATTGTTGGCACACATAATTATTACATCCTGACCAGTACTCACTTTTACTTGAGCGCCTTGCGGTGTAGTAATGATGCGCTCTTTTTTGAAAAGCCCAGCTTCTTCAATAGATTTCAATTCGGACTTCAAATAGTCGTGATAAGCTGCGTACATGTTCTTTTGGTTTGAGGAGGCCGAAGTTAGAAATGTTCCCTGCAAGCGTTTTGCTAATTCTCTTTATTTGCTTTTCATGCATTAGAAGATTAAGCACTCCGAAGATGCATTCTTATATTTGCAGTTCATTCAATTCAACTTAAAAAACTTAAAAAATGGCTTTCGAACTACCGAAACTTAAATATGCCTATGATGCGCTAGAACCACATGTGGATGCTCGCACAATGGAAATTCATTACACAAAGCACCATAATGCTTACACCACCAATTTGAACAATGCTCTTGCAGGAACTGGTCATGAAGGCGATTCCATCGAGGAAGTATTGGCCGCTGTGGGCAATTTTCCGCCTGTAGTGCGCAACAATGGAGGTGGTTTTTACAACCATTGCTTGTTTTGGGAAGTAATGTCGCCAAATGGTGGAGGGAAACCATCAGGCGATTTGGCTGCCGCTATTGATAGCGCATTTGGTTCTTTTGATGCGTTCAAAGAGGTTTTTAGTAAAGCTGCTACTACACAATTTGGCTCAGGTTGGGCGTGGTTATGTGTGCAAAAAGGAGGAAAAGTAGATGTTTGTGCCACTCCAAATCAAGACAATACGCTGATGCCAGGCATTGGTTGTGGAGGCACGCCAATTCTTGGACTCGATGTTTGGGAACACGCGTATTATCTGCACTACCAAAACCGCAGACCTGATTATATCGCAGCGTTTTTCAACGTGATTGATTGGGCTGAGGTAAGCAAGCGTTACGCTGCGGGTAAATAATTCAAGTACATGTTAGAATAAAAAAGGCTCGACCATTTTTGGTCGAGCCTTTTTTTTGTTGAATTAAATCGAAAGTTACTCTACAGTAACCGATTTAGCGAGGTTACGTGGTTGGTCTACGTTGCAACCACGCATCACTGCAATATGGTAGGACAATAGCTGCAATGGAATAGACGCAAGCAGCGGCATTAATTCCTCTTCTGTGCTTGGTACTTCAATGACGTGGTCAGCAAGGTCTGCTGCAACGGTGTCCCCTTTAGTCACAATAACGATAATACGACCTTTTCGTGCCTTAACTTCTTGTATGTTGCTAATCACTTTTTCATACGTACCTTTTTTGGTGGCAATCACCACTACGGGCATATCTGCATCAATCAAAGCGATTGGGCCATGCTTCATTTCGGCTGCAGGGTATCCCTCAGCATGGATGTATGAAATCTCTTTCAATTTAAGTGCTCCTTCCAAAGCCACTGGAAAATTATATCCTCGGCCCAAATAGAGGAAATTGCGTGAATCTTTGTATTCCGCTGCGATGTTTTTAATTAGCGAATCAGATTTGAGTGTTTCCTCTACCAACGATGGTATTTGTTGGAGGCTAGCGAGCAAAAGCTGCAACCTTGATTGGGTAATAGTTCCTTTCTTCTGAGCTAGGTGCAATGCCATGAGTGTAAGAACAGTCACCTGAGCAGTGAATGCTTTTGTGGATGCAACGCCAATCTCTGGTCCAGCATGGGTATATGAACCTGCGTCAGTGAATCGCGCTATGGTTGACCCCACAACATTGCAAATGCCAATTATCGTAGCTCCTTTTGACCGTGCAAGTTCTAGTGCTGCTAGAGTGTCAGCAGTTTCTCCTGATTGAGAAATAGCTATGACCACATCTTCTTCCGTAATAATTGGATTGCGATAGCGGAATTCTGAAGCATATTCAACCTCTACTGGTATGCGCGCCAAATCTTCTATCAAATATTCTCCCACCAATCCGGCATGCCAACTTGTGCCACAAGCCACTATGATAATGCGTTTCGCATTTATCATTTTTTGCTCGTAATCTATAATTCCACCAAGAGTAACTGTTCCCAATTCGGGATGTATGCGACCGCGCATACTATCGGATATAGACCTCGGTTGCTCAAAAATCTCTTTGAGCATGAAATGTGGATAGCCGCCTTTTTCCAGTTCCTCCAAGTGCATTTCTAACTCTTGGATGTATGGTGTTTTCGACTCATTCTCAATGGTGAGAATCCGAATAGGTTGCCCTCTTTTTAGTTCTACAATTTCTTCATCCTCCAAATACACTACATTTTTAGTGTACTCTATAATAGGCGTAGCATCCGATGCTAAAAAGTATTCATTCACACCAATACCAACTACCATTGGGCTACCCTTCTTCGCGCCAATCAGCGTGTCAGGATAGTTCTTGGAGATTACAACTATGGCATATGCGCCAACCACTTGGGTTAAAGCTTCGCGTACAGCGTCCAGAAGTGGTAATCGCTCATTTCTCTTTACATCTTCAATAAGATGGATAAGCACTTCGGTATCTGTATCACTTTTAAAAATGTGGCCACGTTTTTTTAATTCTTCGCGCAGCGTGTCGTAGTTTTCGATAATTCCATTGTGAATTATGGCCAACTCTTCATCGCCAGAGAAATGAGGATGAGCATTCACGTCATTTGGTTCGCCATGGGTAGCCCATCTTGTATGTCCAATGCCAACAGTGCCCGAAATGTCTTTGGTTGAAGCAAATTGCTCCAAGTTGGCAACTTTTCCTTTACACTTATAAATGTTAAGGTCTTTATGTAACAGGCAAACCCCCGCACTGTCGTATCCCCGGTATTCTAATCTGTTTAATCCTTTTATCAGGATTGGATAGGCCTCTTGATGCCCTATATATGCAACAATTCCACACATGATATTTATTCAATTACGGTGTAAGTTAAACGAAGTTTGAATGCCCTGTCGGCATGTGCTGTCCCATTAAAAATGCCTCTTCGGGCATTTACAGCATTTCCGGAATTCAATATGAATAGACCGTAATCGGGTTCAGTAATCGGATTGTTAAGAATGCTTTGAAGATGGCGGGCTACATTGAAAACATAGTCTTTTGTGGTGGACCGATAATCTCCTCCAAAATGCCCCTCGATTTCAAAAAAATCAATTAAAAAAAGGCTATTATTTGCAGAATCTACCCCTGTGGCTCGCAAAGAACTGGGTGGTGAGTATCTCGAAAAATCATTGTCCGATAAGGGAATTACAAGTTCCGCTCGGTTGATTGCTACAGTGCCTAAGTTTCGGAGATTGTTGAGATGTGGAATTTCAACTTTCACCTTCAATCCTGCCATGGCTTGCATATAGAGTTGATTTTTTCCAGCTTCTTCATCTCCTAAAATGGAAGTTATTGCGCTGGGATATTCGTGAGTGAAGCGCGTATGTGTTGCGCTAGAAACATCCACAGGCAGGAACAGTGATTTTGAAGCGGTGTCGGTATAGTAAAGTTCTACTCGAGTTACAGAAGAAACCATGTTAAAGTATAAGATGGCTCCTTGACCAGGTGCAAGCCCACTATTTTCGGGTATAATAGCCAATCCTTTGAAAGCAGCCACAAAGGCAGCATTATCAGCAAGTGTTGTGCTTGTTGAATTTAAAATTTCTTGCCCAAATGCGGGGTCTAATCGAATGCGAAGTGAAGGTGGAATGGTATCGTCATTCGTTACCACATTAGAAATCAAATCTGGACGAAAACCAATTTGCGCTAAAGGCACAGCATTGTAATTGTGTGCCACATTCGAATAGTAAGTAATGGTATCGTTTATATCATCTTCCAATCGGTAAACTCCAAGGCGTTGAAAACCTGAAAGTTTGTTTACCGTTCCATACGAACCAGCGTAAGCCAAATTCAATACAATAGAGTCAATTTGTGGGGCGTTGGGAAATGAAACGTTTGTTGAAGGCAATCGAAATTGGGTGAAAAGTTCTGATTTTGAAATTCCGAAGTCAGGGTCATTCATTTCACCAATTAAATAAGATGTGAGTCCAGAAGTAACTACAGAGTCATCCAAAATAGTACTCACCGTAACCGTAAACGTATCCACCCAAGCTACTGGATATCCTTCGCCCTCGGGCAATACTTCTAGGCCAATGAGTTCAGGGTCTTTGCAAGCAGGTGTAAATACGACAATGGCCAACAAAATGGCTAAAACAGGTCGCAGCGACTTAAAGTTGGTCATAAATAAAAAATGCAAAGTGAACCAGTTGGTAAAAAAGAACATCGGGAATTCAGGCTCAAAATTACCTGATTCCCGATATCTTCTGTAAGGTGACTAATCAAGATGCAATCCGCGCAAGATGTCCTGCTGGGAGAGTAAAAATTAATCTGCTAAAATTGTGGTTTCCGACAATACTTCTGAATAAAACTCAGAGTAGGCATCAATATACGTTTCTTCATTTTGAACGTTTAGCGTAGGCTTACCAGAAGCAATGGCGGCTGCTAGCACATCAGCATGAACATTCTCGTTGCCAATGATTAGTGCGTCAGAATAGGCAATTCCAGCTTTAGCTAAACCAACATGACTTGTATTTGCAAATGCTTGCACGTCTTCATCAGTAAGCGTATCAAACTTCACTTTATCGGCCATTCGGCTATCCAAGTCGTTTGTGTAGGTATCATCATATAAAGAGAAAACCAATTTTGCATTTTCAAAAATTGGATCATCCTTATACACAGTTTTCACAAAGAAAGGAAGCAGTGAAGTCATCCAACCGTGACAATGAATCACATCTGGAGCCCAACCTAACTTTTTTACAGTTTCCAAAACGCCACGGCAAAAGAAAATAGCCCGTTCGTCATTGTCGGCATATTCTGTTCCATTCTTGTCGGTTAGCGTTGCTTTCCGTTGAAAGTATTCGTCATTATCAATAAAATACACCTGCATTCTTGCGGGTTGTATCGAAGCTACTTTAATGATAAGTGGATGGTCGTTATCATCAATAATCAAATTCATTCCAGACAGACGAATCACCTCGTGCAACTGGTTCCTTCGCTCATTCACATTGCCAAACCTCGGCATGAATGTTCTAATTTCTCTACCTCTTTCTTGTATTCCTTGCGGAAGATGTCTTCCAATCATTCCCATCTGACTTTCGGGCAAATAGGGGGTAATCTCTTGTGAAACGAATAGAACTCTCTCCTTGGTGGCCATATGTAAGGTGTTTAGGTGAAAATAGCTTGCAAAGATAAGTATAAAAAAATCGGCAATAATCAAGGTAGTTTGTTGTTAATTGAGTAAATCACTTTCTCTTACGAAAAAAATAGTTTCTGCGCAATGCCTGTTTTCATAGTTTCGTCCGCTCATTCCTTAATGTTCAAATGAAGGTGTTTCGCACGGTTGCCGACCTTGCAAGTTGGGTCGATAATCAATATGCTGCTAAGCGAACCATTGGATTTGTTCCAACAATGGGAGCACTTCATGCTGGACATATAGCGGTGGCGAACAAAGCCAAAGCAGAAAACGATGTGGTTGTGGTTTCGGTTTTTGTAAATCCCATTCAGTTCAACAATCCAAACGATTTAAGTCGGTATCCCCGAACTTTTGAATCAGATAATCTCATGTTGACGGAAGCTGGAGTGGATGCCATGTTTTTCCCAACGGTAGATGAAGTTTATCCTGTGGCCCGCACTGTAGCTTATGAGATGGATGGATTAGATGCCCACATGGAAGGGCCAAATCGTCCAGGACATTTTAATGGAGTAGTACAAGTGGTAACACGACTTTTTGATATTGTTCGTCCAACTCAGGCCTATTTTGGAGAGAAGGATTTTCAGCAATTGGCCATTATTCGGCATATGACCCAAAAACTAGGCTATGATGTGAATGTGGTTGGATGCGAAACGGTTCGGGAAGAAAGTGGTTTGGCCATGAGTTCAAGAAATGCGCTGCTCACACCTCAAAATACAGCATTGGCAATTCACATATACAGAATTATGGCAGAAGCCAAGGAAGCGCTTCAAGTTGATGGTGTTCGAAAAACGAAAGAGTTAGCAACACAAAAACTAATTGCTATTGGTTTTCGCCCAGAGTATGTGGAATTGGTAAACCCAATTACTCTTGCCCCTGTAAATACAGATTGGGAAGGCCCAATTCAAATGTGTTTGGCGGTTTGGGCGGGTGATGTTCGTCTTATAGATAATCTGAGATTGAATTAATTACTTTTGCGCCCCCATGCAAATACAGGTTCTCAAGAGTAAAATACACAGGGTTACGGTTACCCAGGCCGACCTTAATTATATAGGTAGCATCACTATTGATGAGGATTTGATAGATGCGGCCAATCTTATTGAAGGCGAACGCGTGCAAATTGTGAATATCAACAATGGCGAACGGCTCGAAACGTACGTGATTAAAGGCGCCCGAGGCACTGGTATGATTTGCTTGAATGGACCAGCCGCTCGCAAAGTGGCTGTTGGCGATATTATTATAGTAATTGCCTACGCCACCATGGATTTTGAAGAAGCCAAGAACTTCAAACCATGCTTGGTTTTCCCAGATACAGCGACAAACACGCTTCGTTAATTCTAGATTTTGAAAGCCAAATTCACTCATGTACTAAAGGTAATCATCCCTTTGGGAATTGGCGTTTATGTGGGTTGGTATCAGTTTAGCAAGCTCGATAGCCAACAGCTGGAAAGCATTATGTCTTCATTTCGAAGCGCTAACTATTGGTGGGTACTTTTTAGCTTGGTGCTTGGTTTTTTAAGTCATTGGAGCAGAGCTTATCGTTGGCGGTATTTGTTGCAGCCTTTGGGCATCTCCACGCGATTTATCAATAGCCTGTTTTCTGTTTTTAGTGGTTATGTAGCCAACATAATTTTGCCTCGTTTTGGCGAGGTATGGCGATGCGTTTTGGTTGCACGCTATGAAAAAGTTTCGTTCGAAAAATTGTTTGGTTCGGTAGTGGCCGAGAGAATTGCCGATGTTATTGTTGTTTCAGGCGTTATGGCTTTGACGGTGGCGCTGCAGTTTGCCCTTCTTGGTGATAAAATTGATGAACTGGTAGGAGACAAGTTTACCACAGATTCCATTGCTGGAATGGCGGTCAAGTTGGGCTTTGTAGCAATTATCGGTTTAATAGTGGCATTCTATGGATGGAGACTAATGAAGCGTTCCGGACATCCATTATTCGTAAAAATTAGAAGTGTTCTATCTGGTCTTGCCGAAGGTGTAACTTCTATTTTGCGCATGGAACGAAAATGGAGTTTTGTAATTCACACGCTCTTTATCTGGGTAATGTATTTGGCCATGTTCTATTTGCCGTTTCTTGCGCTTCCAGAAACAGCTAATGTACCTTTGGGAGGTGTGCTTGCAGCATTTGTGATGGGAAGTCTTAGCATTGCTTTAGTGCAGGGTGGAATTGGTGTTTATCCAATTGCCGTGGCTCAAACGCTTGGTTTGTATGGAGTTCCTTATGAAAGCGGTCTGGCTTTAGGTTGGATTGTTTGGTCAGCTCAAACAGGTATGATTGTATTTTTTGGTATTGGGTCTCTAGTTTTAATGCCCCTTGTAAACACCAAATCAGGAGATTAAACTGTTCTCCGTTTATTCATCCAAAGTAACTTTTGGTAAGAATGCCATCTTTCAAAAATGATACATTTGCCGTTAACTGAAAGTAAAAAATGGCGCTAGGTACGGGGGTTTTAGTGATAGGTTCTGCTGGGCAAATTGGAACCGAATTGGTGATGGCATTACGACAACAGCATGGTGCCCAGCACGTAGTAGCGTGTGATATTAAAACCGCTTCAGATGAGGTGAAAGCAAGCGGGCCGTTTGAGCAGCTTGATGTGTTGGATAAGGATAGACTCTTTGCCCTTGTGAAGCAATACAACGTGAGCGAAGTCTATCTGTTAGCAGCTCTGCTTTCTGCAACTGCCGAGCAAAAAATTATGCCTGCATGGAAGCTCAATATGGATGGCCTGTTCAACGTGTTGGAGTTAGCCAGAGAAAAGCACATTAAAAAAATCTTTTGGCCAAGTTCAATCGCCATTTTTGGTCCAACCACTCCTAAAATTCATACGCCACAGCAAACCATAGCCGAGCCAACAACGGTATATGGAATAAGCAAATTAGCTGGTGAACGCTGGTGCGATTACTATTTTTCAAAGTTTGCTGTTGATGTGAGAAGCTTACGTTATCCTGGCCTCATTGGTTATAAAAGCAATCCTGGCGGAGGCACAACAGACTATGCGGTAGATATTTTTCATAAAGCTGTAAATGGACGGCCGTTCACCTGCTTTCTAAGCAAAGACACGCGGTTGCCGATGATGTATATGCCTGATGCTATTGATGCAACTTTGGGGATTATGAATGCCGATTTCAATCGAGTTAAACTGCGCGGAGGTTACAATGTTGCTGCTCTTGATTTTACTCCCCAAGAACTGGCCGCCAACATTCAATCCGTGATTCCTGATTTTGAAATAACCTACACTCCAGATTTTAGACAGGCCATAGCCGATAGTTGGCCTGATAGTATTGATGACAGTTGTGCAAGACAGGATTGGGGTTGGAATAATAAGTTTGACTTAAGAGCAATGACAATTGATATGATTGCCAATCTTCAACCTGCAACCGTTATTTGAAAAATGTGTAGTTAACCACGAAAGACAGCGCGTATGTTTCTTTAAACATAGTGATGTCTTCCTGAATGCCGTCATCATCTTGTTCAAACTCCCAAATTACTTTAGCTTCATTTCCGTTTTTGGCGGAGCGCTCCAATGCTGTAAAAAGTTCAGCCAATGCCTTGGTGGTGGAAGAATTGTAATATTCCAATCGAATATGAATTGTTCGAATCGGATTTTCGGAATCTTGTATGGAGCGAAAACGCATTACAATGGGGTCGAAAAAATCCATACCTTCTTCAGGATATGACCTTCCTTCAATCATCAACACCGATTCTTGTCGATCTAGAATTACCTTCGGGCTTCTATCTGTTGCGTCAATTGTCCACTTTTCCATGCCTAACTAATATCAAGGATAAAACTACATTTTCAATTTAACTTGGCAACGGCTAAGATGAAATGGATAAAGACGGAACAAATAAACAAGAAACAAGTACAAGTGCCACTTAAAAAGAGTATGAAGTCATGTTGATAAGAACGCTATTCTCCATTATTGTTCTCCTAACTTCGCTAGATTCTGCTTCGGCTCAAAAATTTGAGTTAGATAAAGGCGATACCATCAACAGGCGTGATGCAAGCGATTTTAAGCAAGGATGGTGGAAAATATTCAATCGCGAAGGGAAATTTAAGGGCTATGCCGATGGTCAGGTGGTGGAAGAGGGAGATTATGTAAACAACAAAAAATCAGGAGTTTGGACGAAATATTATCCAACTGGAGGTAAAAAACATGAACTCACTTTTGCAAATAATGTTGCTAACGGGTTTGCTAGAATTTATTACCGCAATGGTCAATTGCAGGAGGAAGGCATTTGGCAGCAAAACAAATGGTCGGGTCAATACAAGTATTACCATGAAAATGGCAATTTGAAATATGACTGGAACTATAACTCTTCGGGTAAGCGAGAAGGAGAGCAGAAGTATTTCCACGAAAATGGAATGCTTCAGTATTTAGGAGATTGGAAGAACGGAAATGAAGCAGGACAGCTTTTAGAATACTATGATGATGGTTCTTTAAAAGCCAAACGTTTCTTTAACGAAGGCAAGGTAGATGAGGCAAAAACCGAGAATATCGCCCAAGGTAAAACCTATGATCAAAACATCAAGAAATACACAGGTAAGCCAGCTCCAAAGGTTATGGCTCGCGGAGAAATTATTGATGGATTTAACCGAGTTATGAATGCAGATGGTTCGCTGTCGAAAGAAGGAAGTTTCAAAGACAAGCGATTGATTGATGGCAAGGAACTTATTTATGAAGGCGGGAAAGTGGTGAAAGTTGTCCTGTATAAAGATGGCAAACGCACAGGTGAAGAAGGTGTGAAGTAGAAGGCGTGATTATCACTTCAAGAAATAGGGAACTTTTGCGAGGCATCATAGCAGTAGTGCTGTTGGCTGCGTATTTCTTGGTTTCTGGGCCATTTCGGTTGTTGCACGAATCTGTGCATCATCATCATGAGGAATTGCATTCTGAAGTGCAAGAAGCCGATGGCTGCCATCGTGCTATTTATCACGGTGAAATAGACAATTCGTGTACCCACAAGAGTCATATTCACGCGGTTGAAGCAGAATGCAATTTGTGCAAGGCTTCTGTTTCGCGCTACTTTTTTCATCAAGATTGGCAGTATGTGGTTGCTACGCTAACTCCAAATGGAGCGTTAGTTTGCTCAGTTTTTTCTGGAAAAGCAGAACCATTTTCCTCTGACAATTCCCTTCGCGGACCCCCGACTATATCCTAGTCGCACGCCCAGATTTATCTGGTAAATCCATCATTAAACATGCAAGACAAGAACTCGCGCTCTATAGCGTGTGCCTTATTTGCTACAACTCATCAAAAAATAACTCATGAACCATTTTAAAAAAGCAGCTTGGATGCTGCCTATAATTCTCGTTTTTACATTTTCGTCCTGCGAAAAAGAAGATCCCCATCTACATAACGAAGAGGAAGTAATCACCACACTAACGTATACACTTACACCTCAAGGTGGCGGTGCTGCTGTGGTTTTATCCTTTCAAGATTTGGATGGTGATGGTGGCAATGCTCCAGTTATCACTGCTGGCAATTTGGCTGCAAATACCTCCTATTCCGCAACGCTGCAATTGTTAAATGAAGTTGCCAGCCCTGCCGAGGATATTACGGTAGAGGTTTTGGCAGAGGCCGCAGATCACCAATTCTTTTATGCTTCTACCAGCGCTCTAAATGCTTCGGTTTCGTACTCGGATGAAGACGGTGATGGCAATCCAGTTGGAGTAGCTTCCACAGTTACAACTGGGGACGCATCTTCTGGAAATTTGACCATCACTCTTCGCCACGAGCCCGATAAGTTTGCCGCTGGCGTTGCAGATGGCGTTATAACGAATGCTGGTGGCGAAACAGATATTGAAGTAACGTTCAGTGTCACTATTCAATAAGCTTGGGCTTTTTGCGTTTTGGTTAATCCCTGTGCTTGGGTTTGGACAGCAATGCCAAACCACCATTACCGGAACGGTAGTGGACGAAAGCACAGGGATACCATTGCCCTATGGAACCGTTTTTATCCAAGAATTACAAGTTGGTGCTGCTTCAGATAGTCTCGGGCGCTTTCAGTTGAAAGGACTTTGTAAAGGCGCTTATCATTTGCAATTCAACCATATTGGCTGTGAAACGCACAGTGTCTTCATCGCATTGGTAAGCGATACAACGGTTGAAATTGCCATGCATCATCATAGTGAACTGGTAGATGAGGTGGTGATTCACGACAACAAATCGGACCATACTACTCAGATGAGTTCCTCTATCAGTAGAGACGCCATAAAAGATGAAACCAGCAAAGATTTGTCTATTATGTTGGAGCAAATGGTGGGCGTAAGCAGCATAAAAACGGGTGCAGGCGTTTCAAAACCAGTTATTCACGGGCTTTCGGGCAATCGAGTTACTATCCTAAACAATGGAATTGCCCAAAGCGGGCAACAATGGGGCAACGACCATGCACCCGAAATAGACCCTTTTGTGGCCGACCATATATCCGTTGTAAAAGGCGCCAGTGCATTGGCCTATACTGGAGGTTCGCTAGGGGGCGTGGTATTGGTAGAACCTGACGATATTGAGAATGACCCGCATTTGCATGGTGAGGTCAACTACATTTTTCAAACCAATGGACTTGGACACACGCTCAATGCCCGATTGCAGAACTATGCCAAGTGGGCCGCATGGCGTGTTTCGGCCACGGCAAAAGTTTTTGGCGATAGACAAACGCCCAATTATTACCTCACCAATACGGGCAAGCGAGAATATAATGTTGCCGTGCAAATGGAGAAAAAAATAAAGCCAAGGTGGCGCATGAAGCTCTATTACAGCTTTTTCAATACCGAAATTGGCATTCTAAGAGGTTCGCATATTGGCAACCTAACCGATTTGCAAGAGGCTTTTTTGCGCGAAGAACCCTTTTATACCAGCGATGCATTTTCGTATTCCATAAATCAGCCGAGGCAAATGGTTCAGCATCATTTGCTAAAATTGGAGAGCCAACATATTTTAAACGAGCATCAAAGCCTTAATTTTAAATATGGAGGCCAGCTAAACAACAGGCAAGAGTTCGATGTGCGCAGAAGTGGCCGAAGTGATTCGCCAGCCTTAAGTCTTTTTCAATGGGACCATTTTTTTGAGTCAATGTATCGCCAGCAGTTTGGAGAGTTTTTGCAAATGAAAATTGGCGCACAGTTTCGTTTTACCGACAACACCAACAATCCCGAAACAGGAATATTGCCATTGCTACCCGATTATCGCGCGTACCGAGGGGCAGCATTTGCCATACTTCAACGCGACAAAAACAAATTGCTCTACGAAATTGGTGCCCGCTACGATTTAAGCTATTTGCAAATCGTGGGATTTTCAACCACAATTCCACGTACCATAGAGCGCAACTACCACACCTTTCACAACTATGGTGTTTCGGGCGGAGTGCGCTACAAAGTATTGCCGCAATTGAAATTGAGTCTAGATATTGGCCATGTGCTGCGGTCGCCCGAGGTAAATGAACTCTACAGCGCAGGTTTGCATC
>Ga0247839_1002860_pt1 | contig 24955 bp, 29 predicted proteins | sample LaCruzMarch2015__6_FD_192405 | JGI IMG/M metagenome (GOLD analysis project Ga0247839, IMG submission 192405) | Freshwater microbial communities from meromictic Lake La Cruz, Castile-La Mancha, Spain - LaCruzMarch2015_16m | ecosystem: Environmental > Aquatic > Freshwater > Lake | place: Spain... | reverse complement strand
GCCTCGACCTCCCCGAAGTCGGACTGGTCTGCATCCTCGACGCCGACAAGGAAGGCTACCTGCGCAGCCAGACCTCGCTCATCCAGACCGCCGGACGCGCCGCCCGCCACGTCGACGGCGAAGTCGTCCTTTTCGCCGACACCATGACCGGCAGCATCCGCGCCCTGATCGAGATCAGCGATTACCGCCGGCGGCGCCAGATGGAATACAACGAGCAGCACGGCATCACCCCCCGCAGCGTGGTCCGCGCCGTGCAGGAGAGCCTCCACGTCATCCTCAAAGGCAAATCCGACACCAATTCCATGGTCCGCGAGGGCGGCCAGGACCTTTCCCTCTCGGACCTTCTCGGCGAACTCTCCCAAGAGATGGAAGAAGCCTCCGCCGCCCTCGAATTCGAGCGTGCCGCACTCCTTCGCGACCAAATCATGGAACTCAAAGCGGGGACGGGGCTGGAAAAAATCTCCCCGACCCGCCGTCCGGTCACCTACGGCGGAAAAAAACGCCGCCGCTGAACCGGTACCCCCGCAAGGACCTCAGCTGGCTTCGCGCGGGCTGAAGATGGTCAGCAGAGTGATGCCGGCCAAGGCGAGGACGATGCCGGCCAGCTCCACGGCTGAGAGTTGGCGAAGTTCCCCACGGAAGATGATGCCGACGAGGATCGGGCCGATAACCACCAGCGTGTTGGTCAGGCTCGAAGCCTTGGCTAGACCGAAGTGCGAACCGACATAGCCGAAGGCCAGAAACACGAGGGGGGAAAGGCCCACGATGGCCAGGAGCACCCAAAGTCTTTTCTGTTCCCACCAAACTGTGCCGAGTGTGTCGACCAACGTGCTAAGGGCGGCGCAGGCCAGAACAGCAGACCACGGAGAGAGAAGGAGGGTTTTCATCGAGTCCAGCCTACGACCAGTCGGCCAAGACTGCGACTCCACAACTTCGCGAAATAGGACAAATGGAAAATGCGCAGTGTCACTCGCAGCTTTTTCCAGTCTGGCGCGGCATGGAGTTCCGCGGCTACAACCTTGTGGAGCGCCGCCACTGAACCAGCATGCCTGCCAAGACCAAAAAAGCCGCCCAAGACACCGCGATCCATCTCGTCGCCGGAAATGACGAAATGGCGGTCAAGTCCCGCGCCAAAGAATTGGCCGCGGAACTGGCGCCCGCGGAGGGCGGCGAGTTCGCGGTGGAAGCGCTCGACGCGCACGCCGACAACGCGGAGCACGCCGCGTCGATCATCCGCGAGGCCATCCTCTCGCTCAGCATATCGGGATTTCTCGCCTCGGAAAAGCTTGTCTGGCTCAAAAGCGCGAATTTCCTTTCCGACACCCAGCTCGGCGGAAGCAAGTCCGTGCTCGAAGCACTCGAGGAATTGCAAAAGGTGCTCGAAGGCGGAATCCCGGAGGGCACGCGGTTCCTCTTCAGCGCGATCAGCCCGGACAAACGCCGCACCTTTTACAAGTCCCTGACCAAGCTTGCCGCCGCCGACATCCTCGACAAGCCGAGCGGTGGCCCGCGCTTCGACGAAGACGAAGCCGCGCGGCAGGCCGCCACCGGCGCCGCCCGCGACCGCAAACTGAAATTCCATCCCGACGCCCTCGAACGGTTCGCCGCTTGCGTTGGTTCGGACACCCGTCAAGTCCTCAACGAACTCGACAAAATCGACACCTACCTCGGCGACGAGCGCCGCGAAATCCTCGATGACGACATCAGCCTCCTCGTCCCCGAGACCCGGCGCGGTATCATCTTCGAACTCGGCAATTGCCTCGCCCGTCGCAATCTCCGCAAGGCCAGCAACTGCCTGCAGAAACTGCTCACCCAAGGCGAAGACCCCGTCGGTCTCCTCTATGCCGCCATCATGCCGACCATCCAGCGCCTGACCGCCGCCGCCGTTCTGATCGAAGAATACGGGCTCCGGGTCCCGCCTAACTATCCCTCCTTCCAATCGGCCCTCGAGCAACTCCCCGCCGATGCGCAGGAAATCCTTCCCCGCAAAAAAGACGGCACCTTCAATGCCTACGGGTTCTACCTTTCCGCCCAAGAAGCCAAGCGCTTCAAAGCTGCCGAACTCGCTGAAGCCACCATCGCCTGCGCCGAAGCCACGACCTCCATCATGTCCACCGGTTCCGACCCCGCCCTCATTTTGCAGCAACTCCTCGTTCGCATCCTCGCCCCGCGCTGATCACCCGCTGCGGCGACGGTGGTGTGCCTTAAACCCGGTTAAAATCGCTGTAAGCGATGCATTGCCAGGCCGTGCCCTCCCGCTGCCAGACACTCAAACGCGGCGAGAATTCGGTCGGGAGCACCTTGCCTCCGATCATCTCGGACGCGCTGAGCCAAAAACTGACGATAAGATTGGCGCCTGCTTGGGTGACCTTGAAATCCTTGAAGCGGACTTCGCCTAAATTCATTTCCTTCATCAGCTTGATCGCTTCGGTGCGATCGCAGGAACCCTGACTGGTGACAAACTGGCAAGCAGGTGACAAAAGCTGCTCGAGAGCCTGCCAGTTGTTGTCTTGGATGAGGGCCACGGACAATTCCTCGAGGCGTTTGGCCTCTTCTTCGAGTGAGGACCCCGGGAACGTTGCGTTCATCGTGCGACCTTAATCACCGGCGAAGACCCGCCGCAACGCCCATCTTGCACCGATGGACGCCGCGCTGATTTTGTCCCGCCAACCAGCCCCCCGGGGGGCGCGGGCGCCAACCACTCCCGCACAGGCCCGACCAAAGCGCGATGGCAACCTGCGGGCTATGGCGCAGACCGAAGAAACGAAAACACCCCGCCGATTCCGGAGCGGGTGTCCGGCTTTTCCTTCCCGGCCTTCTCTGCCGCACGCTTTTCCACCGTCCGCTTCTCCCGCGCGGTCAATTGGCGGTTCGGCTTCGGCAAAACCTCGATCTTCCGCAACACCTCGACCCGCACCGGTACCACCCCCGCCTTGGTCATCTCGATGCGCTGCGCGGCGACCAGACTCAGGTCGATGATCCGCCCCTTGACGTAAGGACCGCGGTTGTTGATGCGCACTATGACCGACTTGCCATTCTTCAAGTTGGTCACGCGGACCATGGTATGGAACGGAAGCGTCTTGTGCGCCGCCGTGACATCCGCCGCCCGGTAGATTTCGCCGTTCGCCGTCTTTCGTCCGATCCAGCGTCCGAAATAATACGAGGCTTTCCCATGCAGCACGGCGGCCGGTTTCACATCGTACACTGTCTCCGGCTTGCCCGGTTCGACGATCAATCCCTGCCTTGCCGCGCAGCCCGCTAAAACGGATACCGCGCCAAGGAGAACCATGACCCTGAGCCGTGGAATCAGAGAGCGCATTGACATGATCATCCTGCCAGCACCGGGGCCAAAATTGCATCCCGCATTCCGTGCAGCAGCTTCTTGTCCGCCGGACAAACCGTGGCGAGCACCCCGCCGAGCTTCGTCTCCCGCTCCCCGCAGAAAAAATACGGACACAACCGCACCCGGCCTTTCATTTTTTGGAGCAAGGGCGCGCGACCACCGGTGCCGGGCTCCGCATAATCCATCTCCACCACCCGGGAATGATGGAACTTCTGCAAAATCCACGGCCGCACCTCCCAGTCGCCCAACGCGTTGTCCACCGCCCGTGCCCAGTCCTCCTGCGACAAATCCTGGCCGACTTTCACACTGCGGGATCCCCAGGCCAATTCGGAGAACCCGCTGACCTTCAAGACCAACTCGCGCTCGCGCTGGCTGAACTTCTTCAGTTCCTCCCAACTCTGGATCTCCAACCCCGGGTAAACCCCCGTCGGGGGCAACGGCCGAGGATCCATCAGCCAAGTCCGCGGAATCACTTTTTGCAGCGCCACGAAATGTTTTTCACCCAGCTCCCGAATCCAAAAGTCGGCCAGCGGACGCAGCCAAAAAAGCGCGAACCACAACTTTTCCTCGATCCACGGCTTGGGCGGGGGCGTCATGGCACGCCGGCCTTCAGCCACTTCGCGCAGAAGTTCCATCGAACCCGGAATGTTCGGCAGGTCGAAGAGTTCGAAGAACCGGTAGACGTTGTTCCGCAAATCAGCCGGCGTATTTTCAGCCTCGACCACGCGCGCACCAATGCGTGCCGCCATCCAATCCATCTCCGGGCGGTAATCGGAGGCCTCCTGGGCAACCAGGATGTCGCCGCCGTCGACCACCGCACGAAAACCCTCATCCACCCCCTCCCCGCCGAGGACTGCAAACCCTTCCTTCCCGTAAACTTCATTGAGCCACGCGGTCAGCCCGATCCCGCCCGGCACATTGTCCAACTCGGCAATGATAAAACCGTCCTCCGTCAAAATCACATCCGGACGAATGACCCGAGGCACCACATCGGTCAACGGCTTCGCCCGCGCCAACTCGACCAACTCCAGCGGTTTCCCGCGATCAAGCAACTCCGCGATCCAGGCCGGCCGCTTCCCCGCTACGCTCAGCCGGTAAAGCAGATTGCCCGCCTCGACAAATTTGCGCAACCGGAAGCCGAGTTTCTCCAACTCTACATTCATCCCAGCCGGGAGCGCGAACGGCTCCGCCGCCACCCGCCATTCCTTTCCGGCAAACAAACCGCCCGGCGGCAGAGCCGCCCGGATACGCGCAGCCCGCACACCGCGCTCATCTTCTGCCGCCGCTGCGCTCACACCAGTCCCTTCAAAGCCAAACGGACCAATTCCTCCGTCCCCGCTTCTTTGTTCTTCAAAGACACTTCCCGCACAGATTTCGCCGCATCGACCTGCCTGTAGCCCAAGGCGATCAAAGCCAGCACCGCATCATTGGCCGCCCGCGCCTCCGCGCTCGGCGCCTTGTCCGCACTGGCTGCTTCCCACGCCGCCGCCACCCCGAGCTTGTCCTTCAACTCGAGCACGATCCGCTCGGCCGTCTTTTTGCCCAGACCGCTAATCTTGGCGATCGACGCGGTATCCGAATCGACCACCGCCGCTTTGAAACGCATGACGTCCATCCCGCTGAGCACGGCCAGCGCCAACTTCGGCCCCACCCCGCTGACCCGTGTGACGAGCAAGCGGAACAGGTCCCGCTCCTCCGGCGAGGCGAAGCCGAATAAGATGTGGGCGTCCTCCCGCACCTGCAGGTGGGTGAGCAGCCGGACCGGTTGTCCCGGCTGCGGCAAGCGATCGTAGCTGGAGAGTGGGATCAAAACCTCGTAACCTACCCCGTGAACCTCCACCACGACCTGCGTCGGCCAGACCTCGCGCAGAGTGCCATCGAGATAGGTAATCATTGCCCATGACCGCTACCAGACCACGCCGCCGCGGCAAGCGCGCTTTTCTTGTGTTCCTCCTTGCCGCCTCGTCGGCCCTAGGAAACGACTCCCCCGACCCCGGTTGGCGCGTGGTTCTCGTGCCAGCCTTCGAACGCCCCTCCCTTCACGAGAACATCCCCGGGTCGGATACCGCCATCCTCGCCGTGGCCCGCCCCGGTGAACTCGGCCTTCTGGAATACGCCACAACCCGCGGAGCCATGCGCTGGGCCCGGGATCTTGCCGAGAAAGACGGCGATACCTGGCTGGCCGCCTCGGACGTGGAGATTCGCCGCGGCAAAGGACGGGTCATCGACCGCATTCTCATCACCGGCGAAAACCCCCTGCTCTCCTCCCTGGTTGTCAGCCCCGCATTCTACCGCCGCTTCGAACCACTGCTCGGCGAGGGGTTCCATGTCATCGTGCCGCAGCGCAACACCATCGCCCTTTACCCGCGCCTGGCCGGACGCATCCCGCCGCTTGAAGCCGGCACTCTTCTTCGGAGCCATCTGATCGCCTCGCACCCAGTCAGCCGGGAGGTCTTCCGCGCAACCCCCGGGGGCCTTGAGGCCGACGGAATCCTGAGCGAGGAGTAGATTTTCCTTGTCCGCCGGGGGCGAGCCGCTACTGTGGCGGGTTGCGCGTCATTAATCGCGCCGTAGGTCCTTGGGCCCCAGAGCCTCGTCTCGTGGGTCAAACGCGCCAAGGGAAACCCGGCGACACATCATACCAACCAACATTATGCCAGTTCGTCTTGGACGTTTCGAAATGCCCAAGTCTCTCGTCAAGGACGAGAAGACTTCCACCGATACCTACGCGAAATTCACCGCGGAGCCCTTTGAGGCCGGCTACGGCCACACCGTCGGCAACTCGCTCCGCCGCGTGCTCCTCTCCTCGCTCGAAGGTGCCGCCGTCACCTCGATCCAGATCGAGGGAGTCAACCACGAGTTCCAGACCATTCCCGGCGTCGTCGAGGACGTGGTGGAAATCATCCTCAATCTCAAACAGGTCAAGTTCAATACCCACGACCACGACACGCATCGCGTCGTGCTCAGCGTGAACAAAGAAGGTGCGGTCACCGCTGCCGATATCGCTTCGACCAACCAGTGCGAAGTCCTCAACCCCAAGCAGCACATCGCCACGCTCGACAAGAAAATGAAGTTTTCCATCGAGATGAACGTGCGCAAAGGGCGCGGCTTCTCCACCGGCGATGAAAACAAGACAACCGATCAAGCCATCGGGGTCATTGCCATCGACTCCATCTTTTCACCCGTGACCCGCGTGAAGTACGCCGTCGAGGCCACCCGCGTGGGACAACGCACCGACTACGACAAACTCGTGCTCGAGGTCTGGACCGACGGACGCATCACGCCCGACGAATCACTGCTCCAGTCCGCAGCCATCCTCCGTCACCACCTCGACGTCTTCGTCGGCAACGATGACGCACAGGTCGAGTTCGACCAGACCCCGGAGGCCGTCAGCCAGGAAAACGCCAAGCTCAAGAAACTGCTCAACATGTCGGTCAACGAGATCGAACTGAGTGTCCGCGCGGCCAACTGCCTCAACAACGCCAATATCACCACCGTTGGCCAACTGGCCTTGAAGTCCGAAGCCGAGATGCTCAAATACCGCAACTTCGGCAAGAAGTCGCTCAACGAGATCAAGGACAAACTCGAAGAACTCCAACTCGGCCTCGGTCTGAAGTTCGAGCCCGGCCTCATCGAGGTCCAGCCCGAAGCGGAAAAAGCCGCCGACGAAGAAGACGAGACAAAAGCCAAAAAGAAGTAAGCCATGAGGCACCAAAACAAGACCGTCAAACTCGGCCGCTCGCAGGCCCACCGCGACTCCCTGCTGGCCAACCAGGTCTGCAGCCTGATCATCCATCAGCGGATCCGTACCACCCTGGCCAAAGCCAAGGCGACACGCCCGCTCGCGGAGAAAATGGTAACCCTCGGGAAAAAGGGCACCCTGCACGCGCGCCGCACCGCGACCGCGTATCTGCACCAAGCGGCCGCGGTGAAGAAACTGTTCGAGGAAATCGCGCCCCGCTCGGCCTCCCGCGCCGGCGGATACACCCGCATTACCAAACTCGGTCCCCGCAAAAGTGACAGTGCCCCCATGGCTATCCTTGAGTGGGTGGACACCACCGCGGTGGAAACCGTAACCGAGCCCGCGGCCGAAAAGCCGAAGGCGACCAAGAAAAAGTCTGCACCAAAGAAGGACGCCGAGTAAAATTCGCGGCTCTGCCGCAACTCACACCACGCCGCCGCGGCCCGAAAGCCCGGCGGCGTGTTTTTTTTCTCCCCTCTCCAGCCAAACCAGCAGCCGCACTGCGTCTCGCCCCACCGCGTCGCGCGTCGCCCCTTTGGCAAAAGCGCGGGTATCCCTTCCTTTGCCGAGAGGCGCTACCGCTCCAAAATCGTCACGGGCAAAGAGGCCTCGAACCGGCTGTTCCCCGGCGCACTGACTGCGGAACCGGCAATCTGCACAATGTTGACGTCGGTGACCTGTGCACTGCTTTGCGCATGGGCGGAGGGGACGACCGTGATATCCCGCCCGACCATGAAAAGCAGGCAGCCGGCGATCACGGTGAGGACAATTTTCGTGTAAGCGTCGATATTCATAAGGACCCCAGCCTCCACAACCCGCCACGGACCGTCAAGACCCGCGCAATTCGCGGTGCAGCCATTCGCCCAGACGCTCGGCACAATCGTTGATCGATTCCCGCCACGTCTTTGCCGCCCCCTCGTCCGCGGGATCACTGATTTCTTTGACCAAGGTCACCGGCAGACCGAACTGGTGCGCGGTGAATGCGATGGCATAACCCTCCATGTCGACCAAATCGATCCCGCGGGCAGCCAACCCCGCCCTCGTCGCCGCGCTGTCGACAAAGGAATCACCGGACCCAAGCACCGGCCCACTTACCCCCAACTCGATGGCTGCGCCGAAGTGTTCCCCGGTCAGCCCGAAAATCTTCTCGTCTTCGAAATCATGTTGCTCGACCCGTCCCACCACCTGCGTGCCTCTGACCCCCTCGCGCAAGCCACCTGCGGTGCCCAGATTGATCACCCGCGAAGGACGCTGCCGCGCCAGCACCGAGGCCAGAGCCGCGGCGGCACATACTTTGCCCACACCCGTGACCAACACCGGTAGATCGGACACATGCAAATGCTGCGCCTCTTCTTCCAGCGCCACAACAAGCAAGGGACGGTCCAACGAAATGGTCTGATGCAGCTTCACCCCGCGCATTGAATCCTCAACCCGCAGCCAGATCAACCCCGTGGAAAATCCGCGCGAGGATTTCCACGCCACGGGCCAGAGACGGCGACGGCCGCACGAAAAAACGGTCCGCATCGACCGCAACCACCGGACAACCGGGATCGATCAAGGCGGCTTCCCGCGCGGCCCGATCCTCATCGAACCCGCACGGTGCGGCGATGACCAACTCCGGACGGGCCGCACGCACCGCCTCCCACGTCGTGCGGACCGAGCGCTCGCCGGCCCGACCCAAAACCTCGAGACCCCCGGCGGCCTCGACCATCTCCGGAATCCAATGACCGCTGGCAAACGGTGGATCCATCCACTCGGCCAGGAACACCCGGGGACGAGTCCGACCGGCCACCGCATGACGGACCCGGTCGATCCTCCGAAGCATCTCATCCGCCCAAAACTCGCCCTTCCCGGCCACGCCCAACTCCCGCCCGAGATATCGCACCGACTCCGCCACCTCCCCCAAGGTCCGCGGCCCGACCGAAATCACGCGAGCACCCACCGGAGCAAGGTCTCCGTCCGCCACGGCACAAACGCGGCAAAGATCCTGCGTGATAATGATATCCGGACGCAGTGACGCGAGCATCTCCGCATCGACCGCGTAAAGCGCCTCCCCGCCCTCCACCGCCGCCCGCACCGCCGCGTCGATTTGCCGACTGTCCCATGCCGCCGGATCAATCCGGCTGGCCGAAACCACCGGCACCTCCCGCACCTCCTCCGGCCATTGGCACTCATGCGACCGTCCGACCAAATCCCCCGCCAGTCCGAAATCCGCCACGATCTCCGTCGCGCTGGGCAATAAGGACACGATCCGCATCCGGGCAGCTTACCAAGGAAGGGACCGCTTGGAAGCGGGTTGCTTAAACAAATTGGTCCGTCCGGATTGTTGCTATGACCAAAAGAATCGGTGTCTTCGACCCCACCCAAGCGATCCTCGCTCGCCGCTGCGGGGTCGATCTCCTCAGTCGTGACCAGGTTTTCGATCGTGATGGCCTGCGCCGTTGATGGTCGGCGCGTCCCCACTCTCCATCCACCGCGCGATCCAGATGCATGCCTCGTAGAGCAGCACCATCGGAGCCCCCATCAAAATGAGCGTGAAAATATCGGGCGTCGGCGTGATCACCGCGGCCAGCAAAAAAATGACCACAATCGCGTAAGGCCGCGTGGACTGCATTTGTCCGTGCTCGAGCAGGCCGACCTTGACCAAGGCAAGCACCACGACCGGAAGCTCGAAGGCCAGGCCGAAGGCCAGGACGAATTGCGTGGTGAAGCTGTAATACTCCCCCACCGTCCAGGTCGGGCGCCACTGCATCATTTGCGCGTCTTGGAAAAAGAATTCCAGCGCCGCCGGGAGCACGGCGTAAAAGGCGAAGGCCGCCCCGCCGAGAAAAAGACCGAAACCGACGATCGAAGCCAGGAGCACGACTCGGCGCTCCTTTTTGCTCAGGGCCGGGAGCACGAACTCCGCGAGAAAATAGAGCAAGACCGGAAAGGAAACGACCAACCCGGCATAGAAGGCCAACTTGAACGAGATGGTCATCGAATCGGCCACCCCGAGCGATTGCAGGTTGTCGATCCGGCCCGGATCCACCGCAAGCAAAGGCGCCTGGACAAAAGACGCGAGCACTCCGCGAAAAACAAAGGCCAAGATCATGCAGATCCCGAGAGCGATGGCCATGCGCACCACCATGCCCCGCAAGTCTTCGACATGCTCGAGGAAAGGCTTGGGTGTATCCCTTTCGTCGCGGAACTTGAGAAACTTTTGCAGGCTCACACCCACCTCCCTGCCGCCAAACGTGCATACAATCCCAACGTGTTGGCATCCTCGATCACCCCGCGCGCAACCATCTCGCGCAATTCGTCGGCCGGGAAAGCCTTGATCTCGAGGATTTGCTCCTCGGCATCATGGCCGGTGGCCCGCGGATCCCATCGGACCTCGGTGGCAAAAAACTGGTGCGTTGTCTCGTCGGTGAATCCGGGCGAGGTGAAAAACTTGCCCAGATATTCCATTTTTCCCGTCACCTCGCATCCCGCCTCCTCCTGCAACTCCCGGCGCGCCGCCCGCTCGATGGCGGCCACCGTTGTCTCCCCGTCAACCTGGCCCGCGGGAAATTGCCAGAATTCCCGCCGCGCCGGCACACGCTCTTCGCGGATCAGGACAAACGAGCCGTCCGGCAGCCGCGGCGCAACCGCCACCCCGACTTTCCTCGTCACCTTGGTCCACTCGCGTCCCTCCGGACACGACGGCGTGCGCACGGTTTCTTGAGTCACCCGCAAATGCGGGGTCTCCAGAAGCACCTCTTCGCGCATCAAGGCCCAGCCGTCGCTCATGACTTGGCGGAGGCCAAACGCTTGCCCCACCAAGCCAAACGGGCCGCCACCCGCTTCGGCGAGGGCGCTCCCTCCGCGGTGCGGGACCGCAACGAACGCGCCGCATCAAGGCACTTCATGGCGTCAGCCTTGAACAATTTGCTCTCCGCTTGCAGGTCGCCGAGCGACAAGTCCCGCAAGGTCACACCGCGCTGCACACTCAAGGCAACCAGGGTCCCGACCACCCGGTGCGCCTCGCGGAAAGCCAGCCCTTTGCGGACGAGGTAGTCCGCCCAGTCCGTCGCCACCAAGAGCGCATCGTCCGCCGCCGCCGCCATGCGCCGTTTGTCCCACCGCGCTGCCCCGAACATTTCGGCCAGAATTTCGAGGGACGCGCCAAGCGTGTCGGCCGAGTCGAACACCGGTTCTTTGTCCTCCTGCAGGTCCCGGTTGTAAGCCAGCGGCAGTCCCTTCAGCGTGGTGAGCAAGGAAAGCAGATTTCCGTAAAGGCGGCCTGTCTTTCCCCGGGCCAATTCCGCGATATCCGGATTCTTCTTCTGCGGCATCAGACTCGAGCCCGTGGTGTGCGCATCGCTCAAAGCCAAAAAACCGAACTCGCTCGAAGCCCAAAGGATCGTGTCCTCGCACAACCGCGAGAGATGCATCCCCGTGATGGCGCAGGCCGAAAGGAATTCGCAGGCGAAGTCCCGGTCGGACACCGCATCCATGCTGTTTTGTGAAACGTCATCGAAACCGAGTTGCCGTGCCATGAAACGCCGGTCCAGGGCAATGGTCGATCCGGCCAGCGCCCCCGATCCCAAAGGCAGCACATTGGCGCGCCGGCCCGCATCGGACAGACGCCCCGCGTCGCGTTCGAGCATTTCCACGTAGGCCAACACATGATGCGCCGCCAGCACAGGCTGCGCCCGTTGCAGGTGGGTGTAGCCGGGCATGATGGCGTCACCCCCCCGCACGGCGAGGCCGACGAGCGATTTCTGCAAACCTCGCACCGCGGAAACAAGATCCGCTGTCGCCTCCCTCATCCAGAGCCGCAGATCCGTGGCCACCTGGTCGTTGCGTGAGCGGGCGGTGTGCAGTTTGGCCCCGGCCGCGCCGATTTTTTTGGTCAGAGCCGCCTCGATATTCATGTGCACGTCCTCGAGTTCCTCGCGCCAGACGAACTTGCCCGCCCGGATCTCCCGCGCGATGGACTCAAGACCGCGGTGAATCGTTTTCCATTCATTCGGAGTCAACAACCGCGCCTTGCGCAAAGCTGCCGCGTGCGCCTTCGACCCCGCAATGTCTTGCAACGCCAGCCGCTGGTCGAAGGAAACCGACTGGCCGTAAGCGCGCAACCGAGCCGAAGGATCTTTGCTGAAGCGTCCGTGCCACATAAATCAGACCGCCGCGGCAAAGACCTCACGCCCGCTCTTGCGGCAGACGCCATTGATTTTCAACTCGTCGCAACGCGCCTCGATGCGCACCTGCTTGTTGGCCGGAGTGAACCCCATCCGCTTGGCCATGCAGTTCTCAAGCAGTTCCATGTTGAGGTCCTCGAATTCGAGGATGTTCTGGCAATCGAGACAGATGAGATGGTTGTGGTGCGGGTGGTCGACGAAATTCGGGTCATACACCTTGCGCCCCTGCCCGAGGTCCAGTTCGCGCAGCAACCCACTCTCGACCAAAATCGGCAGGGTACGGTAGACCGTTGCCCTGCTTACCGTTCGCTCGATACCCCGCGCCATATCGAGCAACTCGTCCGCCGTGTAGTGACGGTCTGTGCTGAACGCCGCCTCAATGATGGCGTCACGTTGCGAAGTCTTGCGCAGGCCTTTGCCGGCAAGAAACTCGCGGATCTGATTGCGCACGACCTCTTCCATGGGTGGCAGCACGCCCTGCGTGCCGCTCGGGGGATACTCCGTCCCGCCCCGCGGCAGGTCAAGGCCGGCGGGGCCCGGGGTGGAAAATCCTCCCGCCCCTCCCGCCATTCGGTCATAGTCCCCTGATGCCCGCTCCCGCCGCCGAACGCGACGCACTCAAAAAAGCAGCCGCCATCCATGCCGTCCGCTTCGTTGAACCCGGCATGACCGTCGGCCTCGGCACCGGCTCGACTGCCATTCATGCCGTCCGCGAAATCGCCCGCCGCTACGAGGCCGGAGAATTACCCGGTATCACGACCTTCGCCACCTCCGCGGAAGTGGCCCGCGCCGCCCGCGAGGCCGGCCTGCCCCTGCTCGACCAGGCCGGCGCGGCCTTGATCGACCTGACGATCGACGGCGCCGACGAGGTCGACCCGCAACTCAACTTGATCAAGGGCGGCGGCGGCGCCCTCTTCCACGAGAAGATCGTGGCCCAGGCGACCAAGCGGCAAATCATCATTGTCGACGAAGCAAAAATGTCACCGCAGCTGGGCACACGGCATTCCCTGCCGGTCGAAGTCGTCCCATTCGGTGCAGAATCCCAGCGGCTTTTCCTCGAACAACTCGGCGGCCGCCCCGTTCTCCGCACTAAGGAGGACGGCACGGCTTTCATCACCGACGAAGGCAACATCATCTACGACTGCACCTTCGGGCCCATCGCTGATCCCGGAGAACTGGCGGCCGAACTCCGCGCCCGCACCGGCATCGTCGAACACGGCCTTTTCCTTGGTATGACCCATGATCTGATCATCGGCACCCCAAGCGGACTACGCCACCTGCAGCGCAATCCCATGACCGGGGAGATCCGCGATCTCGCGTCAGTTTAAACGCATTGCCCCCTCCGCCTGCAGAGGCTGGGGATTTATTTTTTCCCGTCCCCCCAGACTTTGGACAACCGCCCGCCCGGCACCGGCGGAATGGCCAAGCCGTCAGCCGCATAATGCGCGACATCGTTGTACAAGGTGAGCCGCGCCTCCATGGCATCGCGGAAATCCAGGATAGTCAGCGAGGCCGGATTCAAATCGAGATGGTCACGATACCGCCGCGGATCAAATCCGAGGATCGCCCCGAGGAGCAAACGGATCGTCGCCTTGTGCGAAACCACACAAATCATTTCGCCGGCATGTTCGCCCACCGCATGGAGCAAGGCCGGCATGGCCCGTGCGGCCACGGCCAACCCGGTCTCCCCGCCATCGGGGGCGAAGTTGTAGGGGTCGGACTCCCATTTCTCATACATGTCGCCGAACTTCGTCTCGGCCTCCCGCCGGGTGAGTCCCTCCCACACCCCGTGGTTGATCTCGAGAAAACCGGCCCCGGGTTGCACCGGCAAATCGTGCGGCTTGGCCAGAATCCGCGCGGTCTCCATCGTCCGGTCCAAAGGCGAAGCATAACATGCCGCGATCGGTTGATCCGCCAAGCGCTTCGCCAACGCGAACGCCTGCTGCCGGCCGACATCGCTCAGTTCCACATCCGTGGCCCCCGCGAACCGGTCTTCCGCGGAAAGCACGGTGGCCCCGTGGCGGACCAAAAACACACGCGTCTTCACTCCTTCCTTGTAATGGCTAGACGACCTCGGCGAAAGGAAAACACCGCCAAGGCTCTTGACACCACAACCTATTGTGGTGTTTGCTCCGATCAGTCCGGTAAAACTACTATGCGTTGCCCCCGTTGCGGAGACATGCGTGATCGCGTCATCGACTCGCGGTTGATTCAGGATGGCGAGCGGATCCGTCGGCGCCGCCAGTGCCTCGCCTGCGCCACCCGCTACACGACCTACGAAACCATCGAGCAGATCGAATTGCGCGTCCTCAAGCGGGGCGGGCGCATCGAACCATTCCACCGCTACAAATTGGTCAGCAGTCTTTCCAAGGCCTGCGAGAAACGCCCGATCAAGCTCGAGATCCTTGAGCGCCTCGTCGACGAAATCGTCACCGAGCTTGGCGTCGAAACCGGACGCGAAGTGCCGAGCCGCCTCATCGGCCTGCGCGCCATGGAAAAACTCCAAACCATTGATCCCGTAGCCTACGTGCGCTTCGCCTCGATCTACCGGCAATTCCAGGAGGCCGGCGAATTCGTCGACGAAGTCGAACAAATGAAAAAGCGCAGTCCGCGGCGGGCCGACCAACCCGAACTCTTCACCGCGCTCAAGGCCCCCATCCCCGTTTAGTTCTCTCATCTCTCATCCCTCAACCCTCCAATTTTTCGTGATCGCTTTCGCCGACAACCTTCCGCTCGTCCGACTCGCCGACCGGCGTGCCGTCAAATACGAGCGCGTCTGGCTCGAGCGTGCCGTGGCCGAGGCCGCGGAGGGTGCGGGATACAGCCGTTGGTGGCTCGCCCCGCACGTGGCCGAGAGCGTGACGGCCTACCTTGAACGCGAATTCGAAGAAAACATCATCGCCAGTCAGTGCCTGCGCACCCTCGTCTCCAGCGTGCTCCAAGTGATCGGTTATCCGGAAATTGCCCGCGGCTTCCGGCTTCGCGAACCACCCGTGCGCATATCCCTCGCCGCGCTGGCCGAGTCCGCCGGTGCCGGCTACGAACTCGCTTTCTTCCACGAGCTGGACCGCACCCTGCACCGCGTCCTCGCCTCCCGCACCTCCCGCATCGAATTCTGCGACCTCGCCGCCTGCGTCAAACGCCTCCGCCGCGCGCGCAGCTGGCGCAAGGACTGCGCCGCGCTGCGCAATGAAATCGTTGCCCATGTCCGCGGGCAGGCCGTGCGCCTCCGCCGCAAACGCGGGGTGGAATTGGAGCTGACATGACCCTCTTTGAACGCATCGCGGCCGGGGAGATCCCGGCCGACATCGTGCGCAACGACGACCAGGTGCTCGCCATCCGCGATATCAACCCGCAGGCCCCGGTCCACATCCTCGTCATCCCGCAGCGGGTCATCCCGCGCATCGGCGAAGCCCGCCAAAGCGACAGCGAACTCCTCGGTCGCCTCCTCCTCGCCGCGCGTGACATCGCCAAAGAACAGGGTCTGGACCAAACCGGCTACCGACTGGTGATCAACCACGGACCTCACGCCGGCGAAAGCGTCCCCCATCTCCACATTCACCTCCTCGGCGGACGCCCCCTTGAGTGGCCACCGGGCTGATCCTCCGCCCCGGGCCGAGGTCCGCCGGAGTTGTCGCCCGCTAGCGGTTGAGTTTTTCCGCCATCTCCCGCGCGAAGTAAGTCAAAATTAGGTCCGCCCCCGCTCGCCTGATCGCCAGCAGCGACTCATCACGGCATTGGTCATAGTCGAGCCATCCCGCCTGCGCCGCCGCGTGGATTTGGGCGTATTCTCCCGATACCTGATAAGCTGCGAGGGGCAGCTTTGTCTGCTCCCGCACCGCCCGGATCACGTCCAGATAAGGCCCCGCGGGTTTGATCATGACCATGTCCGCCCCCTCCCGCTCGTCCAGTTCTACTTCGCGCAAGGCTTCTCGGACGTTGGCCGGATCGAGCTGATAGGTTGCCTTCGAGATCGGAGCGGCCTGCCTACTGCCCACCGCATCACGGAACGGACCGTAGTACGCCGAGGCGAATTTTGCAGCGTAAGCCAGAATACAGACATCGGTCCGGCCCGCCGCATCGAGCGCGGCCCGGATCGCGCCGACGCGCCCGTCCATCATATCCGAAGGTGCAACGATATCCGCCCCCGCCTCCGCTTCCATCACCGCCAAGGCGCAGAGAATTTCCACCGTCGGATCATTGTCCACGCCGCGTCCGTCCTTGGTCAGCACGCCGTCGTGCCCGTGATCGGTGTAGGGATCCAAGGCGACATCGGCCACGAGCACCAATTCGGGCACTGCTGCTTTCACCTCGCGCAGGCCGCGGAAAAGCAGATTATCCCGCGAAAGGGCACGCGATCCGCGCGAATCTTTGCCGGCCCGGTCGATGACCGGAAAAATGGCCGCCGCGGGAATACCCAGATCGAAAGCCACGCGGCATTCACGGACCAGATCCTTCACGCTTCGCCGCTCCACCCCGGGCATCGACGCGACGGGCTCGTTAGCATCCCCGCCGTGGACAAAAAGCGGATAAACCAGATTGGCCACATTGAGTCGCGTTTCACTGGTCATCCGCCGCAGGCCTTCACTGGCCCGGTTGCGCCGCAGACGGGTGGTTAGTTCCATCATCAGATCCTCAAAGAGAGTTGAGCACAGCTTCGAGCTTGAGGCGCTTGGCCTGCCAGTCTTCCGCGCGCTGCTTGAAAGTCCCGAGCACCTCGGCGGGAGCGCCGCGGACAAAAGATTCGTCCGAGAGCTTGGCTTTCACCTTGGCAATCTCGGCATCGACCTTGGCGATTTCCGAGGCCAGCCGCTTGCGCTCCGCAACCACGTCGATTTCCAAATCCAGATAAACCTCGCCGAGCGGCGTCGGCGTGTGCGGCATTTTCTTGGGCGGTTCACCCGCACCGGGTTCTTCGAGCTGCGAGGCCTTGGCCAGCAAGCGGAAGACAGACAAATCGAGGGCCGCAAAAGCAGGATCGCGGGCCAGATAAGCGGCACATTCGCGGTTGGCGGGAACTTTGAACTCCGCCCGGAGCACACGGACATTCCGCACCGCATCGTAAACCGCCTGCACGGCATTGGAGGCGCGGGCTTTCTCCTCCGCGGCAACCTGCGGCAACGAATCATCCGGAGGCGGCGCGGCAAAAAGAATCATCCCGGACTTTCCCTCGCCCCGGGCAAAGCCGAGACGCGACCACAGTTCTTCCGTGATGTGCGGCATAAAAGGATGGAGCAGACGCAGGTAACCGCTCAAAACATGGTCCATCACGGCGCGGACCCCTTCGGCCGCCTCACCGCCGGCCGCCAACTCGGCTTTGCTCGACTCGACATACCAATCGCAATACGTGCTCCAGAAAAACTCGTAGAGCAGCGCCGCTGCCTCGTGAAAATGGAACTCATCCAAGGCCCGCCGGTAGCCCGCGTGCATCGCGTCAAAAGCGACGAGCAGGGCGACCGAGTAAGGTGAGAGTTTTTGCTCCTCCAGCGTTTTGCCCGGTGCTGATCCCCCCTGCATTTCGCGGAACCGCGCCGCATTCCACAGCTTGTTGGCAAAGTTGCGGCCCTCCTTGATCTGGTTCTCGTCGAACCGCACATCCTGCCCGTGCGGCGCGATGCGCATGAGACCGAAACGCAATCCGTCGGCACCGTATTTGGCCATCAGGTCGAGCGGATCGGGGGAATTGCCCAGACTCTTCGACATCTTGCGCCCCTTGAGGTCGCGAATGATGCTGGTGAAAAAGACGTTCTTGAACGGCACCTCACCGGTGAACTCCAACCCGGCCATGATCATGCGCGCCACCCAGAAAAAGATAATATCCGGCCCCGTCACCAGATCGTTGGTCGGATAAAATTTCTTCCGCGCCGCCTCGTCCATCGTGGCGAAAGGCCAGAGCCACGAACTGAACCAGGTATCGAGCACGTCGTCGTCCTGCCGCCAATGGTCCGCATCGGCCGGGGCATCGATCCCGACGTGCATGACCGACGGATCATCTTTCCGATACCAGACCGGAATACGGTGCCCCCACCACAACTGGCGGCTGATGCACCAATCTTGGATGTTCGTCATCCAATGCTCGTAAATTTTCGCCCAGCGCCCGGGCACAAAACGGATCCGGCCCGAGACCACCGCATCCAAAGCGGCCGGCACCTGCGGATACCGCAAAAACCACTGCTCGCTCAGCCGCGGCTCGATCGGCACGTCAGCCCGCTCGCTGAAGCCGACATTGTTGTCGTAATCTTCCACCCGCACCAGCAACCCCATCTCCTCGAGCTTCTGCACCGCCAGGTCACGCGCGGCAAAGCGTTCCATCCCGGCGAACTCCGGGCCGGCCAACTCGTTCAACGTGCCATCTGCATTCATCACGTCGATGACCGGCAAATGGTGACGCAACCCGATCTCAAAATCCGCCTTGTCGTGCGCCGGAGTGACTTTCAACACGCCCGTGCCGAAGGTCATGTCAATGTGCGTGTCGGCTACGATGGGGATCTCGGCCCGCGGGAATGGACGCACCGCATGCTTGCCGACCAAGCGCGTGTAGCGCGGATCGTCCGGGTGGACCGCCACCGCCGTGTCCCCCATCAAAGTCTCCGGACGCGTCGTGGCAATTTCGAGAAACGTCCCGGGTTCTTCCGCCACTTCGTAGCGCATCACATAAAGCTTGCCCTTGGCGGGCTTCATGACGACTTCCTCGTCGCTCAGCGCCGTTTGCGAAGCCGGGCACCAATTGACCATCCGCTTCCCGCGGTAGATGAGTCCCCGGGCATGCAGCTTGACGAAAATTTCCTGCACCTGGCGGGAATAGTCCGCGTCCATGGTGAAGCGCTCGCGCGCCCAATCGCACGAGCAACCGAGGCGCTTTAACTGCTTGATGATGATCCCCCCGTGCTTTTCTTTCCACGTCCACACCCGTTCCAGAAACGCCTCGCGGCCGAGATCACGCCGCGTCTGGCCCTCTTCTTTGCGCAGCTGGCGCTCAACCACCGTCTGCGTGGCGATCCCCGCGTGGTCCGTCCCCGGCAACCACAATACCTCGTGGCCTGTCTGGCGCGCCCGACGCGCCAAAATGTCCTGCAAAGTATTGTTCAAGACATGCCCGAGGGTGAGCACGCCGGTCACGTTCGGCGGGGGAATAACAATGGAAAAACCCGGCTTGGCCGAGGCGGGATCGGCCGCGAAGCAACCTTCCTTGATCCACTCCCCATACCAACGCTCCTCCACGGAGGCGGGTTCATAAGCTTTGGAAATCTCGGACATCGAACCAGGCATCATTCCGGATTTCCCCCCGGCCTGCAAACCCTCAAAAGCCCCGCAAAAACATGGCGGCAAAAGCGAGCAAAGCCGCCACCGCGGCCGCCCACCAGGCCCAGCCGATTCCTTCCGGCTTGATCTCACCTTTGCCAAATTCCCGCTGGGCAAAATTGTCGTAGTCGAACTCCTCGTCCGGCAAATCCAGACCATCCGCAGCGCCCGCGCCCTCCCGCCAACCGGAGCGGTCATCCGCACCACATTCCGGGCAAGCCACCATCCCGCGCGGCACGTCCTCGCCGCAAACCGGACATACCTCCGGCGCCGTGCTCATGACCCCAGCAGCACTTGAAGCACATTCTGCGTGTCGGCCAGATTGCCGAACAAAAAATCCGGTTGGTGCGCCGCCAGTTCCTCCTCACTGCAACTCCCCGTGGCAATGGCTACCGCGACAAAGCCGGCTGCGCGGGCGCAGTCGATGTCCTTCGGCGTGTCGCCGAGGACAAAAACATCCTTGGCTTCGAAACTGATCCCGTGCCTCTCCACCGCCCGCGAATGTGCCACCGGCCCCAGCTTGTTGCGGTCCACATGGTCGTCGGCGAACGCACCAAACTCAAAAAAATCCCAAACCCCGTAATGGGACAGTTTGAGCTCGGCTCCCCGCTCGATATTGCCCGTCAGCAGACCGAGCACAACGTCCTCCCGCCGGTGCAACGCCTCGAGCAAGCCCACAATGCCGGGCAGGACTTTTCCCTCCCGCCGCGGTAATTCGAGGGCCAGGTGATGCGCGTAACCGTCGAACAAATCCGCGATATTCTCCGGCGTCGGCGGGATGGCGTGCGCACCGAACATCTGCCGCGCAATGGCTCCGTCCGTCGACCCGGCAAAAGAAATTGACGACAAATCGTCCTCCACCCCGAAACGTTCCTGAAAAGCCAGCCGCAAGGCATGCTCTCCGGCCCGCCCGGTCAGCAACAAAGTCCCGTCGATATCGAAAAGAAAAAGTTTTTTCACTCCAGCCATCCGCAGAAAATAGCGGCCGGTACGCCGGTGCGCGAGCATCTCTGCAGGGCAGAACGCTTGGGCGCCGCCCGCGCTCCGCGGCGACCGGACCCCGGCGCCGGCCAATCCCACCGGCAAGCTTGCACCGCTCCACCCGTCCGACCGAATCTTTAGGCCCATGCCCACCGAACGAGTTCTCGCCGTCGATCCCTCTTTGCGCGGCACCGGTTTCGCCATCATCGAATCCTCCGCGGGCAAACTGCGTGCTCTGGCCTACGGCGTGGTGAAAAATCCGCCCAAGCTCCCCGCGCACCACTGTCTCCGCGAAATCCACGAGACCCTCAACCGGGTCGCCGCGGTCCACCAACCCACCACCTTTGCCATCGAAGGCGTCATCTTTGTGCAGAACGTCCGCACGGCCATCATCCTCGGTTCGGCTCGCGGCGCCGCACTCCTTGTCGCCGCCTGCCACAACCTCGAAGTCCATGAATACGCCCCGCGTCTGGTCAAGCAGGCCATGGTCGGACGCGGTGGCGCGCAGAAAGACCAGGTCGCCTTCATGATCCGCGCCATGCTCGGGCTGACCGAAACACCACCACCCGATGCGGCCGATGCCCTGGCTATCGGTGTGACCCATTTCAACCGCCGCGCCACTGCCATCCGATGAATTTCCTGCAAACTTGCTGGATCGGACGCCTTCCCTACGCACCCGCCCTGAGGATGCAGGAGGAAGCGGTGGCCGCTCGGGCCGAGGATCAAGTGCCCGACCAATTATTCCTCCTTGAGCACGATCCAGTTTACACCATCGGCCGCCAACGCGACCGCTCCAGCCTCGGCGGCACACCCCTCCCGCATCCCGTTGCCGAAATCAGCCGTGGTGGACAAGCCACCTTTCATGGACCGGGCCAACTCGTTGGCTATTTCGTCTTCGACCTGCAAAAACTCACTCCCGACCTGCACCTCTTTCTCCGCTGGATGGAAGAAGGCCTCATCGCATTAATCACCGATTACGGTCTCCATGCTCAGCGCCGCGAAGGCCTCACCGGTGTCTGGATCGGCAACCGCAAGATCGCTAGCATCGGCGTTGGTGTCCGCAAGTGGATCACCATGCACGGCTTCGGTCTCAATGTCGGGTCCGACCTTTCCGGTTTCGCCTCCATCATCCCTTGCGGCATCTCCGGCGTCACTATGACTTCCCTTTCCCGCGAACTCGGGCGCGAAATCCCAGTCGAAGAAGTCGCCACGAAAGCAGAGGCTATCTTCACCGCCCGCTACTCTCTTCTCTCCACCCCCGACCCTCAACCCTCAACTCCGCAGCCATGAAATGGCGCCTCCTCACCGTGGGCAAGCCCGCCCTCGCCTACGCCAAGGCCGGACGCGAAGAGTATCTTGGCCGGCTGGCCAAGTTCGCCCCGGTCGACCACCTCACCGTCAAAACGTCTGACAAAATACGGGAAAGTGCCGACCTTCTCGCCCGGAGCGAAGGATGCTTCCGCGTGGTCCTTGATCAGCGCGGGCACACGCTGAGCAGTCGCGAATTTTCCGCGAAGATCGCCCAATGGCAACAAGAGGCACGCGATGTGGCTTTCCTCATCGGCGGGGCCGATGGCCACGACCAAAGCCTCCTCCATCAGGCCCACTTCCGTTGGTCCCTTGGCCCCTTAACCCTTCAACACGAACTCGCCCTCGTCGTCGCTCTCGAACAACTCTACCGCGCCCGCACCATTTTGGCGGGGCACCCTTACCACCGGGATTGATTCCTATTAGATAGAGGGCGCAGACGGGCGATGGCCCTGCGCAACACCATCAAACTCGCCCCCGCCTACATCCCGGCTTACCGCCTCCTCGCCCAAGTGCTCAACAAAATGGGCCTCGCCAACGAGTCACGCACCTGCATGGCGCAGGCCAAGACCATGCGCCAGCGCGCCAACGATGACGCCGTCGCTCGTAATACCCGCGTGCACGCCGCCGCCGGGGAACGCGCCACCGCCCGCGCCGCGCGAGCGCCCAAGCCCGCGCCGCGGCCAATCGAACCGCTCGACCTGCTCCTCGTCTCCGGCCTGCCGCGCAGCGGCACCTCCCTCATGATGCAAATCCTGCAGGCCGGCGGCATCCCCGTGCTGACCGACGGACAGCGCGCCGCCGACGAGGACAATCCCGAGGGCTATTGGGAATGGGAGAAAATCAAAACACTCCCCAAAGACCCGGGTATCCTCAAGCAGGCCGAAGGCAAAGCGGTCAAAGTCGTCTCCGCGCTGCTGCCCACCCTCCCTCGAGCCCACCGCTACAAGCTCATTTTCATGACACGGCCCGCAGACCAAGTCGTGGCCTCACAATTCGCCATGCTCGAGCGCCAGGGCCAATCCCCCCAACACGAAGCCGCCCACTTGGCCAAAATACAGGAAGAACACAGCGCCAAATTCCGCAAAGCTTTCCAAACAATTGATCGCCTCGCATGGATCGAAGTGAGCTACCCCGATCTCGTGGCCGATCCCGCCGCGACAATCGCCAAAGTGGCGAACTTTCTCGGCGACCGTTTCCACAACACCTCCCGAGTCACCGCCGTGGTGAGGCCCGAACTCCATCGGCAGAGGTAGCGACGAACGGTCTCCCCCTTCCTGCCAAGGACTCAATCCGCTTGGCCCAACGGCCTTCCCCCCGCTAGGGTAAATTTCCTTTCGTCACATCCCCCGCCATCCCTGCCGCCCTCGCGGCCAGTTCACCGAGTTTTTTGCCCGTTTCGTCGCATTTTTTATCATTTTTATTGCAGTGTGCCGGGGGCATCCTAAATTGCCGCGCTCGTGAAATCACCAGCCCGCTCTTCCATTGTGGCAGCGCTCTTCGCCGCAGTCACCCTCTCCATCCAACCCTCCGCGCAGGCCGATACCTTCGGCACGAGTGGCAACGAGTTCACCATCGACTTCGTTAACATCGGCAACGCAGGCAACGCGGCTGATACGACCAGCTACGGAGCTGTGCCTTACGAATATCGCGCGAGCACTTACGAGATCACCCAAAACGCCATCACCAAGGCCACGGCCAGCGGGATGGCCAACGTGACGGCGGGTCCATGGACGGGCAATCAACCGGCGGCCAACCTCAATTGGTATGAGGCGGCGGCCTTTGTCAATTTCCTCAACACCAGCTCGGGAAAGACGGCGGCTTACGATTTATCATGGAGTGGTACCGCTTGGAGCATGGAGCTTTGGAGCAGCGACCAGGCTTGGACGGCGGGAGGAACCAATCTCTACCGCAACAAAGATGCCTACTATTTTCTGCCCAGCGAGAACGAGTGGTACAAGGCGGCGTATTACAAGGGTGGCGGAACCAATGCGGGCTATTGGCTTTATCCGACGGCGAGCAGCAGCGTCCTGACGTCAGTGACCAGCGGGACCAGCGCGGGCACGGCGGTTTACCGTAACAATAACCCTGACTCGGCTCCGGCCATAGTGAACAGCGCTGGAGGCTTGAGCCCCTACAGCACGATGGGCCAAGGCGGCAATGTGTGGGAGTGGAATGAAAGTGCCCTTGATGGCACAAACAGCTCGTCGTCCGAGTTTCGCGTGTTTCGCGGTGGCAACTGGGGCAGCGCCGCGGGCAATTTGCGCCCTTCGTCCCGGGAGTCCGACGACCCGTTGCAGCAGGGCGTCTACCTCGGTTTTCGTGTGGCGAGTGTCCCCGAACCCTCGACTTACGCATTGCTTCTCATGACCGGAGCGGGGTGGCTGCTTTGGAAGCGCCGCAAGGCTTCCCTTTGACCTTTGGTTCTTTGCCCTTTTGGCCTTTTGCCTGTGGTGAGGTGGAAAGCCCGCCACAGTCCATCCTCTCGCAAAGTTAATCAATCCCCTGCGGCAACCTCATGCGTTGTCGATGCCGTCTCCCAGCGTCGCCGCTTAACAGATATAATGCGGCGAAAAGGGGGTAGATGCTGTAGTCCGCCGTCTTGTGCTGTCGTTCGCCGCCGGCAGGGGTTGGCCGCGGTAGATCGCCCGCTTGTACGGTAGCGGCATTGACGCGCCATCCCGCGCGTGGCAAATAGTCTGTTTCTCTTCAGCGCGGTTAGCTCAGCGGTAGAGCGGCTCGTTTACACCGAGTTGGTCGGGGGTTCGATCCCCTCACCGCGCATTTCCGCCAACCGTTTCCGGTTGACGTCGTGACGCATCTGCAAAAGTTCCACGCAGAGAGCAAAGCCCATCGGCAGATAAATGTAGGCCTTGGCCACGTGCTGATGCATGCCTTCGAGGAAAATCGTGACCCCGATGGTGACGAGAAAGGCCAGCGCGAGAATCTTTAGCGCCGGCCGGTGCATGATGAAATCACCGATGGTTTTGGCGTAGGCCAGGATGACGAGGAACGACACGATCACGGCAAACCCGATGATGAGCAAATTCGGAGTCAACCCGACCGCGGTGATGACCGAGTCGAGCGAGAAAACCATATCGAGGAGCACGA
>Ga0247839_1002859_pt1 | contig 24963 bp, 19 predicted proteins | sample LaCruzMarch2015__6_FD_192405 | JGI IMG/M metagenome (GOLD analysis project Ga0247839, IMG submission 192405) | Freshwater microbial communities from meromictic Lake La Cruz, Castile-La Mancha, Spain - LaCruzMarch2015_16m | ecosystem: Environmental > Aquatic > Freshwater > Lake | place: Spain... | reverse complement strand
GCGAACAAATTAGTTCGCGTGATTTGTGCCGTTGTGAATTCACGAACCCCATTTATTGACAACTTCATGTCGGTGAACCCTATGATCTTAAAAAATAGTTGACAAAGTCATAGAGTTCGGAATGACGCCTCTAAAGAAAATGAGGTTCAACCCTGATTTTGCAATAGGTGTGAGGACCGAGACGAAGGAGTCCGAGATGGATGTTTTGGTTTTGAGACGTCGGCGGGTGGGGGTTTTTTGGGGGGGGCCTTCTTCGGAACGGATTGTTTCCGCTAAAAGTCGGGCGGCGGTGCAGGCCAGTTTGACTCGGTTGGGAGTGAACCATGTGGCCTTGGATTTGACACCACATGTTTGTGAACGAATTCGACAGGAGAAAATCAATTTAGCTTTTTTAGTGACCCACGGGGCTTTTGGGGAAGATGGCCGATTGCAAGGGTTGTTGGATATTTTAAAAATTCCTTACACGGGCAGTGGGGTGTTGGCCAGTGCGTTGGCGATGCACAAACCTTCGGCTAAACAACTTTTTGCGTCAGCGGGGTTGCCCACGCCGAAGTGGGTGGTTTTGAGGAAGGGGGAAAAATGGGCGGGGTTCAGTGGCCCTTTGGTGGTGAAGCCGGCCAGTCAGGGGTCGGCGGTGGGAGTTTGCATGGTGAGGAAAGGATCGGGGTTGCGGGAGGCTTTAACGAAAACGTGGGTTTTTGACAAGGAAGCTTTGGTGGAGAAACGGGTGGTGGGAACTGAGATCACGGTGGGTGTTTACGATGGTCAATCGTGGCCCGTGGTGGAGATTGTCCCGAAACATGAATTTTATGATTTCCATTCTAAATACACGAAGGGCGGGAGTCGGCATGTGGTACCGGCACGGATTTCGGCTCGATCCACGGTCTTGGCCCAAGAATTGGCGGTGAAAGCCCACAACGTTTTGGGGTGCCGACACATGAGTCGGGTGGATATGATCGTGGACAAAACCGGACAACCCACGATTTTAGAAGTAAACACGTTGCCGGGGTTAACGCCCACATCCCTTTTCCCCGATGCGGCCAAAGCCGCGGGGATGGATTTTGACGCATTGGTGGTGGGGCTGTTGACGATGGCCTTGAGAAATTCTTGATAAAACTGTGCGACGAAAAAAAATAAAGGTGGTGGCACGTCGCAGTCATCGGGCTTACCGATGGCGAGGGGTGTCTTCGGTGGCGGGGCGGTTGGTGAAAATCCTTTTTTTTGTGGGGTCCGTTGGGTTTGGGGTGTGGGGCGTCCATTGGGTTTGGGTGAACCACCCGGGGATCCAAGTGACGGACGTCCGGCTGAAAGGGACTTCATTCAACGGTGACGTGGAAGTGCCTTGGGTGAAAAAAGGGGCCTCTTTATTCGGGTTTTCGGCGGGGCAAGTGAAAAAAAATCTTTTAGAACGCTACCCCCAAATGGCGTCCGCTTCCGTTCGGCGAAGATGGGATCGAACGGTCGAGGTGACATGGACCTTGCGGGATCCCGTGGCAAAAGTGTTTCGCGGGGGGAAGTGGTGGGGGGTGGACGGGGAAGGGCGAGGGTTTCCTTTGGGATTAGAAAACAAACCCCTCATGATTTTGTCGTTCACCCCGAAAACAGCATCGGCGACGGACGGGTTGCGTTTTTTAAAGGCTTTAGAAGAAACAAAAGCTGCGTGGATAAAAGATGTTTTTAAAATTAAGATATTGGCCGAGGGAGAAACGGTGCTCTATTTGAAAAATGGGGCACCGATCTTTTGGGGAGCGTGTGAGGATTTTAAGGAACGAGCGCGCCAGTTGGACATTGCGCTGAAATCGTCTGAAGCGGCGGGGGGCGTGGAGTATATAAAATTCGTTAACGATCACCGGGTGGTTGTGAAAACGATCGGTGCAAAAGAGTGTGGGGAGAGACTCCATGGGAAAAGCCGGATAAAGGAGAAGGCATGAAAAAAACGGATTTGCGGACGGGGGTTGATATTGGCAGCGGGCAGGTGGTCGCGGTGGTGGCGGAGCGGGGGGGCGACAACGAGTTGGTTCATGTGTTGGGGGCTTCTCGGGAACCTTGCGTGGGGTTGAAAGGTGGGGTGGTCATTAATATTGACGAGACGGCCCGGGCCATCACACGGGCCGTGGAAGCGGCCGAAGAAATGGCGGGGCACCCGGGGGTTTCTAGGCACGTGTTGTTGGGCGTACGAGGGGCCCATATTCAAACGTTCAACCACCACGGGGCCATGAACATCGCCCGCACCGATAAAGAAATCACCGCTGAGGATCGGGACCAAGTGGTGGAAAGCACAAAAGCCGTTCCCATTTCTCCGGACAGAGAAATTGTTCACGTGATCCCCCAAGATTTTATTTTAGATCGGCAAAGCGGTGTACCAAACCCCATTGGCATGGAAGCCATGCTGTTGGAAGTGGACGTACACATCGTCACGGCCAGCCAGAGCCATTTAAACAACGTTTGGAAAGCCATCGCCCGGGCCGGGTTTGAAGTGGAAGAACCCATTTACGGGTTGTTGGCCGTGGGAGACACGGTGGTCAGTCAAGAGGAAAAAGGGTTGGGTTGTTTGTTGATTGATTTGGGCGGGCAAACCACCGGGTTGGCCGTTTACACCGAAGGCAGTGTGAGGTTCACCAAGGAACTGGCCGTTGGATCCGACGCGGTCAGCCACGATTTATCCCACGCGTTGCGCACGTCTTTGGCTCAAGCTCAGAAAGTGAAAGAACGTTTCGGAGCCGCCAGCCGACAGTTGGCCGAAGGCAACATTGACGAAGACGTGGAGTTTACCAGTGTGGACGGACGCACCCAGCGACGAGTGAAACGATCGGAATTGTTCGACTACATTTCTCCTCGGGTGGAAGAAATTTTCACTTTGATCTCCGAAGAACTTCAACGCTCCAATTACGCGGAACACGTGGCCGGCGGTGGCGTCATTTTGACCGGCGGGGGCTCCCAAATGCAAGGTCTTGTGGCCGCCGCGGAACAACTGATGGAAATGCCCGTCCGGGTGGGGTTGCCTCAAAACATCACGGGTGTTCCAACGATTCTCTCGGACCCGAGCTACGCCACGGCGTTGGGCGTTTTGACCTATCGCCATTCGGGCGATTGGGCTCGCAGCCGGCGGGCGAACCGACACACCGGGTGGGGACAGAAATTACGAGCGTTGGTGGATGGAATTTTTTGAGAGGGGAGGGGGATAAAAACAACAACTTCCGTTTTTAGGATAAAAGGATGGGGTTATGGTGCAGATAACTTTTACTCAGGATTTTCATGATCAGCCCGCCGCCATAAAAGTAGTGGGATTGGGAGGAGCGGGGGGAAACGCCGTTAATCGCATGATTGAGGCGGGATTGTCTCATGTGGAATTTATTGCGGCCAACACAGACAGTCAAGCCTTACGACGCAACAAGGCTCCCGTGAGACTGCAGCTGGGGGAACAAATCACGAAGGGATTGGGGGTGGGTGGAAACCCGGTGTTGGGACGACAGGCCACGGAAGAAAGCCGGGACCGTCTTCGGGAAGTCTTAACCGGTGCGGACATGGTCTTTATCACCGCCGGCATGGGGGGCGGAACAGGAACCGGGTCCGCCCCCGTGGTGGCCCAGATCGCACGAGCTCTCGATCCCGCCCCATTGGTGGTGGGCGTGGTGACAAAACCCTTCGATTTTGAGGGTCGCGTACGACGGGATCAGGCCGAGCAAGGCATTGAAGAATTGCGGGCCCACGTGGACACTTTATTGGCCATCCCCAACGATCGCCTTTTTGATATTATCAGCGAGACGACCACCTCTTTGGAAGCGTTCCGTGTGGCCGACAACGTCCTTCGCCAAGCCGTGCAAGCCATCACCGACGTCATCACCAGACACGGGCTCATCAATGTGGATTTTGCTGACGTAAGAAGCATCATGTCGGGGGCCGGCGAAGCCTTGATGGGCATGGGCGAGTGCCGGGGGACCGGGCGGGCGTTGGAAGCGGCCAAGATGGCCATTCAATCTCCGTTGTTGGAAAACGTGGACATTGACGGAGCCCGAGGACTTTTGGTGAACATCAGTGGCAACAAATCCATCACTCTTTTTGAAATAAAAACAGCTATGGATTTCATAAAAAACGCCGCGGCGTCTGACGCTCACGTTTTTTATGGGCAAGTGTTCGATGATTCTCTTGAAGAACGGTTTTTAGTCACCGTCATCGCCACGGGATTCCCTCCCACCCGACGGACCGTGGCCCGGGCCTTGCCTGGACGACGCACCGTACGGGAATTGGTGAACGATTCGACCCCCGTTCGAAAAACCGCGGCCCACCCGGTGGACGGGGACTCTTCCAACGACAACGATCTGCGCCGGCCCGCTTATCTTCGACGAAAAACCCGGAAGTTGTCGTAACACGTCACCCCATAAGGAGCAACCCATGCGGAACGCACGAAGGAATCCACAAAAATCTTGTGCCAGCACGGAGGAATTCCGATGAGCACCCAAGTCCTCTTACACACTCTGTTAAAAGAAATGATGACCCGACAGGCCTCGGATTTGCATTTGGGGGTGGGGTTTTGTCCTATGTTGCGCCTGCACGGGGAATTGGAACCGTCTTCCCACAAAGAAGCCCTCACCGCGGAAATCACCTGGGGCATTGCCCAAATGATTATGGGCGAAAAACATCGCCTCAAATTTGAGTCCCGCCATGAGGTGGATTTGGCGTTCAACCTGTCCGGCGGAAACCGATACCGGGCTAATATTTTTACCCAGCGGGGGTTTGTCACGTTGGCCATTCGGGCCGTGCCTTTAACCGTTCCCACTTTTGAGGAATTGGGACTTCCACCCATTTTAGAAGGATTGGCCAACAATCGGCGAGGGTTGATCTTGATAAGCGGAACCACCGGTTCGGGAAAATCCACCACCTTGGCCGCCATGGTGGAGCACATCAATTCCACCCGCAAGGCCCACATCTTAACCATTGAGGACCCCATCGAGTTTGTGCACCACAATAAGAAATCCATCGTGAGCCAGAGAGAGTTGGGGTTGGACACCAACAACTACGCCGAGGCCCTTCGGGCGGCCATGCGCGAAGACCCCAACGTTATCCTCGTGGGCGAAATGCGCGATTTGGACACGGTCTCGGCCGCCATCACCGCCGCCCAGACCGGCCATTTAGTGCTCTCCACCATCCACACCACCAACACCATTCAAATCATCAACCGCATTTTAGATCTCTACCCGCCCCATCAGCAGACGCAAGTACGCTTTCAACTGGGGGAAACACTGAAGGGAGCCATCAGCCAGAGGCTATTGCCCATCAGTCAAGGGGACGGGCGTGTGGCGGCTTTGGAAATTATGGTGGTCACCCCTTTAATTCAAAAAGCCATCGAAGAAAATAATTTTTCCGACGTGCAAAACGCTATCCGCAACGGAAGATTTTACGGCATGCAAACTTTCAATCAGGCTCTTTTAGCCCTGTACAACGCGGGGCGTGTGACCATGGAAGACGCCATGACCGCCTCCGGCAACCCAGAGGAATTTATGTTGGGGGTGCGGGGGATCGTGAACACATCCAACAACCATGGGGAGGCGCCCGAGTGACGCCCAAGACCCTCGCCTCCTTGCGTCGGAAAGTGGATCAGGCCGACAACAAAATTTTAACCGCTTTAATGGAACGGGCCGCCGTGGTTTCCGATATCGGGCGTTTGAAAAATCAGAGGGGAGATCCCGTCTTGGTGGCAGGACGGGAACGGGATTTGGTGAATCGTCTCTTGGCTCTGAACACCAGCCCGTTGCCGGCCGAATCGGTGGAAGACATTTTCAACACCATCATCAATCATTTTCGCTTACTTCAAAAACAAATCACCGTGGCCTATTTCGGCCCCGAAGCCAGCTACACCCACCAAGCCGCGGTCAAACATTTCGGCAAGGCCTGTGCCCTCGTTGGCGAAAAATCCATCGCCGACGTTTTCGCCACCGTGGACAGCGGACGAGCGGATTACGGTGTGGTCCCCATAGAAAATTCCACCGAGGGGGTGGTGAACCACACCCTCGATATGTTTATGGAATCCGACTTACGGATTTGCGCGGAACGGCAGGATTTTATTTCGCACTGTTTGTTGCGGGCTCCAGGATCGTCAAAAAAAATCACCTCCGTTTTGTCCCACCCCCAAGCGTTGGCCCAATGCCGGCAATGGCTGGAAAGCCACATGACCGGCGTGCCCCTGATTCCAACCGCCTCCACCTCCGACGCCGCGGCCCAAGCCGCTTTGCACGACGACGTGGCCGCTGTGGCCAGCCCTTTGGCCGCGTCCCTCTATCATTTGAGTACCATGGCTCAGGCCATTCAGGACATCAAAGAAAACCGCACACGGTTTTTAATCGTTGGGAAAACCTTATCCGCTCCATCGAGTAAAGGGCAAGACAAAACATCTCTGCTGATCTCCGTGCAAGACCGCGTGGGGGCGTTGCACGATTTGTTGGCCGTGTTTAAAAAAGCCCGTGTTAATTTGACAAAAATCGAATCCCGCCCCACCAAACAAAAAGCGTGGCAATACGTTTTTTTCATAGACATCTTGGGCCACGCCCAAGACCCCCGACTGCAACCCGTATTAAAAAAATTAGCGGCGTCCTGCCCCATGGTTAAAATTTTGGGCAGTTACCCAAAGGCCGACGAATGACCATCTCTGTTCCTCCGCGAAAAGAAATCCTCCATTTTGAACCCTACGTGCCCGGGCGCGATATGGAAACGGTTAAAAAACAATACCATCTCTCTCGTGTGGTGAAGTTGGCCTCCAACGAAAACCCGTTGGGCCCTTCTCCAAAAGCCGTGGCCGCCCTGAGAAAAGCCACTGGGAATTTACATCGCTACCCCGACGGGTTTAGTCTCTCCCTTCGAGAAGCCATCGCTTTAAAAAATCGAGTGGCGCTCCATCAGGTCACCGTGGGGGCTGGGTCCGACGAAATTATTGAGATTTTAGCGAAAACCTATTTGAACCCATCCGACAACATCGTGGTGAGCGAGCACGCGTTTTTACGATACCGCATGGCCGGCGATTTAATGGGGGCCCGCGTGATCTCCGTCCCCATGAAAAAAATGGAGCACGATTTGGAGGCCATGGCCAAGGCCGTCACCTCAAAAACAAAGTTGATTTTTGTGGCCAACCCGAATAACCCCACGGGCACATGGAACACCCTTGCTCAAGTGAACCGCTTTTTAAAGGCTCTGCCTTCCCATGTGTTGCCCGTTGTGGATGAAGCTTATTTTGAATTCGCCGAGCATCAAACAAATTACCCCAACACCATTGAACTCTTTAAGGCCGGAGCGGGGGTAATCACTTTACGCACGTTTTCTAAGGCGTATGGGTTGGCCGGAGTCCGGTTGGGCTATGGGGTGGGACCGGCCTCGGTGATTGAAGCCTTGGAACGCGTACGCCCCCCGTTCAATGTGTCCCTACCGGCTCAGGCCGCGGGTGTGGCCGCCCTCAACGACGTCCGCCACATTCAACGCACCGTGGATTTGACCCTAAAAGAAAAAACCCGCGTTGAAAAAATTCTTCGGGACCGTGGGGTGGAGTTTCTCCCATCGGCCGGAAACTTTTTACTGATCCGCGTTGCCCCGAAATTAGGTAAGGACGTCTTCGAGCGGTTGCTTCGCCAAGGCGTTATCGTCCGCTCCATGGACGAATACGGGTTTCATCAACACGTGCGGGTGACCATCGGACGGCCCGCGGACAACAACCTCTTTCTTCAAACTCTAAGGAGACTCTCATGATCGTCACACTCAAAACGGGTACAAAAAAACTCGCCGTCAACGAAGTGATCCGTCGCATTCAAAAGTTGGGATTTAAACCGGAATTGTCTCGCGGGGCCGAACACATTGTGATCGGGGTGATCGGCGAAGGGAATAAAGCCGTCACCCATCGAGGCGTCTTTGAAGCCATGCCGCAAGTGGAAAGCGTGACGCCCATTTCAAAACCCTACAAAATCGTCAGTCGCGTTTTCAAAAAAAACAACACCGTCATTGACGTGAACGGTGTGTGCATCGGTGGCGACAGCGTCGTCGTCATGGCCGGCCCCTGTTCCATAGACACCAAGGAAAATTTGATCCTCACGGGAAAAGAATTGAAAAAAGCCGGTGTGCAGGTGTTGCGCGGAGGAGCCTTTAAACCACGGACTTCACCCTACTCTTTTCAGGGGTTGGGTGAAGAAGGGTTGAAATACTTGGCCGAGGTGCGCAAAGCCACGGGACTCCCCGTGATCACCGAAGTGATGGACACCCGCCAAGTGGAACTAATAGAACGTTACGCCGATATTTTACAAATCGGAGCTCGCAACTCCCAAAACTACGATCTGTTGAGAGAAGTTGGACGCACCCGCAAAGCTGTGATGCTTAAACGTGGGATGGCCATGACCATCGAAGAATGGTTGATGGCCGCCGAATACATCCTCGCCGCCGGCAACAACAACGTGATGCTCTGCGAACGAGGCATTCGGACCTACGAAACCGCGACGCGGTTCACCCTGGATCTGAACGCTGTGCCCGTTCTAAAACATCTCTCCCATTTGCCCGTTATTGTGGACCCGTCTCACGGTGTGGGCGTGCGAGATTATATTGTCCCCATGGCCAAAGCCGCCATCGCTTGCGGGGCCGACGGCGTCATTTTAGAATGCCACCCCAACCCAGCCCAAGCCCTTTCCGATGGACATCAGGCGCTGTTGCCCGCCGATATGGGAGCGATCGTGAAAGATTTGCGCCGTGTCGCGACGTCGGTGGGACGAACGCTCTATTGATGGGAACATCCCCTTTTTCTGGCACCGTGGCCGTGGTGGGGCTGGGGTTGATGGGCGGGTCTCTCGGGATGGCCCTGAAACGACGGACAGGTGTCACGGTTCTGGGTGTCGCCCGCCGGGCTGTTTCTTTAAAACAGGCCTTTGACCAAGGAGTCTTTGATGAGGGATTTTTGGACCCGGCGATGGCTTTGGCACGGGCCGATGTGGTGGTTTTTTGTGTGCCCGTGGATCGCGTGATCCCCCTAGCGAAAAGTTTAAAAAAATTATACAAACCCGGGGCGTTGGTCACCGATGTGGGCAGTGTGAAAGGCCCTATCGCTCGGGACGCCCAGCGTGTTTTTTTAGGCGACGACAACGTGGTGTTCGTCGGCGGACACCCCATGACCGGGTCTGAAAAAACGGGGCTGGGGTTCGCTCGAGCCGATCTCTACGATGGGACCGTTTGTGTGGTCTCTCCTTCAGGGGGGACACCGCTCGCTCGCGTGGTTCAAGCGGAACGTTTTTGGTCCACCACCGGGGCGGAAATCCTTCGCTTGGATCCTAAAACCCACGACAGAACAGTCGCTTTGGTCAGTCATCTGCCTCACTTGTTGGCCGACGCTTTGGTTTTAACCGCTGGACAGGTTGCCAAAACACCGAAACAACGGGCTTTGCTACGACGCGTCGCCGCCGGAAGTTTTCGCGACGCCACCCGTGTGGCGGGAGCGGACCCGGCTTTGTGGCACGCCATTTTTTCTATGAACGATCGGTCGGTCCGATCCACCTTGGGGAAATTTCAACAACAACTCTCTTTATTGGCTAAAAATCGTTGGGCCTTAAAAGATCTCCGGCGTGCCCAAAATCTTCAACCCATTTTTCGAAAGGATAAAACATGACCTTATCGTCGTCCAGCCGCGTCATTGTCCCAGGTGGGGCGTTGCGGGGAGAAATGCGACCGCCACCGGACAAATCCATCACCCACCGGGCCGTTATTTTGTCCGCCTTGGCCCAAGGGACATCGAGGATTATTCACCCGCTTGAAGCCGACGACTGCGAACGGACCGCCGAGGCTTTTCGATCCCTTGGCGTGAGCATTGAATTCGACCGTCGGGGAGAATGGATCGTTGTGGGGCGTGGGCCTTACGGGTTGCAGGAACCAAAAGCCGATCACCTCTATTGTGGAAATTCAGGCACCACTTTTCGCTTGATTTCGGGGGTTCTTGCCGGGCAACCGTTTGCGTCAAAATTGATGGGGGACAAAAGTCTCTCCAACCGCCCCATGGATCGAGTGGTGGCCCCTTTGACGGAAATGGGGGCCGAGATTTCCGCCAGAGAAGGACGGTTTGCTCCTCTCCGCGTTCATGGGCGCCGACCCTTGCGGGCCATTGATTGGGTAAGCCCGGTGTCCAGCGCTCAGGTAAAATCATGTCTGTTGTTGGCGGGACTTTACGCCGATGGGGTGACCTCTGTGGAAGAACCCCTGCGAAGCCGGGACCACACGGAACGGATGATGGCCGCCGCTGGCGTTCGGTTGACCGTTGAAGATCGGCGAGTTTCCATCGCTGGGGGGCAGTCTCTCCAAGCTCAAGAGTGGGTGGTTCCCTCCGACATATCCAGCGCCGCCTTCTTTATGGTGGCCACTCTCATCACCCACGGCTCAGAACTCATGATCCGAAACGTCAACACCAACCCCACACGCGACGGGGTTTTGACCGTTCTATCGCGCATGGGTGCCCATGTAAAACGAGAACGGGATTTGGTGGTCATGGGGGAACCTGTGACGGATTTTGTTGTTCGGTCGTCCGGGTTAAAAGCCACTTCTTTTGGAGCGGAAATCATGCCCCAGTTGGTGGATGAGGTCCCCATTTTGGCCCTCGCCGCCACCCAAGCCGACGGCGTCACTGAAATCCGAGGGGCCGGAGAACTCCGTTTGAAAGAATCCGACCGATTGCTTCACATCGCTCGCGGGTTGAACGCTCTCGGGGCCCAAGTGGACGAACTGCCCGACGGTTTAAGAATCACAGGACCCACCCCCTTGACAGGGGCCCCCGTTTCCTCCGCCGGCGATCATCGCTTGGCAATGACCTTCGCCGTCGCCGGGTTGATCGCTCGAGGAGAAACAGAAATTTCTGAAGCCGATTGCGTGGATATTTCTTTCCCCACGTTTTGGCGAGATTTGGAACGACTGCGAGTTCAATCGTGAATAGAAATCCCCACATCATCACCGTTGATGGACCGGCGGGAGCTGGAAAATCAACCGCCGCCCGGGACATCGCCCAAGCCTTGGGGTATCGCCACATTGACACCGGATCTATGTACCGGGCCGCGGCTTGGGGAGCTTACCGGCAAGGAATTCCCTTAGACGATGAACGGGCTTTGAAAACCGCCGTTGCCCGTATGCGATTTCGATTTTCAAATGGCTCCATTTTCCTCAATGGAACCAATGTGACCGATCTCATTCGTTCACCAGAAGCCGGGCAAGCGGCCAGCCAAATCTCAACTCACCCGTCGGTTCGAACGATTTTGGTTCGTCGCCAACAACGACTCGCGCGGGAAGGCCGTGTGGTTATGGAAGGACGGGACATCGGCACCATCGTTCTACCGAGAGCCCCTATGAAATTTTTTTTAGACGCCTCCCCTGAAGAAAGAGGGCGTCGCCGCTGGGAAGAATTAAAAGGTAGCGGCGTAAAAAAAAATCTCAAAGACATCACCGAAGACATTCGTGCACGGGATTACCGGGACAGAACACGAACCGTCGGCCCCCTCCGGCCAGCGGCAGACGCTGTCTTAGTGGACACAACGCACAACAACCGCGATGACGTTAAAAAAATTCTGCTGGGGTTTATCAAAAAAAAATGGCGGTAAAACACCCCCCCCCTCTCTTAACGACAACGAATTGTTTTGTTTTGGACCCCGGAGGATGGCGAGGGCGAGGGAACAGAGCTCTCTACCGAACCGGACGATTTTTATTTTCTGTTCTTTTTTCAACCCTGTGGCGACGGTCTGTCATTGGACAGGACAATGTTCCCCCCAGGGGCCCCACGATTTTGGCGGCCAACCACGCCTCGTTAGCCGATCCCCCATTGGTGGGGTCCAGTCTGCACCGTCCGGTTTACTTCATGGCCAAAGAAGAACTCTTTCGTGTTCCTATTTTAGGGTTCCTCATTAAGCGAGTGAACGCTTTTCCCATTCGGAGAAAAGAAGGGGACGTGGGTGCTTTTCGAACCGCGCAGGAAATTTTGAACTCCGGCGGGGCACTCACCGTGTTTCCAGAAGGACGCCGTCAAAGAAACGGTCGGATGGGTCGCCCACGAGCCGGGGTGGCCCTCCTCGCCGCCAAAACCGGTGCCCCTGTGGTCCCTGTTTACGTGCACAACACGAATAAACTTTTTCACTTCCCTCGCCTCACGGTTCTTTTTGGCTCCCCACTCCGTATTGGGGAAAACGAAAACCACGAAACCTTTGCCCATCGAATTATGGAGCAAATTGGCAAATTAAAGGAGACCTATTTTGGACCCACTCATTAAAACGACTCTTCAAACCCTCATTGTTGTCGCCATGTTCTTAATTCTTTTTGTTATGGCTCTTCCGGCCCTTCTTCCCATTTTGGACCAACGAACAGGCAAGATTTTTTATGGGGTTTTTGCCACGGGTGGAATCTTACTGTCCGTTCGGTTACGTCAAATTTCACGTCGACTCTAATTCTATTTTGACGAAAACTTTTAAGGAAAACCCTTTACATCCCAGCCCGTCGTCGCTATAATCACTTGCAACGGTTTATAGGCATCAAACCTGGCCCGTTCGTCTAGAGGCCTAGGACATCGCCCTCTCAAGGCGGAAACACGGGTTCGAATCCCGTACGGGCCAGGTTGGGTGCCAATAACCTAAAAACGGAAGTTGAAATCTTCTGAAAATACGGCGAAGCATTGATAATATTACGTTTTAGTCTTGATTGGTCAACAAAAAACAGTCACCCAATGGGTGAATAAAAAAGTCTTCCAGCAAATCCCCCCTGTCCCCCCTTTGACAAAGGGGGGAACACTCTCGGGACACGTGCTTTTCCCCCCTTTACGAAGAAAGGGGGGAACGGGGGGATTTTTTGAGGCTTCAACTTCCGTTTTTAGGAATAAAGATTTAGATTCACCAATTTGGGTCCATCTCAGAAATTGGGAATTTGACTGAGTCGAAAAGAGGGTGGCCATGGCACGTGTTGTTTTAAAAAATATCAAAAAAAACTTTGGGGATAACCCGATCGTCAAGGGGATCAATCTCGATATCCCAGACAAAGAATTTTTTATCTTGGTGGGACCTTCCGGGTGTGGGAAATCCACCACGTTGCGTATGATCGCGGGACTGGAAGAAGTCACCTCAGGGGAGATATCCATTAACGGACGAGTGGTGAACCACGTCCGGCCAAAAGACCGAGACATCGCGATGGTTTTTCAAAATTACGCTCTTTACCCACACATGTCCGTTTATGAAAACATGGCTTTTGGCTTGAAACTGCGAGGGTATTCTCGTAATGAGATTCACACCCGAGTCAAAGAAGCGGCCGAAATCCTCACTTTAGAAAAATATTTAGACCGTAAACCCCGGGCCCTTTCTGGAGGGCAGAGGCAACGTGTGGCCGTGGGGCGAGCCATCGTGAGAAAACCTCAGGTGTTCTTGTTTGACGAACCTCTCTCGAATCTCGACGCCAAATTGAGAGTTCAAATGCGTTTAGAACTTTCAAAACTCCACAAAAAGCTACAAACCACCATCATTTATGTAACCCACGATCAAGTGGAAGCCATGACCATGGGGGACCGAATCTGCGTTATGAAAGATGGGGAAGTCCAACAGGTGGCTCCTCCCCTCGAGCTCTACGAGTGTCCCGCCAATCGGTTTGTGGCCGGTTTTATTGGTAATCCACCGATGAATATTTTCCCTGTGTTTGTGGACGCCACAAAACAAAATTTATTTTTGCGTCACACCTCCTTCAGTCTGGCCGTTCCAAAAGATTTGATCGAACCGTTGAAGCCCTACATCAACAAAGAAGTGGATTTTGGCATAAGACCCGAAGATTTATACGATCGCCTTTTTTACAACTACCCTGTGCCTGAACATTCGAGCATTAAAGCCGTGGTGGACGTGGTGGAACCCATGGGGTCCGAAGTCTATCTCTATTTAAAAGCCGGTCCGCTCCTTTTGACGGTGAGGGTCCCAGCCTATGTAAAAACAGAAGTTGGAAAACCCATGGAACTGGTGTTTAACTTAGACCGAATGCACATTTTTGATCGAACCACGGGCCAAGCCGTCTTGCAGGTCGTCCACCGTGTGGCCCCAACGCCAAGGCCCATGACACCCAATTAACCCCGGAACACCAGGGTTGCTCCAAAAAAGATGCTTGAAACTTTCAATAGCGTTTGAGAAAAAAATGAATGATCTGAATTCTATTTTAAACACAAAGAACCTCTCCCCTGAAAACATCCGGTTCTTGTTGTCTTTAACGAACCCAGAAGACATTAAACAACTCGCTCGAAAATCGTTTAACATCACAACAAACGTTTTGGGAAACAATGTTTATTACCGAGGGCTCATTGAGTTTAGCAACGAGTGTTCATGCCATTGCCTTTATTGTGGCCTTCGAGCTGGAAACACAAAAGTGAAACGATACCGCCTGACACGAGAACAGATTTTAGATTGTGCTCTTTGGGCCGCCACCATGGGGTATGGGTCTTGTGTTTTACAAGCGGGCGAAAAGAGAGACGAAGAGTTTATCGGGTTTGTGGCCGATTGCGTTAAAGACATAAAAAAAAGAACGCGAAGCGAACAACTCCCCGAGGGGCTTGGAATCACCCTGTCTGTTGGGGAACAAAGTTTTGAAACTTATCAACGCTGGCGTGAGGCTGGAGCTCATCGCTACCTGTTGCGTATGGAGACGTCAAATCCAAATTTGTTCGCACAGTTGCACCCCAAAAACCAACGATACGAAGAACGCTTGGCCTGCCTCGCGTCTCTACGAAAAGCCGGGTTCCAAGTGGGAACGGGCGTGATGATCGGCCTTCCCGGGCAAACCATCGAAGATTTAGCCAATGATGTTTTATTTTTTAAAGAGAGAAGCGTGGACATGATCGGTATGGGCCCCTACATAACGCATTCCGAATCACCCCTTCAAGGGATGGGAATGATGGAAAAAACTTCTCTCATGGTCTTAGCCCTTAACATGATCTCTGTGGTTCGTCTGGTGCTCAACGATGTGAATATTGTTGCGGCCACGGCTCTGCAAGCGTTGGACGAAACGGGGCGGGAAAAGGGAATCGCCCACGGGGCCAACGTCCTCATGCCCAACCTCACCCCCTTTGAAGCCCGTCGACATTACCAGTTGTACGAAGGGAAACCTTGCGTGGAAGAAGGAAAAGAGAGTTGCACCCGCTGCCTACAGCGTCGAGTACAAACCACTGGTCGGACGGTGGGTTGGAACAAATGGGGAGATTCCCTTCACTCCCTTAAAATTAATCATAAAAAATTACATGGCTTTTTTGGTAAAACTTCTTCACTGGAGAAAACGTGATTGCAACGCCAACAGCTGAGACGCTTTGGGAAGGGATTATTCAACGGCTCAAAGTTCAATTCAAAGAAGACAGTTTTAACCTTTGGCTTAAACCCATTAAGGTCATTAAATTTGAAAACGAATTGTTAACCCTTAAAGTCCCCAACCGTTTTTTTTCTGAGTGGATTAAAAAAAATTGCCAAAATCAGATTGAAGAAGGGTTGAAAGAAATGCTGGGCCGGGACGCCGCTCTTTGTTTTGAAGCGTCCCAAGAGATCGAACCCATTCTTAAAGAAGAAGAGGCACGAGCGGACCCTCTCCCACCCACTCAACCAGAAAGCCATTTCACCAACGAACAGTTTAACCCAAAATACACCTTTGAAACATTCGTGGTGGGCCCCTCCAACCGTTTCGCCCAAGCCGCCGCCATGGCCGTGGCTAAAGACCCGGGACGGGCGTACAACCCACTGTTCCTTTACGGCGGGGTGGGTTTAGGAAAAACCCATATTTTACATTCCGTGGGGCATTCCATTCGCATGCAAAACCCAGGGGCTCGGGTTCTCTACGTGACCTCCGAACGGTTTATCAATGAATTTATTGACGCCCTTCGATTTGATAAAATGAAGGATTTCCGAGCCAAATTTCGCAACTTAGATTGCTTATTAATCGATGACATTCAAAGCCTCATCGGTAAAGACAATTCGCAAGAAGAATTTTTCTACACATTCAACTCTCTTTACGACACCCGGAAACAAATCATCATTTCATCGGATCGCCCACCCACGGAAACCAAAGTGAGCGCTCGTCTTGTTTCGCGTCTGGAATGGGGGGTCGTGGCTGATATTCAACCACCTGATTTAGAAACCCGCATCGCTATTCTGAGAAAGAAAGCGGCCTCAGAAAACCTGTTTGTTCCAGACGATGTTATTTTGTTTGTCGCTAGTAGAATTCGAGCCAACATTCGAGAATTGGAAGGAAGTCTCATTCGCGTGGTGGCTTTTAGTTCCTTAACGGGTACCCCCCTCACCATTGATTCCGTTCGAGAAACACTGAAAGACATTGTCTCCTCGAACGACGCTTCCCGCCCTATACGCATTGAAGACATTCAAGAAGTCATCACAGCTCATTTTAATTTAGACATCAAAGATATGAAATCCAAACGACGCACAGACGCTGTTGCCTTCCCTAGGCAAATAGCTATGTACTTGGCCCGTACATTGACTGAATATTCCACAACGGAAATAGGTGAAAACTTTGGCGGGAAAGATCACACAACCGTTATGCACGCTTGCAATAAAATAAAAAAGAAATTGGCGTCGGACCCCTATTTCACCGCCTTGATCAATAAAATAACACAACAAATAAAAACTCACATTACTTTAAACGAAATGAATTCGACTCGCTAAGAATCCGTAAAACCAGCGCTCTAACCGTTTAATAGGCTCTGTTTTGAAAGACCGCGTCTAATGCAAAATCTGGGTTAAAGGTGTGAAAAGAGAACCCTGTGGGCCCTTGGCACAATAAATTGTTCATAACTCCCATGGTTTGTGGAAAACTTTTTCCATAGGGGATAACGGTGACAACAGGTGAAGGTTGGCCACAGATTACACACACCTCCATTCCAAGCGAAGAGACTTGAGAAACAGTCGCTTTCACAAGGGGCCAAAAATTACTAACATAATCCACCGCCCTTCTTCTGCGGTCTCTTAGTTGTACAATGGTTTTATAAAGTATTCAAAAGAACAACTTGTTGTGTTTCACATTCGAATTACGAAAACCAGGGGTTGCCATGGAAATCCATTGCCAAAAAGAAGAAATCTTTAAAGGTGTGCAACTGGTACAGAGTGCCATTTCACCTAGAAGCACGTTGCCTGTTCTGGCCAATATTTTAATGGAAGCGACCGCTGAAGGTTTGAGATTGTCTTCCACCGATTTGGAAGTTGGAATTCGTTGTTTAATCAAAGCCGATGTGAAAGTGCCTGGGGCTACCACCCTGCCGGCACGAACCCTCAGTGATTTTTTACGGGCTTTAGATGATGGACGAGAATTAACTTTGAAAATGACCGATGGTCAAAAAATGGAAATTCGTTCGGGTCGGGATCGGTGTGTTTTGTCTTGTCTTCCTAAAGAAGATTACCCTGTTTTGCCTGAATTCAGTATGGAGCGGGCTGTTTCTATTCACCAAAACATTCTTAAAGAAATGATTCGAAAAACGTCTTTTGCTGTTTCCACCGATGAAACCCGTTATGTTTTGAACGGGGTTAATTTTTTAGTAAACGCTGGTAAAGTGACGTTGGTGTCCACAGACGGTCGTCGGTTGGCCTACATTCAAAGAGACATCCCTGATACAAAAGCGGTGGTGAGTGCTATTATCCCCACCAAGGCCGTTAACGAGTTGTCTAAAGTTCTTTCATCCGATGAAAAAGGATCGGAAATTCGCATGGGGTTCACGGACAACCAAGTTACCTTCCAATGCCGAAACGTCGTGATTATTTCCAGACTTATTGAAGGGAATTTTCCCAGTTTTGATCAGGTGATTCCTAAAACACACGACACTCGATTAAAACTAAAAACCCAATCTATTTCTAAAGCCACTCAACGAGCGGCGGTTGGAACGATGGAACGAGGTGGATCTGTGTGTTTCTCCTTGTCGGCAGGGCGGTTGATTGTTTCAGCTTCTTCTCAAGGACGGGTGGAGGTGGAATCTGAGCTTGAGGTCGATTATCAAGGAGAACCCTTTGCCATCGCTTTTAATCCTGTTTATTTAATTGATGTTTTTAAGGCTATGGAAAACGAAGAAGTTTATTTGGAGCTCTCGACCCCTCTCAATCCCGGTGTCATTCGCCCTGTGGGGGACGAGCACTATAAATACGTCGTCATGCCCATGCAGGTGAGCTGACCGTCGGGGGAACACCTTCTGTCTTGTGTATTTCACTCGTCTCATTCTAAGGCAATTCAGAAACCTGTCCTCGTTGGATTTAGACCTTCGGTCCGGATTGACCATTTTTTTGGGTGCCAACGGAGCCGGAAAATCTAATATTTTAGAGGGGCTTTCCCTTTTGGCGTCAGGGCAAAGTCATCGGGGAGCCGAAACACGCTATTGGATTCAGGAAGGGAAAGAAGAATCGGCTCTCATCGCTCAAGTGGAGGGTGAAGAGAGTCTTGCTCTTGATTTTAAACAAAAACGAGGCAAGGCCCGGCAGTTTCGTGTGAACAACCTTTCCTTCGTTCGTCAAAAAGATTGGGCGGGAAAAATCCCGTTGGTTTCTTTTTCGCCCGACGAACTCGATTTGGTCAAAGGGGAACCTTCGGTACGTCGTCGTATGCTAAACGCTGTTTTATCTCAATCGGATCCTCGCTACGCAGAAACTCTCTCCCGTTACACAAAAACGTTAGAAGAACGGAACGCCGCTCTTCGTTTAATCCGGGATGGTCAAGCCAAACCAGAGGTTTTAGTTCCTTGGACTTTGTCGTTGGTGCGAGAGGGTGTTTGTTTAACGATGGCGCGAAATTTGTTCTTAAAAGATTTTGGATCCCGTGTTGAAAAACGTTGGGCGGATCTCTCTCGGGGACGGGACCGAGGGGGTGTTTTTTACCGTCCCTCTTTTGCTATGACAGACGATGTGGCTTCGATGGAGGACAACTGTCATCGCCGGTTGGCGGAACTCAAAAACGGTGAAATAGCCTTGGGGTCTACGTTAGCGGGACCTCATCGGGACGATGTGGAACTGCGTTTGGACAACGATGTGGCCCGGGTTCGAGCGTCTCAGGGGCAGTCACGGACCTTGGCTTTGGCGTGGAAGTGGGAAGAAAAGTTTTTTTTGAGGGAACGTCTTGGTCGAGAACCTGTCTCTATTTTAGACGACGTGTTTTCGGAGCTCGATCCCGAGCGACGGGCTCAGTTGACAGATCTTATGGTGTCTGGTGGCCAGTGTTTTTTATCCTTGACTGATTTCTCGGTTTGGGGTACAGACCCCTCCTTGTCTGGGGCTCGGGTGGTGGGTGTGGCGGGCGGTGTTGTGGTGTCCTCATGAAACCGCCTCAACCACCTAAGAAATTAGTATCCGCCAAGGATGTTTTAGCTGGGGTTTTGAACCGGACCGGTTACGACCCATCGGTTTTTGCCCTTTTTGATCTGTGGGATCGTTTGCTGGGGGCTGAGGCGGACAAAGCCAAGGCGGTAGGGTTTCGTGGAGGTCGGTTGTATGTGGAGGTGGACACGAGCGTTCGTACCCACGGTTTGGTGTTGCGAAAGAGAGAATTGATAAAAAAAATTAACGGGGCTTTTGGCGGATCGGCCCCATTATCTGATATAATATTCCGACCGGGCCCCCGGTCCTTCACCGACGGAAGAAAACCCCAAAAATCGTGAAGAGTCAAATTTGTTTTTGAGTTAGGAGGATTTTTGTGACCACGGACCCATCTGAAAAAACATCGCGAGAATACGGGGCTTCCCAAATTCAGGTTTTGGAGGGATTGGAAGCGGTTCGTCACCGCCCCGCCATGTACATTGGGGACACGGGCCCCACGGGTCTTCATCATCTGGTTTACGAAGCCGTGGACAATTCCATCGATGAAGTCTTAGCCGGCGAAGCCAAATCGGTGGACGTGACCATTCACGAGGACAATTCCATTTCTGTTTTAGACGATGGTCGTGGCATTCCCGTGGCTCCCAAAAACGATATCAACGACCCAAAACTGAAGGGCAAGTCCGCTTTAGAAATCGTGATGACCGTTTTGCACGCGGGTGGAAAATTTGAGCAAAACGCTTATAAATATTCCGGTGGGTTGCATGGGGTGGGTATTTCTTGTGTCAACGCTTTATCGGATGTTATGACCGTGGAGGTGTACCGGGACGGCAACGTGTATCGCCAACGTTACCGTCGGGGAAAACCAGAAACATCGGTGGACGTGGTGGGCAAGACCGAAGACCGAGGCACCCGCGTGACGTTTCACCCGGACGCGGAGATTTTTTCCGAAGTTGTTTATTCTTTTGACACTTTGTCCACCCGCTTGCGAGAGTTGGCTTTTTTAAACCCCGGGGCCCGCATCACCCTTTTAGATGAACGCGACGACAAAACCCACACCTTCCATTTTGAGGGGGGCATCACGGAGTTTGTTGCGTTTATGAACGCTCATAAAAACCCCTTGCACCCCCGGCCTATTTCGCTCAACAAGGAACGGGACGGCGTGATTGTGGATGTTTCGATTCAATACAACGACAGTTACAACGAAAATATTTTTTCCTTCGTGAACAACATCAACACCAAAGACGGGGGAACCCATTTGTCCGGGTTTCGATCGGCCATCACCCGGGTGATGAACGATTACATCAAAAAACATGATCTGCTGAAGGGTAAAAATTTTTCTGTGTCCGGCGAAGATTCTCGGGAAGGCCTGACCGCGGTCATTTCCATCAAAATGCCCAGCACAAAGCTCCAGTTCGAAGGACAAACCAAGGGTCGGCTCGGCAACACCGAAGTGGAAGGCATCGTGAAGTCCATCGTGGGCGATGCCTTGGCCACGTTTTTTGAAGAAAACCCCAGCACCGCTCGCACCATTTGCGATAAAGCCATCCTTTCGGCCGAAGCCCGGGAAGCCGCCCGCAAGGCCCGGGAACTGACCCGCCGAAAGGGGGCGTTGGACTCGGCGTCTCTCCCTGGTAAATTGGCCGATTGCCAAGAACGGGATCCCGCCAAATGCGAAATTTATCTGGTGGAGGGCGATTCCGCGGGGGGGTGTTTTTCGGGTGAAACCTGCGTGGCGTTGGTGGATGGGCGGGATTTGTCTTTCAAAGAACTTGTCAAAGAATCTGAGCAAGGGATTAAACACTTTTGTTACACCATCAAACACGACGGTACCATGGGAATCGGAGAGATCCAATCTCCTCGGTTGACCCAACGGAAGGCCAATGTTGTCAAAATTATTTTAGACAACGCTGAAGAGATTGTGTGCACCCCTGATCACAAATTTATGGTGGCTGACGGGACTTACAAACAAGCCATGGATTTAACCCCGAACGATTCGTTGATGCCTCTCTATCGGCAATTGTCACGTCTGGGGCGTCGAATCTCCATCGAAGGGTATGAATTGGTTTTTGACCCAGGGAAAAAACGCTGGTTGTTCACGCACCTATTGGCCGATGAGTTTAATCTTTTGCGTGGAACGTACCCTTGGGTGGAGGGGGCACACCGTCATCACAAAGATTTTAATAAACGCAACAACAACCCAGAAAATATTGTTCGCCTTTCGAAGGAAGAACATCTCCTTCTCCATAGCGAGCAGGCCCGTCGGACACTCCATAATCCGGATGTTCAAGCTAAGCTTAAAATTTTGAAACAAACACCTGAGTTTAGACATAAAATTCGTCAAAAAATGATCGGAATGAAGTCTCTTTTGAGTTCCCGTGCTCGTCGTCAATGGGCGAACCCAGAGTACAAAGAAGCCATGGCTAAAAAATTTCTCGAGTTTTTCAAGGCCAATCCCGCCTATCGTTTGGCCAATCGGTTGAAACTCAACGACATACAAAAAAAATATTGGGCTGATCCAAATCATCGAACCCAGCAGTCCGAGCGTGTGCGTGCTTATTTTTTGGCCAACCCTGAACAACGAAAATCCGTTTCAGAATCTTCCAAAAGAGAGTGGGAAAATCCGACCCTTCGTCAATGGCGTTCAAAGAAAACCCAAGAGCAATGGACACCGGAATTTCGTAAGCGTCGGTTGGCTGCCTACGCCGTCACTTACCGCACAAGGGCTCTTAAGGTGCTCAGTGATCTTTACCAGAGAAGTGGTGTTTTGGATGTGGCGGGGTATAATGAGTTGAGACGATCAACGGGGGATCGCACTTTAATCAAAATTGAAACCATTACAAACCGTTATTTTGACGGAGAACCAAGTAAATTAGAACAGGCCGTGGCTCTTCACAACCATCGCGTGACGTCTGTTTCGGTTCTATCGGAGAGGATGGACGTTTATGATTTGGAAGTTCCAGAAACGCACAACTTCGCTTTGGCCTCTGGTGTTTTTGTTCACAACAGCGCGAAGCAAGGGCGGGACCGGGCGTTTCAAGCGATTCTTCCTTTGAAAGGGAAAATTTTGAACGTGGAAAAGTCCCGATTGGCCAAAATGCTGGCCAACGATGAGATTCGTACGTTGATCACAGCCTTAGGGTGCGGGGTGGGGCAGACCGAGGGAGACGAAGGTCTTAATTTGGCCAAACTGCGATACCACAAAGTGATTATTATGACGGACGCGGACGTCGATGGAGCGCACATCCGCACGTTGCTTTTAACTTTTTTCTTTCGGCAGATGACGCCGATGATTGAAAAAGGTTACGTGTATATCGCTCAACCGCCTTTGTTCAAAGTAAAAAAAGGCAAAAAAGAAATGTACGTGGACACGGATGAAAAAATGGACGAATGGTTGTTGTCTGAGGGAATTTCATCGGCGGTGGTGACGGCTTTGGCCGGGGAGCGGGCGAACCAAGTGGTGGACGCCTCTAAAATCCGCGGGGCTTTTCGAGCCATGACGGAGCTGGAGTCCCTTCGGAAACGATTGCACAAAAAAGGTGTGGAATGGGCGGATTTTTTGTCGTTCCGACAAAAAGGAGAATTCCCCTTATACCGTGTGGAAGAGGAGACGGGGCCTCGGTATCTTTTTACGGAAAAAGACGCCAAGCAGTGGCGGGAAACCTTTGTGGAATCTCGAAAAACGAAACGTCAGCACGAATTGGCTTTGGACGGAGGGACCGAGGGTGTTCCCGTGGCCGAAGAAGAAGATTTGAGCATGTGGATGAAGGAACTTTTGGAGCTCAAAAAAATCAACACTTTGGCCGACCGGTTGCACGATGTGGGTTTTGACATCACGCTGGAACAACCTCTTCGCCCCGAAGACGCCGAACGCCGGCCCCTTTACCGGGTCTCCGTGGGGGGCGACGAGAAAGAGGTCCATTCTCTCACCGATTTGTTGGAAGCCATTAAAGACGCAGGTCGCAAGGGTTCGTCCATCCAGCGTTACAAAGGGTTGGGGGAAATGAATCCCCAGCAGTTGTGGGAAACCACCATGGACCCCACCAACCGCAAACTTCTCCGAGTAAAGCTGGAACCCAACAGCTCCGAAGCCGACGACATTTTTACGGTTTTGATGGGCGATAAAGTGGAGCCTCGTCGTCAGTTCATAGAATCTCACGCGGCGGATGTGCAAAATTTAGATGTGTAATTTTAGGAGCGAACATGTCTGACACGGACAAAGAACAGGGCGATTTTTTAGATCGGGTGATTCCAAAGCCCATTGAGGAAGAGATGAAGACTTCCTACATCAATTACGCCATGAGCGTGATTGTGGGGCGGGCGTTGCCCGACGTACGCGATGGGCTAAAGCCCGTGCATCGGCGGATCCTTTACACCATGGACGAAATGGGATTGGCCCACAACAAGCCCTACAAAAAAAGCGCCCGCGTGGTCGGTGACGTGATGGGAAAATACCACCCTCATGGGGATTCGGCCATTTACGACGCGTTGGTCCGGATGGTCCAAGAGTTTTCTTTGCGACATCCGCTGGTGGACGGCCAGGGGAATTTCGGTTCGATTGACGCGGACCCCCCCGCCGCCATGCGGTACACGGAAGTGCGTTTGGACGGGATCGCGGCGGAAATGTTGGGTGACATTGATAAAAACACCGTGGATTTTGGGCCCAACTACGACGGGTCGTTGTTGGAGCCTCTTGTGCTCCCGGCCAAACTCCCAAATCTGCTGGTGAACGGTTCTTCCGGCATCGCTGTGGGGATGGCCACGAACATCCCTCCCCACAACTTAAACGAAGTTTGTGACGGAGCCTGTGCCTACATCGACAACGAAGAAATCACCAACGCCGAACTTTTTAAAATCATTAAGGGACCGGATTTCCCAACCGCCGCTCTCATCACGGGCCGGGAAGGGATTCGGAATTATTTTGAAACGGGTCGGGGTTCCGTGGGACTTCGAGCGAAAGTGGAAATTGAAGACATGAAGGGCAACCGTCAAGCCATCATTGTTCGAGAGCTGCCTTATCAAGTGAACAAGGCCCAATTATTGGAAACGATTGCCGATTTGGTGCGGGACAAAAAAATCGAATCCATTTCGGACATTCGTGATGAGTCGGACCGAGAGGGTATTCGTGTGGTGGTGGAATTAAAACGGGACGCCAACGCCCAAGTGGTGTTGAACCAACTTTACAAATTCACCCAGATGGAAACGTCTTTTGGTGTGATTATGTTGGCGTTGGTCAATGGAAAACCCCGGGTTCTTTGCATGCGAGAGATGTTGAAATATTACGTGGAGCACCGACGGGAAGTGGTGATTCGACGCATTCGATTCGATTTAAAAAAAGCGGAAGACCGGGCTCACATCTTGGAAGGCCTCCGCATCGCTCTGGACCATTTGGATCGTGTGATTAAAACGATTCGGGAGTCTAAAAACACCGAGGCCGCCCGGGAAGCCTTGATGGCGAATTTTGGTTTGTCCAAAATCCAGGCCCAAGCCATTTTGGACATGAGACTCCATCAGTTGACGGCGTTGGAACGGCAATCCTTGGAAGACGAATACCGGGAGTTGATCAAAACCATCGCGCGGTTAAAGGGGTTGTTGGCCGATGCGAAAAAAATCCTATCTCTGATAAAAGACGAGTTGATTGAATTGAAGGAAAAATACGGGAACAAACGGCGTT
>Ga0247839_1002856_pt1 | contig 24982 bp, 17 predicted proteins | sample LaCruzMarch2015__6_FD_192405 | JGI IMG/M metagenome (GOLD analysis project Ga0247839, IMG submission 192405) | Freshwater microbial communities from meromictic Lake La Cruz, Castile-La Mancha, Spain - LaCruzMarch2015_16m | ecosystem: Environmental > Aquatic > Freshwater > Lake | place: Spain... | reverse complement strand
GCACCCGCCAGGGCGTCCCGTTGCCCCCCTGGTGAGGTCAAACCCACTCCGCAACGGCCAACGCCAGCGCCGACCGGTGCCGACGACGCCCGATGTCAGCTGGCGGCAGGGTTATGCTTCAGGGCTGACTGGGTTCCCGGCGCCTTTATCAAGACCGGGCAGCGTCCGAACGTGGAGCGTGCCCGCCCGGCGGTTCGGGTCACCCAACCGTTGTATCTGTGTTGGCCGGAGGCCCCCTCCGATCTGGCGGCCTGGCTGGTGCCGGTCCTGGCGGGTATTGGCTATCTGGGCCGTCCGGACTCGCCGGTCTTCATCACGCCGGCGGATACCCCGGACCTGACCCTGACCCGGCTGGTGCCGGACGCTGCCGGTGAGGAACTGCTCCGGGTGCCGAGCCCCGGCCGACTCGCCGTCCTGCTGGGCGCCCATGCTGCCGGACGGCAGGCGCCCGCGGCCACCCGTGTCGGCTATGCCGATGCCCGTATTTGGCCTTCGCCCTGGGGCGAGATGTTCATCCTCAGACCCGCCCGCGGCGCCTTGCACCAGGCGGCGGCGCTGGCGGAGTCACTGCGCACGGCGACCATGAGCTGGGCGCCGGACCCGCTCCCGCGGATGCTCCATGGCCACGAGGTCGCCGCGTCCGACGCCGATCATGCGGCCTGGGTGGTGCTGCCGGACGTGGGGCATCCCTGGGCGCGCGGCACCGTCCTGGGCGTTGGCATGGTCCTCCCGCGGCACGCGAGCGCGGCGGAGCGGACGGCCTGCGTACTGCCCCTGTCCCAGGTCGATCGGATCGGATCGATCCCGGTGCGTCGGCCAACGGCCGCGGAGTCGACCCGCGGGATCGAGCCGCGAACCTGGACCCATCCCGCCCGCGTCTGGACGACCGTGACGCCGATCGTCTTGGACCGACATCCAAAACGCGGGCAATCGGTTGAACGGCTGGTCGCCGACTCGGTGGAGCGGGCCGGCTACCCGGCTCCGCGGATCGTCGAGATCCCGGAACACCCAATGCGCGGCGTCCCGCCGGCCGGCGCCTTTGCGGCCCGTGGTGCCGGACACCGGACCCATGCGCGGCTGCATTTCGCAGAGCGCATGCGCGGACCCATGCTGGTGGGGCGGGGACGTTATTTCGGGCTGGGATTGCTGCGGCCGGGGGGCGACTGATGGACTTTCCGCGTTGGTACCGCGAACGTCACGGGTACGGACCTTTCCCCTGGCAGAGCGCCTTTGCCGAGCGGGTCGGCGCCGGCGACTGGCCGGCGGCGCTCACCCCGCCGACCGGGGCGGGGAAGACCGGGGTGGTCGCCGTCTGGCTCTGGGCGCTCGAACAGGGTTTGCAGGTCCCCCGCCGACTGGTCTATGTGGTGGATCGTCGGCTGATCGTCGACTCGACCACGTTGTATGCGCGGCGGCTTGCCGATGCGTCCCCGCTCTCACCCGCCATCGTCACGATGCGCGGCGGTATCACCATCGACGATGCCTGGCTTGATCCGCTGCGCCCGGCGATCATCGTCAGCACGGTGGATCAAGCCGGCAGCCGTCTGCTGTTCAGCGGCTACGGGGTGTCTGAGAAAGTTGCCCCGATCCATGCCGGGCTGTTGGGCAACGATGCCCTCTGGGTACTGGACGAGGTGCATCTCGCTCAACCCCTGCTGCGGACCCTGAGCCAGGTGGCGTCGTTGCGTTCCTCCGCGCTGCCGTTGCCCTTCCGCGTCCTCGTCATGTCGGCCACCTGGAACGGCGACAATGCCCTGGGACTGACCGCGGACGATCACGCACACCCGGTCCTGGCGCCCCGGCTGACGCGCGCCAAGCCGCTGGAGGTGCGCGACCTCGAGGCCGACGCGGATCTGGCCCAGGCGTTGGTCCAGGAGGCCCGCCGGCTGCGTCGGCAGGGCGCTGCGGTCATCGGCATCGTCGCCAACTCGGTGCGTGACGCGCGCGCCGCCTTCACGGCACTGGCCGCGGAGGCGGATGCCGTGCTGTTGACCGGACGGGTGCGTCCGGCGGACCGCGACGCTCTGATCGCGGAGTATCTGCCACGGATGGCGGCCGGCTCCCGTCAGGGCCGCGAGCCGCTCTACGTGGTCGCCACCCAGACCATCGAGGTCGGTGCCGACCTGGACTTCGATGCCCTGGTCAGCGAATGCGCACCCCTCTCCGCGCTGCGCCAGCGGGCCGGCCGTCTCAATCGACTGGGCGAACTGCCGGACGCGCCCATGGTGATCGTCCATCGGCCACTCAGTGAAAAAGAGAAGGCGCGTCGTGCGCGGGATTCCAAGTACGGCAAGCCCGCTCACGGGACGCGCTACCGGGACGCCGCGGTGGAGACTCGTAAGTGGCTCAAGAAGTACAAGGTGCGGGACTTCGGCATTCAGGCCATGGAGCGGCATCCGGTCCTTGAGGAACCGGCCGCGGCCTCGCCGGACCTGCTTGGCGCTCACCTGGACCTGCTGTCCTGTACGTCCGTCAGACACGGGATCGATCCCGCTCCCTGGCTGCATGGCTATGCCGAACCCGAGCGCACCCTGTTTCTCTGCTGGCGTGCGGACGCCGGGGTCCGGACCGTCACGCTCGCGCCGCCGGTCCGGCAGGAGATCATGGAACTCCCGATCTGGGAGTTTCGCGGTCTGGACGTGGAGCGGGTGCTCCGGTGGGATGGGAGCAACGCCGAGTGGATCGACCCCGCGGATGCCCGGCTCGGGGATACGCTGGTGCTTGATAGCGCCGCCGGCGGCTGTGACCGGTTCGGTTGGAACCCACGGTGTGCCGAGCCGGTCACCGACTATGGCAACACGGCCGAGCGGATGCGCCTCATGGGTCCGGATGACTCCGACTGGCGCGCACTCGCCCGCGCGGCGGGAATGGCAAGACCCGGCCGGGTGTTTGCCTACCCGGAAGGCGCGTTGGTCATGGCCGCATCCGAGTCCAGCAGTGAGGACGCGACCCGCCCGGTCTTGCTGCGACACCACTTGGGCGCTGTCGGAGCGCGCGGGCGGCACTTGGCCGGGGCGGTTGGGCTGCCGGCGCCACTGTGCGACGCCATCGGTCAGGCAAGTGCCGCACATGACCTTGGTGAACTCGACCCGCGTTGGCAGGCCAAGGTCGGCGGCAATCCGCAAACGCCTCTGGCAAAAGGTCCGCGCGGCAGCGACCCCTGGCTCGTGCTCCCGCGGGGTTGGCGGCACGAGATGGGCTCCGTCGCCACCATCGGAACCAACCCCTTGGTGCGGCATCTGGTCGGTACCCATCACGGGCATGGACGCACCTGGTTCCCGGCGGCGCCCGATCTCGCGCTCTGGCGCCAACTCGGGGGTTGGGCGAGCCAATTCCAGGCACTCCAACAACAGTACGGTTGGTGGGGCCTGGCCTATCTGGAAGCACTGGTCCGGCTCGCGGACTGGCACGTCAGCAAAGCGGAGCAAGACGATGAAACTGACCGGACTGCAAGCTGACAACCCCATCGCCTGGATGGCCGCTTGTGGCGCGCTGCGTCTGCTCCAGGGCGCTCGATTACGCTGGCAGGACACCCTCCCGGAATTGGAATTCAATGGCGACATCATCGCCGCGCTTGCCGCGCTGCCCGCCCACCGGCTCAAGTCACCCGAGTTCCAGTTTCGGCACAAGTTGTCGGCGAACATGGACGATGCGGCCTGGCAGGACCTCAAGCGCCTGCCGGGTGACTGGTCCCTGGCCCTGGGCGCGCAGACTGAGACCGGGATGCGCGCCAGTCACCTCAAGATGCGCCCGGGCGGTGGTTACGACATGGTGCGCGATGCCCGCGTGATCCTTGACGCCTTGTCGAAACGCGACCTTCAGGACAAGCTGACCGAGGCGCTGCTGGGACCTTGGCGCTACGAAGACCTCGATTGTGTTGCTTGGGGCTGGGACGCGGCAGCGCGGATCGACGCGGCAGCCATCGGCAGCAAGTCCGAAGATGCACCAAAATACGGTGTATTAGGCGCCTACTGGCTTGGCTGGGAAGCGCTTCCCCTGTTTCCCGCGGTCGGTGGACACACCATGGGTTGGTCGAAAGGACTGTGCTACCCGACCTGGTCCGAGTGGCTCGACTACCAAGACACCAAGGCCCTGATGCTCTCGCTCAATCTGTTGGGCACCAAGGATCGCAAGGCGATGGGGGTACGCAATTGGTTCGCCCGATATCTTCAGACAGATCGATCCGCCGGACGCCTCGGTTGGGCCAGTGAGGTCGCGCGAACCCCAAGTGACGGGAAAACCGCGGGAGGTTCGCGCGCAGTCCAACCCACTGGTTTTCTTATTGTTTGATGCCGGCTCAGCAGAAGTGTCACCGACAGACTAGGTCGCTGTCCGAGGTTCGCGCGCTGCGCTTGGAAAATCCAGCAAAATCAGCTAGCATCGTAGGGGCTGTCACATCCGCCTCAATTGGGGCGGCTTTATTGAAGCGATAGATTGATGTAGGGTCCGTCCTTGCCTACACGTCACATCCGCCTCAATTGGGGCGGCTTTATTGAAGCCCGGGACTAGTCGCGATATGGCGACCGGTAAATGTGTCACATCCGCCTCAATTGGGGCGGCTTTATTGAAGCAACAGAAACAGGAGACGATGAGCATGGTAAAGAGGTCACATCCGCCTCAATTGGGGCGGCTTTATTGAAGCCGGTTATCGATGCGGGGAACTTGACTCAGAATGTGTCACATCCGCCTCAATTGGGGCGGCTTTATTGAAGCAAATAGGGCCGGTGGTGTCGGTGGTGGTCCCGGGGGTCACATCCGCCTCAATTGGGGCGGCTTTATTGAAGCTGGCCATACGGATCGAAATAGCTCGTATAGGACGGTCACATCCGCCTCAATTGGGGCGGCTTTATTGAAGCAGCCGACAAGTCGCGACATGAACCCGAGGCAAAAGTCACATCCGCCTCAATTGGGGCGGCTTTATTGAAGCCCGCGACCCTTGCCCGGCCGTCGACATCAAGACCTGTCACATCCGCCTCAATTGGGGCGGCTTTATTGAAGCCGTTGTCTCTTAGTGGTGGCACTGTGCGGAGGCGCGTCACATCCGCCTCAATTGGGGCGGCTTTATTGAAGCAAGGAGAACACAACCCCGAGCACCGGGGAAACTCGTCACATCCGCCTCAATTGGGGCGGCTTTATTGAAGCCTATCGTCTCGCGCGTGTTCTCAGGGTTGACGTGAGTCACATCCGCCTCAATTGGGGCGGCTTTATTGAAGCATCAATGACGCTTTGAGTACGCGCGGGTATAGCGGTCACATCCGCCTCAATTGGGGCGGCTTTATTGAAGCCTCTCCACTGGGGTTCAGCGAACAGATGATCTTGGTCACATCCGCCTCAATTGGGGCGGCTTTATTGAAGCAACACCGTCGTCGAGCGGCAAGACGAAAGCGGACCGTCACATCCGCCTCAATTGGGGCGGCTTTATTGAAGCATGCGAGCCGATACCAAACCAGGCGGAGCCGCCTGTCACATCCGCCTCAATTGGGGCGGCTTTATTGAAGCACCGCGGAGGCGACGACGGTCCGTTGGGCGGCGAGTCACATCCGCCTCAATTGGGGCGGCTTTATTGAAGCCGCTGCGCATTGGTGGATTGACCACCGCGACCGCGTCACATCCGCCTCAATTGGGGCGGCTTTATTGAAGCCTCCTGGCGCTTCCAAGTGAAGCCGCCCTCGAAGTCCGTCACATCCGCCTCAATTGGGGCGGCTTTATTGAAGCACGCGTTCGGCGGTTTCGCAATGGCCTGAAGAACGTCACATCCGCCTCAATTGGGGCGGCTTTATTGAAGCCGACCTGTCCGACGTGTTGTTCCTGTGCGTGCGCGTATGTCACATCCGCCTCAATTGGGGCGGCTTTATTGAAGCGGTATACATCAGCCGTTCGGCCCAACCCGGCCTGGTCACATCCGCCTCAATTGGGGCGGCTTTATTGAAGCGAACCCCTGCGCGTGGCGCTGGCCAAGCTGGGTCCGTCACATCCGCCTCAATTGGGGCGGCTTTATTGAAGCAGTGCGATCCTGGTTGCGTGAGGCCGCGGCGACGGGTCACATCCGCCTCAATTGGGGCGGCTTTATTGAAGCAACACCTGGAGCGCGCCCGCCCCCAGGTCCCGAGTCACATCCGCCTCAATTGGGGCGGCTTTATTGAAGCCTCGGTCTGCGTCCACACCGCCGACTGCGGATCGGGTCACATCCGCCTCAATTGGGGCGGCTTTATTGAAGCTATAACTTCTCATATGCGTGCGTGCTTTATGATCGGTCACATCCGCCTCAATTGGGGCGGCTTTATTGAAGCCCCTAATGGGCATGGATGGGGGGATGTAGACCAAGAGTCACATCCGCCTCAATTGGGGCGGCTTTATTGAAGCTCGACAAACCTACTCAGGCAGCTAAGGTCCGGGAAGTCACATCCGCCTCAATTGGGGCGGCTTTATTGAAGCAGGACATCGCGGTCGAGAAGATGAACGACGTGGGTCACATCCGCCTCAATTGGGGCGGCTTTATTGAAGCGTTAAAGACGGAGCAATCTGTGTTCTTTGACTATCGTCATATCCGCCTCAATTGGGGCGGCTTTATTGAAGCCAGGTGCGCGGAGCGGTGGAAAAGCGGACCATCAAGTCACATCCGCCTCAATTGGGGCGGCTTTATTGAAGCACAGATAAATAGGTATGGCAATACCAACGGCGACGGGTCACATCCGCCTCAATTGGGGCGGCTTTATTGAAGCTCAGCATCCGGAACCGTCTGCACCGGGCGCTCCGGGTCACATCCGCCTCAATTGGGGCGGCTTTATTGAAGCTTGCAGTACCAGTGCGCGCGGGATTCCGATCATTGGGTCACATCCGCCTCAATTGGGGCGGCTTTATTGAAGCCTGCGCAAAACACCAACAGGAATATTGGTTGTTCGGTCACATCCGCCTCAATTGGGGCGGCTTTATTGAAGCATGATTGCTCTCGGTGTTGCGCGAAGATCGCGAAGTCACATCCGCCTCAATTGGGGCGGCTTTATTGAAGCCCACGGGTCTATCCCTGGAAGATTCCAGTAGCAGCGTCACATCCGCCTCAATTGGGGCGGCTTTATTGAAGCTTGCCGGGCAGCACGTATTCGTAAGGGCCTCCAGGGGTCACATCCGCCTCAATTGGGGCGGCTTTATTGAAGCAATTGGTTGTTCATTTCGGTATTCTCGTGGTACAGTCACATCCGCCTCAATTGGGGCGGCTTTATTGAAGCAATGCGGTTCCCGCGTAGGCAGCGGGAGAATCTCGTCACATCCGCCTCAATTGGGGCGGCTTTATTGAAGCAGGCGCTCGGTGCGGCGCGAGCGATGGCCCTTGATCGTCACATCCGCCTCAATTGGGGCGGCTTTATTGAAGCGGTAATGCGATATGCGAAGATGACACGGTGAAGCCGTCACATCCGCCTCAATTGGGGCGGCTTTATTGAAGCAGCGATTGCCGCGCGTTGTGATTGAATCGCCCTGCGTCACATCCGCCTCAATTGGGGCGGCTTTATTGAAGCATCCTCGTCGCGGAGATCGACGGCGAGCAGTGGCACGTCACATCCGCCTCAATTGGGGCGGCTTTATTGAAGCTATCTCATCGGCGGAGGATCGCTTTCGGCTGCCGTGTCACATCCGCCTCAATTGGGGCGGCTTTATTGAAGCCTACCCGGACAACGAATCCGGATGGGTGAAAATCGTCACATCCGCCTCAATTGGGGCGGCTTTATTGAAGCGATTCGTGGGTCGTTTATGGGGGCTTCATTTGCCTGTCACATCCGCCTCAATTGGGGCGGCTTTATTGAAGCAGGTGCCCGTGGTACTGGTGGACACGCCCGGCGCGTCACATCCGCCTCAATTGGGGCGGCTTTATTGAAGCCTCCTCGTCGCTGGCCTGCCCTTCACGGGGCTGTGCGTCACATCCGCCTCAATTGGGGCGGCTTTATTGAAGCTGCAAGATTACCGAGTCCGATGCCAGCGGCTCCGGGTCACATCCGCCTCAATTGGGGCGGCTTTATTGAAGCCTCAGAATTCGCCGCGTGCCTGTCCACCCACGCCCGTCACATCCGCCTCAATTGGGGCGGCTTTATTGAAGCCGCGCGTCCTGGCCATAGACCGATGCCCATGCCTGGTCACATCCGCCTCAATTGGGGCGGCTTTATTGAAGCGACATGTTGCTCTCCGTGAGAGAGTGACCCGGTACGTCACATCCGCCTCAATTGGGGCGGCTTTATTGAAGCTTGGTACAATCACGTTGCACGCGCGTACCAAAGCGAGTCACATCCGCCTCAATTGGGGCGGCTTTATTGAAGCCCGGATAACGTCTGGGTCGGGGCCACCGTCGAGAGTCACATCCGCCTCAATTGGGGCGGCTTTATTGAAGCTCTTTGACGCGCGAGGGCTCCAGGTTGTTGGCGTACGTCACATCCGCCTCAATCGGGGCGACTTTATTGAAGCGGTGAAAGTCGTGCAAGCGCGGCTGATGCGGCATGTCACATCGGTCTCAATTGGTATCGTATTTCTTGGCGCGCTTGGCGCCAAGACGTGAACAATGCCATTGGATCAATGCCCGCCTGGGAAAAAGGTCTTGTCCAGAATGCACTCAATCGAGTAGGGACATTCCGGTGGAAACAGGTGCTCCGGCAGTCCGGTTTCATAGGCCGCCCGCTCGATCGCATCGGGGTAGACGTCGAGCAGGGCTGCGGGAATGAATGGCTTGAGGCTTGGGCTGAGTTTGATCTCGCGGGCGATCTGTCGGCGCTGTTCCTGAATGGTGCCGTTCCAACTACCGGTGCGATGGTCGGGCTGGAACTCCCATTTCAGCAGATGTGTCAACAGTATGTCGAGACGACTCATCAGCTCGCGGCGCTCTTTTGCTCCCATGCTTTCCAGTTCCTCGGCCAGGTCATCGAGATTGAGTTCATCAAGCTTGTGTTGGCGCAGGAGCGCTGCTGCCTGGAGGGTCCAGGCGTGAAAATCGGTCTTGTAGAGGTCGGACAGTGCATTCATGACCGCTTCCGCGCTTCCGCCCGCCGACAGATGGCCCCGGTCAGCGCGTCGAAGATGACGGCATGGCCGGGTGCCATGGCGAGCCAGTACAGCAGGCCCCAGACGCCCGCCGGGTGCCAATAGGCGGTGGCGGTGAGGCGGGTGCGCTCGGGTGACAGCGGTTCCAAGTCGAATTCCAGCACCCCGGCACCGGGGGCACGCATGCCGAAGGTCATGGTGAGGCGCCGCTCGGGTTCCACACCAATCACTTCCCAGGAGTCGATGCGGTCGCCCACCCGGACCTCGGTGGGGTGGCGCCGGCCGCGGGCCAGACCGCGTCCGCCGACCAGCCAGTCCATGATTTCGCGGATGGTCCAGAGGGTGTTGAGCGCGTAATAACGGTTGTCGCCGCCGATGGCGCTGACCACGGCCCAGACGTCGGCCGCCGGGGCGGCGGCAATGGTGCTGCCGCCGGCGCGTTTGGCGTAATAGGCATAGTCGATCCGGCCCTTGCGCATGTTGAAGGCTCCTTCGGTCCAGCGGGCGAGTACGGTGGCGTTGCGTTCGGCGGCGAAGGCGGCGTCCACCGATTCGCGGAAGCTCAGCAGGCGCTGCGGGACCAGCCGGCGTAATTCCTCCGGGTGGGCGGTGAAGTCGTGTTTCAGGCCCTCGATCAGGGCGCGGGCGACGTTGGTCGGGACGGCGGTGACGAAGCGCAGCCAATAGGCGGAGAGCTTGGGGCTGAGCACCGGCACCGGGATGATCCAGGGCGGGCGGCGGCCGGCCGCCTCGGCCAGAATGCGCATCATCTGGGCATAGGTCAGTTCCTCCGGTCCCGCCGCGTCCAGGATGCGGTTGGCCGTTTCCGGCAGCCCCGGGGCCATCATGAGGTATTCGAGCAGGTTGTCGAGGGCCACCGGGGGCGACTTGGCGGTGACCCAGCGCGGCGTGATCATGACCGGCAGGTGATAGACCAGGTCGCGCATGACCTCGAAGGCGGCGGAGCCGGGGCCGACGATGATTCCGGCGCGGATTTCGGTGACCGGCACCGTGCCCTGGCGCAGCACCTGGCCGGTGTCGCGGCGCGAGACGATGTGCTCGCTGGTCGCGTCGTCCGGCACCAGACCACCCAGATAGCAGATGCGCTCCACCCCGGCCTGAGCCGCGGCGGCGGCGAAGTTGGCTGCCGCGTCCAGGTCCAGGCGGCCGAAATGCTTGCCGGCGCCCATCGAGTGGACCAGGTAATAGGCGATGCTGACCCCGGCGAGCGCCGCGGGGAGGCTGTCCGGGTCCAGGGCGTCGGCGCCCACGATCTCCACCCCCGGCCAGCCCCGTGCTTCCAGCCCGCGCGGTTGGCGCGAGGACACCCGCACCACGGCGCCGGCCGCGAGCAGACGCGGGACCAGATAGGTGCCGATATAGCCGCTGGCGCCAAAAACGAGCCGGCGGCGGGGATCCTGTGAGAGTGGCATTGATCGAGCCCCAAATAACCCGTTCGGGTGTTGCAGTTCGGCCTATCCTAAGCGATGGGTTCGTCGCGGGTCACGAGGCAGTCTCAGTCCCTGACGTTCCTTCACCTTCAGGAGCATCCTGTTTTCACATCAACCTGTCGCCCGGTGCTGCAAAATTGTTGGATGCTGCCTGACCTGGCCGCCGAGCCCACTCATGTCGACATTGAGCCTAACGCAAAAAGCCGGACTTGCCTGGATCGTACTCGCCCTCGGTTTGCTGGTGAGCGTCGTCGGCGGTCTTCAGGTCAAACACATCATCGAGCAGGATGCGGTGCGGCAATTCGGCTATCGCTGTGATCAGGTGGCCCTCAAGATCGGGGAACGGCTGGGTGCTTACGCGCTGATTCTCCGCGGTGGTGCCGCCCTGTTTGCCGCGTCGCGCACGGTGGACCGCAACGAGTGGCGGGCCTATGTCGAGACCCTGCGGGCGAGCGGCAGTGTCCCCGGCGTGCAGGGGATCGGGTTCGCCCAGGTGATTGCGCCGGATCAACTCGCCGCCCACGTCGCCGGCATTCGCGGCGAAGGCTTCCCCGAGTACAGTGTCAGTCCGCCGGGCGAGCGCGCCCTCTATACCTCCATCATCTTCCTCGAGCCGTTCCGCGACCGTAACCTGCGCGCCTTCGGTTTCGATATGTACGCCGAGCCGGTCAGGCGGGCCGCCATGGATCAGGCGCGCGACACCGGCGAGGCGGCATTGTCCGGCAAGGTCGAACTGGTGCAGGAGACCGGCACCCAAGTCCAGGCCGGGACCCTCATGTATGTTCCGGTCTATCGCAACGAGGCGCCGGTGCAGACGCTCGAGCAGCGGCAGGCCGCGCTGATTGGCTGGGCCTACAGCCCGTACCGCATGCATGACCTCATGACCGGCATCCTCGGCGACTGGGCGGGCCACCAGGGCAAGACCGTCGACCTCACCATCTACGATGGTCTTGAAGCGTCGCCTGACCGCCTGTTGTTCGACAGCAAACCGGCGGTCACACCGGACCCGGGGTCGCTGTTTCATCAGCCGCGGACGCTCGACTTCAACGGTCGGCAGTGGCTGCTGGTCTGTGATCGCGTCCCGACCGCCTCCGGCATCGACTATACGCTGGCCTGGGCCGCCCTGGCCGGCGGCGGTGCGCTCAGCGGGCTGCTGTTCTGGTTGATGCTCTCGGTGATCAACACGCGTGTCAACGCGCTGCGCATCGCTGAGCAACTGACCGAGGAGATCAGACGTCACGAGGATAAGCTCTACCTGGCCGCCAGCGTTTTTACCCATGCCTGGGAAGGCATCATGATCACCGCTGCCGACGGTACCATTCTCGATGTCAATGACGCCTTCGGCCGGATCACCAGTTACAGCAGCGATGACGTCCTGGGCCGGAACCCGCGTATTCTCAGTTCCGGCCGTCAGGGCGCGGCTTTTTATGAGGCCATGTGGCGCGCGCTGGTGGAGCAAGGCCAATGGTCCGGTGAAATCTGGAACCGGCGCAAGAGCGGCGAGGTGTACGCGGTGATGCAAACCATCAGCGCCGTACGGGATACCCAGGGCCGCATCCGGCAATACGTGGCGCTGTTCTCCGACGTCACCCTGATGAAGGAGCAGGAGCGCGCGTTGGAGTATATCGCCCACTATGATGTATTGACCCGTCTGCCGAACCGCGTGCTGTTGGCCGACCGTCTGCGTCAGGGGATGGTGCTGGCGCAGCGTAACACGCGCCTGCTGGCCGTGGCCTTTCTCGATCTGGACGGATTCAAGGCCATCAACGATCATCACGGACATGCGGCAGGCGATCAACTGCTGATCGCCGCGGCGACCGCCATGAAACAGGTCCTGCGCGAAGGCGACACCCTCGCCCGCATCGGCGGCGACGAGTTCGTCGCCGTGCTGCTCGACTTGACCGACATCCAAGCCAGTGTCCCGCTGCTCGTTCGTCTGCTGACTGCCGCGGCCCAGTCGGTGCCGGTCGGCGAGCGCGTGCTGCAGGTCTCAGCGAGCGTCGGCGTGACCTTCTACCCTCAGGCCGAAGACATCGATGCCGAGCAACTGCTGCGCCAGGCCGACCAGGCGATGTATCAGGCCAAGCTGGCGGGCAAGAACCGTTACCACGTCTTCGACGCCGAGTTGGACCGCAGCGTCCGCGGCCATCATCAACGCCTGGAGCAGATTCGTCACGGGCTCGCCGAGCGTGAATTCGTGCTCTATTACCAACCGAAGGTGAATCTGCGCACCGGGACGGTCATCGGCGTCGAGGCCCTGATCCGTTGGCAGAATCCGCAACAGGGTCTGCTGCTGCCGGCCGCCTTCCTGCCGGTGATCGAGGATCATCCGCTGGCCGTCGCTATCGGCGAGTGGGTGATCGACAGTGCTTTGACTCAAATGGAGCGCTGGCGGACGATCGGACTGGAGATCCCGATCAGCGTCAATGTCGGCGCTCGGCAGTTGCAGCAGGCCGATTTCGTCGACCGGTTGCATGGGATTCTGGCGGCGCATCCGCATGTCAGGCCGAGCGATCTCGAACTGGAAGTGCTGGAAACCAGCGCGCTGGCGGACTTGGCCAGGGTCTCCCTGATCATTGATCGCTGCCGGGAGCTGGGGCTCAGGTTTGCTCTTGATGACTTCGGCACGGGTTACGCGTCGCTGACCTACCTGAAGCGCCTGCCGGTGACCCAGATCAAGATCGACCAGAGTTTTATTCGCAACATGCTCGACGATCCGGATGACCTGGCCATTCTGGACGGTGTGCTGACCCTGAGCACCGCCTTTGGCCGCCAGGTCATCGCCGAAGGGGTGGAGACCGTGGAACACGGTGTGATGCTGCTGCAGCTCGGCTGCGAACTGGCCCAGGGCTACGGTATTGCCCGCCCGATGCCGGCGGCCGAGGTCCCCGGCTGGACCGTCACCTGGCGGTCCGATCCGGCCTGGGTCGGGTTAGCCGCGGTGAGCCGCGACGATCTGCCGCTGCTGTTTGCCGGCGCCGAGCATCGCGCCTGGATGGCCGTGGTGGAACGCTACCTCAACGGCGAGCGTGAAGCCCCGCCGCCGGATCAGCGCCGGTGCCGCTTCGGTCGGTGGCTGGACGGCCAGGGTCTGGCCAGCCATGGTGCTCAGCCGGCCTTCCAGGCGATCGAGCCGGTGCATGGTCAGCTGCACCGGCTGGCGGTCGAGTTGGTTGAACTTCAGGCCCACGGCCAGGGCCAGGCGGCGTTGGCGAGGCTGGATGAACTCCATGGCTTGCGGGACCTCGTGCTCGCAGGGTTGAGGGCGCTGGTGCAGGAGAAACCGCGGCATGAAGACGATTGATCGGTATCAAGGCGAAACCGAGGTCCACCGGGGGCGCGCGTATCGGGTGATCCGCGTGCGCGATTCGGCGGCGGGTCCGCTGATCGTCAAGCGGGGCCTGGATGACGGCGATCTCGGGGCAGTGAGATCGGCGCTGCACAACGAACAGCGCATCCTGGAACGGCTGCAGGGTCTGGATGGGTGTCCGCGGCTGATCCGCTACGACCCGGCGGTGCCGGAACTGGTGGTCGCCGACTTCGGCGGCGTGACGCTCGGTGAGTCGGGGCTGTTGGGCCGGCTCGATCCGGCCGCCTTCCTCGTCTTGGCCGAACACCTGGCGCACCGTCTGGCGGAGATCCATGGGCGCGGCGTGATCCACAAGGACCTGAACCCCGCCAATCTCCTGGTGCGGGTCGATGACCTGCGGGTTCAGGTCATCGACTTCGATTCGGCGACCACCTTTGCCGAGGAACATCCCGGATTCAATCCATTGAGTGCGTTGCCGGGCACCCCGGCCTATCTATCGCCCGAACAGACCGGGCGGATGAACCGGCCGGTCGACTACCGCACGGACCTCTATTCACTCGGCGCCGTCCTCTACACCCTGGCGACGGGTCAGCCGCCGTTCGAGGAGACCGATCCACTCGCGCTGATCTACGCCCATCTGGCCCGCGCCCCACTGCCGCCGGGAGAACGCGCGCCCTGGCTGCCGCCGCTGGTCTCGGAACTGATCCTGACCCTGCTCGCCAAGGAACCGGATGACCGCTATCAGAGCGCGGCGGGGCTGGCCCACGATCTGCATCGGCTGCGCATCGCCGCGGCTGCGCAGCAGCCGTTGGCGGCGGTCCGGCTGCAGGAACGCGACCTGCCGCTCGCACCCCGTCCCCCGCGCCGCCTGTATGGGCGCGAGAGTGAATTGGCGATGCTGCTGACGGCCTTCACCGGCGCGATCGAGGGTGTGGCGCGGGGACTCTTCGTGGCCGGCTATTCGGGGGTCGGCAAGACGGTGCTGATTCACGAGATCCACCGGCCGGTGACCCTGGAGCGGGGTCTGTTCATCAGCGGCAAGTTTGAGCAGTTTCGCCATGACCGTCCCTTCCTTGGCCCAGTCCAGGCGTTGCGCCAGTTGTGCCAACTGCTGCTGGCGGAACCCGAGGCGCAGGTTGCCGAGTGGCGTGCGCGCATCCTAGCGGGTGTCGGGCCGGACGCCGGGGTGCTGTTGGAGGTGGTGCCGGAACTCCAGTCGCTGCTCGGTCCGCAGGCTCCCGTGCCCGCGCTGGGACCGCATGAGGCGCAAGTGCGGCTGCGTGCCCTGTTGGTCGCCCTGGTGCGCCGGATCGCCGCGCCCGCCCATCCGTTGGTGCTCTTTCTCGACGATCTGCAATGGGCCGATCAACCGTCGCTGGATTTCATCGGCGCCTTGCTGGAGGAGCCCGATCTGGTTGGCTTGTTGTTGATCGGCGCCTTCCGCGACAACGAGGTCGACCCGGCCCACCCGCTCCTGCGCCTGTTGGGCCGACCGACGGTCACGGGCGCCGCGGCCCCGGTGTTGACCCTGGCCAGCCTCACGGCGGCCGACATGACCGACCTGCTGGCCGACATGCTGCACCTGTCGCACGCCGCGGTGCGGCCGCTGGCCGCCGCCCTGTACGCTAAGACCAGCGGTAACCCGTTCTTCACGATCGAGTTCCTCAATGCGCTCTACCGGGAAGGGGCCTTGCGGCCGGATCCGGAACAGGGGCGCTGGCAGTGGGACACCGCCGCGATCCAAGCCCGCCCGGCCAGCGCCAATGTGGTCGATTTCCTCGCCGCGGGTTTGCGTGACCTGGCGCAGGAGACCGCCGAGTCATTGGTCGCCGCCGCCTGTCTGGGCACGACCTGTACCCTGGGTCAGTTGGCGCTCGCCACCGGTGAGGACCTGGGCGCGCTCGCCGAGCGGCTCAGACCGGCGTTGGAACGGGGGATTCTGGTCACGCCCAAGGCGTTGGCCGTGCATCAGGCCGATGGCGGTGCCGCACTGACGTTCTGCCACGATCGGATGCAGCAGGCCGTGTATCTGCTGCGCGACGATGCCTGGCGGGCTCGGCTGCATCTGGCGATGGCCCGGCGTTTTGCCCGGTCCACGGCGGATCCGGTCCATCCACTGCGCGCCGCCGAACACTATGCGATCGCCGCGCCGCTGATCGTCGAGACCGCCGAGCGGGTGCTGGCCCGCGGGCTGTTTCTCAAGGCCGCGATTCAGGCCCGCCAATCCGGTGCCTTTGTCACCGCGGAACGGTTCCTGCGCCTGGGGATCGGGCAATTGGCGGCCGACGCCTGGCACAGCGATCATGATGCGGCATTCATTCTTCATACCGAACTGCACCTGGTGCTGTATAGCCAGTCCCGCAACCGCGAGGCCGATGCCGTTTACGCTTTACTGGCGGCACAGACCACATCGCCGCGGCAGTTGATCGCACCGATCTGCATCCAGATCGCCAGTCTGTCCAACCGGACCCGTTACGCTGACGCCGTGCGTCTGGGTGGCGACCTGCTCGCTCAACTCGGCATCCGGTTGCCGCCGGAGCCGGTCCGGGAGAGCCTCGATCAGGAACTCGCGTTGTTTTACCGCCACGTGGCGGCGGGCGCGCTCGACCGCTTGCCCATGCAACCCGACATGGACGATGAGCGGTTGTTGAACATCGCGCTGTTGCTCAACCGGTTGATCCCGGCGGCGCTGTTTTCCGGCTCGCTGCTCGGCTTCTGGATGATGGCGCGGTGCAGCCGCCTATGGATCGAGGCCGGCTACTGCGAGTTCCTGAGCTACCCGATGTGTTGTATCACCATGGTCACCATTGCCATGCGGGAGGACTATGCCACGGGTTACCGCGCGGCCCGCGCGGCATTGGAAACCGCGCTCACGCGCGATCCGGGCGGCCTCGAAGTGGCCCGCGCACAGCACAGTTTCGGGCTTTTCGCCTGTCATTGGTTTCAGCCGCTCGGGGACGATCTGGGGCATGCCCAGGCCGCCTTCACCGGGCTGTTGCGATCCGGCGATCTGGAGTTCGCAAACTTTACTTTCTTTACCTCACTGGGGGCTTTGTTCGATACCTGCACGCAATTGCCGCAGATGAGCGCCGAAATTGCGACGGCCATCGGCTTTACACGCAAGACCGGCAGCACGCATTCCGAGCAGGCGTTCTTGCCCTACCGACAGCTCGTGCGCGCGCTGGAGGGCAAAACACTGGGCAGCGGGAGCTTGGCGGACGCCGAGTTCGACGATGCGGCGCATCTCGCTGCCATCCAGGGAAACGCCATGGCCCTGGCGTATTTCCACACCTATCGGGCATTGGGGGCCGGCCTCTTCAACGATGAGGCGGGGTTGGTCTCCCATGCCGAGTCCGCGGTCCTCCTGTCACGTCACATCAGCGGATTCTATCCGACCGCCTTGGCCAACCTGCTGCATTCACTCGCCCTGATCGCGCAACTGCCGGCGACCGCGCCGGCGGCGCGGCCCGCGCTGTTGGAGCGGCTCGCCGGGAATCAGGCCTGGTTGGCGGCCCGCGCCGCCGACGCGCCGATGAACTTCGCGCATCTCTACGATCTGGTGGAGGCGCTGCGGCTGGACGCCCTGGACCAACCCTGGGCGGCGCTCCAGGTGTTCGAGCAAGCCATGCGCGGCGCCCAGGCCCATCAGCGCCCGTGGCATCATGCGTTCATCACCGAACGCGCCGGGCATTGCGCTATGCGGCAGGGACTCGAACATGCCGGTCGTGCGCTGTTGTTACGCGCCCATGACCTCTATCGGCACTGGGGTGCCGCGGGCAAGGTGCTGGCCATGCGGGCGGCCCTGCCCTTCATCGATGCCGGTGTGCAGGGCAGGCGCGGCGCGCGCCCGGTCGATCCCCTGGACTATGAGGCGCTGCTGCGCGCGTCTCAGGCGTTGGCCGCGGAGACCTCCCAACCGCGGCTGCGGGCGCGGGTGGTGGACCTCATGGGCCAATTGACCGGCGCGACCGATGTGCAGTTGCTGGTGCGCAACGGCGAGGACGATTGGCTGCTGGAGGGCGGGCTGCGGGGCAGCGAGCGGCTGACGCAACTGACGCGGCAGGCGGCGGAAGCGCAACGGATCATTGCCGGGTCGGTGCTGCGGCTGGGGCTGAAGACCCTGGCGCCCCTGGTGTCCGACGATGCGGTGATCGACAGCCGCTTCACGGGCGATCCGCATTTTGCCGGCCTGGCGCTCTGTGCTCTGCTGGCCCTGCCGGTGGTGGTTCAGGGGCGGATCACGGCCTTTCTGGTCCTGGAGAACCGGCTGTTTCGTGCGGCCTTTACCGCCGCGCGCATCGAGGCCCTGTCGCTGCTGTGCGGACAATTCGCGATTTCGCTGGAAAACGCCCGGCTCTACCAGTCACTCGAACACAAGGTCGCGGAGCGCACACGCGAGTTATCGGAGGCCAACGCACTGCTGTCGGAGGCGATCCGACGCTCCGAGGCGGAAGTTGCCGAGCGTCGGCGGGCGGAGGAGGCGCTGCGCGAGAGCGAGGCCAAGGTCAGGGATAAACTGGCCGCGATTCTCTTGCCGGAGGGCGATATCGGGACCCTGGAGTTGGCCGACATTCTCGATACCGCGGCGATTCAGGCCATCATGGATGATTTCTTTCAGTTGACCGGGATTGGCGTTGCCCTGATCGATCGCCGCGGCACGGTGCTGGTCGCCACCGGCTGGCAGGATATCTGCACCAGATATCATCGGGTGCATCCGGAAACGCTGCGCAATTGCATCGAGAGCGATACCCAGTTGTCTCTGGGCGGGGCGCCGGGGACCTTCAAGGCCTACAATTGCAAGAATCAATTATGGGATATTGCCACGCCTATCGTCGTCGGCGGCAAGCGCTTGGGACATCTCTTTCTCGGACAGTTTTTTTATGATGATGAGGTGCCCGATTATGACTGCTTTCGCCGCCAGGCCCGGCAGTTCGGCTTCAACGAGGCGGACTATCTGGCGGCGCTCGATCGGGTGCCGCGTTGGAGTCGGGACACCATCGACCGGGTGATGCGCTTCTATTCTCGGTTCTCGACACTCATTTCGACGCTGAGCTACAGTAATCTCAAACTGGCACGCGCGTTGGATGAACGCAAACGGGCGGAAGAAGCGCTGCGTGAAAGCGAGGATAAGTTCAAGGCCATCGCCAATTACGCGGCCAGTTGGGAGGCGTGGTTCAGTCCGGAAGGACGGCTGTTATGGATGAATCCGTTTTCGGTGGAGATCACGGGTTTTACACCGGAAGAGTATCTGGCCGCGGATGACTTCCTGGCCATGCTCACGGTCGAGGAAGACCGGCCCAGGGTGTTGAAGAAGTTCCAGGAAGCGTTCCAGGGCAGCCGCGGTGACGGTCTGGAGTTCCGGGGGGTGCGCAAAGATGGCTCCATTTTCTGGGTCTCCGTGTCCTGGCGGCCCATTCTGGATGCCGATGGTCGTTCGCTCGGTTTTCGCACCAGTGCCCAGGACATCACCGCCAACCGCCAGGCGCGGGAGGATCTCGATCGCGCCAGAGCGGCGGCCGAGGCCGCCAATCACCAACTCGCGGTCCTGAGCACCACCGACAGCCTGACCGGGCTCGCCAATCGCCGCCGCTTCGATGACACGCTGCACGCCGAGTGGCAGCGCGGCGCCCGCTCGGGTGAGTCCTTGGGGCTCGCGATGCTGGATGTCGACTGGTTCAAGAACTACAACGACCGCTATGGCCATCAGGCCGGCGATGAGTGTTTGCGCGCACTCGCCGGGGTCCTCGGTGCCCAGGCGCATCGGATTAGCGATCTGGCCGCCCGGTACGGTGGCGAGGAGTTCGCGGTCATTGCCCCGGCGACCGATGCGGCGGGTATGCTGCGCCTCGGCGAGTCGATCCGCACCGCCCTGGAGGCGCTGGCGCTGCCCCATGCCGATTCGCCGTTCGGCCGGATCACCGTCAGTATCGGGGTGGCCACGGGGGTGCCGGTGGCCGGAACGCCGCCGGACGCGCTGCTGCGCCTCGCCGATGCGGCGCTGTATCGCGCCAAGGGCCAAGGCCGCAATCGAACGGTGCAGGGCGCGCCGGGGGCCGCAATCAGTCACGAATCAGAAATCTGTTGAGCATGTTTCACTCATGAACGATCTCGCCCCGGTCGCCGGTATCCATAGTGTCCGCAGCGCACTCAAATTCGGCCGCGACGGCGTGGGCGAGCTCTGGCTGGAGCGCAGCCGGCGCGACCGGCGGCTCGCCGAATTGGCCGAGCTTGCCGGCCAGGCCGGCATTCCGGTGCGCCAACAGGACCGGGCCGCGCTGGATCAGGCGGCTGCAGGCGCCAACCATCAGGGTGCGCTCGCCTGGGTGCGCATCCCGGCGTCGCGGCCCATCCAGGATCTCGATACCCTGCTGGACCAGATCGTCGGCCCGCCGCTGCTGCTGCTGCTCGATGAGGTTCAGGACCCCCACAACCTGGGCGCCTGTCTGCGCACGGCCGACGCGGCCGGGGTGCATCTGGTCATCGCCCCCAAGGACAACGCGGTGGGCCTGACGCCGGTGGTGTGCAAGGTGGCGAGCGGGGCCGCGGAGACCGTGCCCTATATTCAGGTCACCAATCTCGCCCGCACCATGGATCAAATCAAAGAACGCGGGATCTGGCTCATCGGGACCGCCGGCGAGACGGATGCGGATCTGTATGCCGCCGACCTGAAAGGCCCGATCGGTCTGGTGATGGGCAGCGAGGGGTCGGGCCTGCGGCGTCTCACCCGCGAGCGCTGCGATCTGCTGGTGCGCCTGCCGATGGCCGGGACGGTCGAGAGTCTGAACGTCTCGGTGGCTGCCGGTGTCTGTCTCTATGAGGCGGTTCGCCAACGGAGATAACGATGAACGCGCGAGCACTGATCTCCCGATCTCGTGTAGGGGCGGGTTTGAAACCCGCCCCTACATCCGGTAATCACGTCCGAAGGCTATAACCATGAACGAGCGATCCCCGCGTGTTGATCTCCCGATCTTCTATGGCGAAGGATATCGTTACCAGTTGCAGACCCCGGGCCACCCCGAATGTCCGCGGCGCGTGCAGTCCATCATGGAGCGGCTCACGCTGGAAGGTCTGGCCGACGGCCTCCGGGAGCCGATGCCGGCCGCGCTGGAGGACATTCTCGCGGTCCATGCAGCCAGCCTCCTGGCCGAACTCGACGGGGACTACGAGGGCGCCCTGGACCCGAATTGTTATCATCACCCCAAGACCTACGAGACCGCCTTGCTCGCGGCCGGCGGCACCATCCAAGGCGCGGCGCTGGCGGTCGCGACGGGCGCGCCGACGCTGGTCCTGCCGCGTCCTCCTGGGCATCATGCCGGTCGGGATTACTACGGCGGTTTCTGTTATTTCAATAATGTCGCGGTGGCCGCCGAGCATCTGCTGAAGACGGCTGGCCTGGCGCGCGTCGCCATCATCGATATCGATGTCCATCATGGGAACGGCACGGCGGCCATCTTCGCCCGGCGCCCGGATGTGCTCTATATCTCCACACATCAATGGGGCATCTACCCCGGCACCGGCGCGCTGGACGACTGCGGCAGCGGTGCGGGCCAAGGCTTCACCGTCAACCTCCCGCTGCTCGGCGGCGAAGGCGCGGCGACCTACGACCGGATCCTGTCCGAGTTCATCGTGCCGATCCTGCACCAGTACCAACCCGAGGCCCTGCTCGTCAGCATGGGGCTGGATGCACACTACATGGACCCCTTGGCCGGCATCAATCTCACATCCCAATGCCTGAGCGACGCGTGTCTCGCACTCAATGCGGTCGCGCAAGACCTGTGCGGCGGCCGGATCGTCTATGTGCTGGAAGGCGGTTACCATCTCGAAGCCATCGCCGAAACGACCGCGGCGGTCGTCGCCGGGTTGACCGGGCGCGCGTTACGCACCCCGCTCAAGTTCAATCGCGGTGAGCAGCGTCCGGCGAATACCGAGGCGCTGCAGATCTATCGTGAGGTTCAGGCGCGTTATTGGGCACTCTGAAGGGGGGTACCATCAGCCGCGGACGGTCCGCACAGCGGACCCTACGGTAACACCGTGACCCGTAGGGTCCGCTGTGCGGACCGACGACCGTGCCGATCGCGCAATGGCCGGGTCTATAGCCTTCGGACGTGATAACCGGACGTCGGGGCGGGTTTCAAACCCGCCCCTACACGAGGGTCTGTCTGGATACCAGGTGCGAACGCTAGATGACCAAGGCCGATCACTCGCACGCGCTCGCCCGTGACCGCCGGATGACCCAGCAGTTCCGGGGAGTGGGAGGCCAAGCGCGCCCGCTGCCGGTGCCTCTAAACACCCTGAGCATTCACCGAGAAAGGAACTTCACACCAGTGTTTTTTCTGTTGTTTCTTTGATCAGGACGACGCGCGCATCCCCGGTATATGTGGCGTATCCGCGATTCGTTCGTGCGTTCTGAGACAATCTTGCCTCATAACGCACGAACGGTGCAGTGAAGAACTGCGGGTAAGGACTTGACAACCGGGATAAACCCTGATGCAATTGGAAAAGGCGACGCGTTATGGGGTGGTTCGTTCGCCGAAATCTAGTTAGGGCTCCAAAGCAGTGAACTCCGATGCCAGAAATAGCCCGATTCTACGGGATCATAATCAAGCTTTTCTTTGGGGATCATCCACCGCCCCACTTTCACGCCATCTACGGCGAGCACGTTGCTGTGTTCAACATTGAAACGTTGGAAATGATAGAAGGGGATCTTCCACTCCGAGCAAGGAAACTCGTTGCCGAATGGGCCTCAGCGTACCAAGCAGAATTGAAAGCGATCTGGGACAGCCAAGAGTTTCGGAAGCTTCCCCCACTGCAATAACTATGAATATTCCAAAGATCGCAACCGCCATGCCAGCGGATAGCCACATGCTTATAGTTAGCTTCACGAACGGGGAGCGGAAAAGATACGATGTCCGCAGGCTTCTGGGACGTGAATCGTTTGCTCCGCTAAACAACTCCGCGTTTTTCAAGAACGTGACCGTCGAGCCAGGGGGATATGCCGTCTCCTGGAATGCAGAGATCGACATTAGCGAATATGAGTTGTGGAAAAACGGCGAGAAAATGCCCTAACAGGCCGGCTCAAGAGCGAGACGCGCCAGGAGCCGCTTTCCGTAACCCCGCTATCGCGGTAGGCGCGCCCGCTTTAGCCGGAATGTTGGGCTCAGAGGAATGTTACTACAAATCCAAGCCCAGCAAATTGGTAGAGCAGGTAAGCGTTGGTTTGCTCAACAGTTACCTACCAATTGGATATTTCAACCTCCTCATGAGGACGTGGGAATAGACGGCGTTGTAGTTATTTCAGAAGATAGCCCAAGTAATGGACTTGAGTTTCGAGTGCAAATTAAGTCGAGTTTTAATTGGGCGACGAGTGAAGATGCGGTCTCACTACGAGTAAAGAAAAATAGCTTGATTTATTGGCTAACCGGGTTTACGCCAACACTATTAATTTTATATGACGCGCGAAATCATGCCGGCTACTGCTCATGGGTAAATCAGCTTATTTTTGATGATATCTCAACTTTAGAGCGAAATACAAAAACAGTTACCTTGCAGATTCCGATATTTCAGAGGATAGATACTACAACTTGGAGCCGCATTTCTCTACAGCTAGCCGCTCTTAATCGTCGCATTGCTAGGCGCGTAACTGTTTCTGTAGTTCTGGGGACAGTTTATTTATTTCATGCTCTGCGGCAGACGTAATTGAGTAAACTGTCGCCGGAACTCCCAACATCCACAGGAAACGCGTGCCGGACATGCAGGATCGGGTAAACACGAGCCAACCTCACTGAGGGCAATAGCAACTGGGCCTTATAACGGGCAACCGTGAAGGTCCGCGCGAAGGCGAGTACAACAGAGGAGCCGGGTGCGGGAAAACTGCACGTCCGGGATTGCGCCGGGGCGCCGGGGCGCCGGGTAATCGGCGTTCCTAAGGCGGAGGCACCGCACACCAACAAACCGTCCTCGGCGGAGAGTGTGGAATAATTGCTTTTTAATCGACGAATGGCGAGTCCATCTTGTGTGCCGATAGCTTTGAGAGAAATCATGCCTTCAATTTCAGCATTTTATGGGATCATCGTTTATATGTATTTCATGGACAACAAACAACATAAACTGCCCCATATTCATGTTACATATTCAGGGCAAGAGGTCATAGTATCTATACCCGACGGAGAAATTCTTGAAGGAAATATTCCCTCTGCAAAAATGAAGCTCCTTAATGCCTGGATAGAAATACATAAGGAAGAACTAATGGCTAATTGGGAACTAGCCGTGTCAGGCGAGCTACCTTATAAAATCGACCCTTTGAAGTAAAGATTATGAATCCAAGAGTTGAGCAAGTATCGGTCTTGAATGATTACAAACTGTCCATCGTTTTTAGTAACGGTGAGCAAGGAATATATGATTGCTCTGGCTTGGTAGAATTTGGAGTTTTCAAGGAGTTCAAGAACTATAGTTATTTTAGACTAGCCAAGGTCGCTGATGGAACCGTCGTTTGGCCTCATGAACAAGATATTTGTCCCGATACATTGTATCTAGACTCGACAAGAGAAATGGACTAGATGGTAAAGGGGGCAAGCTCAATTATGAAATCCAAGAATCCCTAACAAGCGGCCTCAAAAGCGAGCGCGCAACACGGTTGTCGTGCTAGTCCTCAGCGCTCTAAGTGGCGCGCGCCTTTTAAAGTCGTTAGGCAAAGAAGAGTGGAGCGTGATGGCTCACGAAACCTGTCCTAAATGCGGCGCGAGAAAGCACCAGCTTATGGCATGTCAAAGCTGCGGATTCACAAAGATACGCAAAATGGAAAAGGGGTCAGGCTCAATTAGGAAGTTCAAGAAACGGCCTAACTTAGTGGGTATGCCAAGAAACCAATGAGAATATATGCCGACACATCTGTTTTCGGAGGCGTATTCGATGCAGAATTTGCTGAGCCAACTAAGAAATTGTTTGCTGAAATCGATTCGGGGCGATTCGTCCTTGTAACATCCGCTATTGTTGAAGCGGAAATAGAACCAGCGCCGCAAAGAATTCGCGATTTCTTTTCTCTTTATGAAGCGATTGCCGAGATAGCGCAACTTTCGGAAGAAATGATTTTGCTTCAGCAGCAGTATATCAAGTCTGGGGTCGTTACTGAAAAATCTGCCGAAGACGCATTGCATGTCGCTATCGCGACAGTTGCGCAGTGCAGTCTAATTGTCAGTTGGAA
>Ga0247839_1002845_pt1 | contig 25035 bp, 17 predicted proteins | sample LaCruzMarch2015__6_FD_192405 | JGI IMG/M metagenome (GOLD analysis project Ga0247839, IMG submission 192405) | Freshwater microbial communities from meromictic Lake La Cruz, Castile-La Mancha, Spain - LaCruzMarch2015_16m | ecosystem: Environmental > Aquatic > Freshwater > Lake | place: Spain... | reverse complement strand
TTATGAAAGAGGTCTATTAAAATAAAAGGAGATGCTTACAGCATTACTATTGCATTAGGTTAATACCATAATCCTGCAAATTCTATAATCCTGCAAATCCTGATTCAGACAAAGTGCGGAAATCCGCGGGCAAACTATCAACCATCAACCATCAACCATCAACCATCAACCATCAATCATCAACCATCAACCATCAACCATCAACTATCAACCATCAACTATCAACTAAACCAACGCCAACATATACTTTATTACAATAAAAATAATGGCTGCTAAAAACATAAAAATAGAAATCTTATTTATTTTATGCATTACTTTTAAGTTGAAGTTAGTTGTTTTGTCAGCTTCGTCCTTTTTCCAAAAACTTAAGTAAGTGGCTATTTTCTTTATCATTGTCAAATATATTTTTATTTTTTATTTTTCAAATAAGCCACCGCCATTCTTAATTGATCGTAGGTAACCTCTTCGGGCAGTTCAGCTTTTAATTCACCAAATCTTTCCTTGCCTTCGGCTAATAACTTCCCAACCAAATCTATAGTATCCATACTCACAAAATCAAGCGCATCTAGCTCACCCAAATCTACATAATGAGCCAAATGCCCACCAATAGTTGAGCTAACCATTCCTCTAATTGCAGCAATTTCTTCTATGGTTTTTCCTTCTTTATAAAGCTTAAAACTTTCTTCTTTCGAATTTACTTTTACTGCTTTTTGGCTGGTGTTAATGGTAACATCTAAAGGTTTGTCTATGGCATTTATGCTTAAATCAAAAGTACCCAATGCAGCAGTTTCTATGTCGTGTATTCGTTTCCAAGTAAACGATTTTACTTTTTGTAAATTGGCAATAAACTGCTTGGTTTTTTGTTTGGGTTTTAAATCATTTTCTATGCTTTGCAATGGTTTAAAAGCATCGTCTAATATTCTTTGTGCAAAATATGTTTTGGCACTTTTTACTCGTTCGCTCAATAAAGATTCATCAATTGGCGTTTGTTTAATTATTTGCTCAATTTTTATTTTAAACTTATCAGCTACTATTCTGTGTTCATTTAAATTCCTAATAATAGCCTCCAAATGTTGCATAGTTTCTTCCTTGTCAGGAATTTGTTTGGTAGCTGTATAAGCTTCAAAAAGGGTATATTCTTTTACCACCTTTCGCAAATCAAAAGTTTTGTATAATTGCGAAAGGCTGTATTCAAACTTAGCATCTTCCAAGCCATCCATTAGCTGTTGCTCGCTCGATTGTTTCAACGAAAACTGAACAATTCGTTCATCGCTTAAAATACTATTTTGGTAAATTCTGCTCAATAAAGTCAAGCCATCAAAAGTGCGACACCTACTCAAAGCCACATAAACTTGTCCGGCTGCAAACGATGCTCCTGCATCAATGGCTAATTTATCAAATGTTAAACCCTGACTTTTGTGAATGGTAATAGCCCAAGCCAATCTAATAGGAAATTGTTTAAAACTACCAATCTCTTCTTCTTCTATTTGGTTCTCGTCTCTGTTTAAATTATACCGAATGTTTTTCCAAGTTTCACGTTCTATTTTTAACTCATCACCATTATCAAACTCAACTATAATTTCATCCTTCGCAATTCGTTTTACTTTGGCCAATTTTCCATTGAAATAGCGTTTTTCCAAATCGTTTTTTATAAACATAATTTGGGCACCTTCTTTCAAATTCAATGCCTTTTCGGCTGGTAAAGCTTTTTCGTTAAAATCACCATTTATTTCACCTTCAAACAACATGGCCTCCGATTCTATTTCAGCCAACTTTTGTTGGTTCATGCTGTCGGCAGTGCGGTTATGAGTAGTTAAAGTAATTAATCCATCTTGGTATTTTGCAGCATCCGGATCGTAACGTTCTTGAAGCAATTCAAAGTCGTAATCGTCCATATTATTATGCCTAATATTATTAAGCAAATTAATAAAACGCTCTTCTTTTTGTCGGTATATTTTATTCAGTTCTAAATGCGCAGGATTCAGTTGTTGGTAAACTTCCGAACTAAAAAAGAACGGACTTTTATAGTACCTACTCATCAAAATCCATTCGTTTTCGCTAGTAACTGGAGGCAACTGAAACATATCGCCAATTAACAAAACCTGCACACCTCCAAAAGGCAATTGATTGCGCCTATAATATTTTAAAGTTTCGTCTATACAATCCAACATGTCGGCTCGAAGCATACTTGCTTCATCTATAATCAGCATGTCGAGTTCTTGTAATAACTCAATTTTTTCTTTGTTAAACTTTACGTTTTTAAAATGAGTATATTTATTCACACATTCTACCTGTCCAAAACCATGATTTGCCTCTTTTATAAATGGCAAAAATGGTAATTGAAAAAAGGAATGCATGGTAACTCCACCAGCATTAATTGCGGCTACACCAGTTGGCGCAACAACTACTAAGCGTTTGTTACAAGTATTTTGAATATGTTTTAAAAAAGTAGTTTTTCCTGTTCCAGCTTTTCCAGTTAAAAACAAACTAATATTGGTGTTTTTTACTAAATCGCTAGCAAGGTTAAAGGTGATATTGTCATTGTCGGTAGTTTCAATTACACTCATAGCTGGCAATGATAATATTTAAAACAAGAAGATTTTGAATAATTAATTATGGCTTTCAAAAATCCAAGCATCTGGATTTTCGTTTTCATTAATGGTATTTAGTTCCGAAATGGTTTCAACTAAATCTGTGTGTTTTGAGTATGTAACGTAATATTTTAAACCACTGTTTTTTGCATCTGGATTTAATAAAATGGCAGCATTTTTAAAACCATCATGGATTAGTTCTTCCACAAATTTACCAGCTTTATCTTCACTTATAAATGCACCTGCAATAATATAATATAAGTTGGCTTGTACTCCAGTTTGAGAATGCTTTTTTGAAGTTAATTCTTTGTTTTCAGTTGGTATAGTTTCTTCCACTATAGTTTCTTCATTTTTCACTTCAATTACCGAATCTTTTGGTATTGTGGTTTCTGTAATTAACAATGTTTTTGAAAGTTCAAATTCCGGAAACATTATATTATTGAAATTGGCTTCTTTTTTGGTACCTTCAGGATTGTAAATGGCTAATAACTCAGCATTGTTTAAAGGTTTTTTGTTTGTTTCTGTAGTTAATTTTGGTTCAAAATTCACCAACGATTTTATTTTCAAACCTAAATTCAATTCATCAAATTTATTTCTGATAGGAGTTAAATTTCCTTCTTGCAAAAATATGTAGGCATTTATACCCAATACTAAAATCAAAAAAGTTCCAATAGCAGTAAATGTTAAACCTTTTCTTCTGTTTCTGGTTTTTTTAGTTTTTACTATTTCTGAATCAGAGTTAGCAACATTTGTGTTTTCATTTTCAATATTTGAATCTAATGCAATAATGTGTTTTTCTAATTTTTTCTCTGAAATAAGTAAATTTCCACTTGAAATAATTTTGGTTGTTTTATAAGTACTGGCTTGGTTTAATTTTACTGATTCTAAACCAAATGATTGAATTAAGAAATTAGCAGATTTTTCTGGTGTAAATAATAAATTTCCTGAAGTGTTTAATGCAAAACTGCCTAATTCATTTATTTGAAACGGGCTATTACTTTTTAATAATTGATTGAAGTTCAATATTTCAATATCTAAAATTTTGATTGCATCTATGTAGTTTATTTTTAAATAATCAGCTACTTGAGTAACCAATAAACCATCGTTTAAAGTTAGCTGAGCATTGAAAGTAATATGCTTAAAAGGTGGGTTTATAACTCCAGAAATAGGATCAATATCTGCACTTTTTGGATGAGCAATAAAACCGCCCAAGCCTGGAACAATTACACAATTGTAATTGTGCAATAAGTTTTTTACCAAAGTCCATATATTTACTTCTGTTTGCATGTTTTGTTATTTCTCTTTCAAATATATTGTCGCAATTTATACTTTTACAACAAAGCTATCAACAAATTTTTTCAAAATGCTAAAAAGTTCAATATAAATTGAGATAATTGTTTATAAAATAGGTGAAAAATTGTAAGATATCTTCTTACAGTAATTTCAATTTCGCAAATTTTAAAACAATCATTTTTTTGCCAAACTCTTCAAATTCTATTTCTGCTTTTCTATTGTCGCCAACTCCATCTAAATTAATTACTGTTCCAAAACCAAACCGTTGATGTTCAATTTTTTGGTTGAGTTGAATATTTTTGGTATCATCACCAATAAAGTTTGGATCTACTGGCGGTGGTGCCACGGCAGCAGGTTTTGTTGGAGTATTAAATCGTTGTCCAACAGTTGAAGGTGCCGTTTTAGCTGTTGGCGACAAAGGTTTTCCAAACCTTGAAGTTTGAACTACAGTTCTGCTTTGTGAACTCATTTCTTGGTTACCTTTGCTAAACACAGCATCCATTTGCAAATATTGTGGATCAAGTTCACTTAAAAATCTGCTTGGTTCAGCATTGTTAATGGTTCCAAACTTAAACCTACTTGTTGCAAACGAAAGTGTTAATTTATTCATGGCTCGAGTAATTGCCACATAAAATAACCTGCGTTCTTCTTCCAATTCTTGTCGGCTATTCAACGACATTTGTGAAGGGAATAAATTCTCCTCCAATCCAACTATAAATACATGCTTAAACTCCAAACCTTTTGAAGCATGAATGGTCATCATGGTTACTTTGTCATTGTCAGCAGGATTATCATTATCGGCATCGGTAAGCAATGCAATATCCGCCATGTATTCTTCCAAAATACCATATTTTTGAACGCCATCCTCATCCACGCTATCGTCTACGCTGAACTCTTTTAAACCATTTAACAATTGCTCCATGTTTTCATACCTAGCAATTCCTTCCACAGTTTTGTCTTCGTACAATGCTTTTAACAATCCAGTTTGCTTTGCAATATGCATGGCCACATCGTAAGCTGGTTTTTGCAACATAGTTTGAAAACTACGAATCATTAAGGCAAAATCATATAACACATCCGAACCTTTAAAACCAAATTCTCTGGCTCTTTCAAGTGTTTCAAATAAGCTAATACCTTGTTCCGATGAAACAACTGTAAGTTTATCCAAAGTTGTTTTTCCAATTCCCCTGGCAGGAAAATTGATGATGCGTTTCAGCGCTTCTTCATCGTTTGGATTTAATACCAAACGCAAATAACCTAAAATATCTTTTATCTCTTTTCTATGATAAAAACTCAATCCGCCATAAATTCTATAAGGAATATTTAGCTTTCGCATGGCTTCTTCCAACGATCTACTTTGTGCATTGGTTCTATAAAGAATAGCAAAATCTTTGTTCATAATATGCGAGTTCATTTTTTCTTGAAAAATAGAACTTGCTACCATACGGCCTTCTTCATTGTCTGTTAAAGCCCTTAATACTTTTATTTTTTCACCAATATCGTTGGTAGTAAATACCTTTTTAGGAATTTGGTCTTTGTTTAGTTTTATTAGTCCACCAGCTGCATCTACAATGGTTTGCGAACTGCGGTAATTTTGTTCTAATTTAAAAACTTGTGTATCGCTAAAATCACGTTGAAAACCTAAAATGTTAGCAATAGTTGCACCCCTAAAAGCATAAATACTCTGAGCATCATCGCCAACAACAGCAATGTTTTGATGCACTGCTGCTAATTTTTTTATAATGGCATATTGTGCTTGGTTGGTATCCTGAAACTCATCAACCATAATATACTTAAACTGATGTTGGTATTTATGCAACACATCGGGATGAAACCTAAAAAGTTCAAATGTTTTTAACAACAAATCATCAAAATCCATTGCGCTAGCTTTAAAACAACGATCTTGATAGGTTTGAAAAATTTTACCAAACATGGGTCTTCCACTACTTTCATCAAATGCAGTATTTTCATCGTTGGTAACATATTCGCGGGCATTAACTAAAGCGTTTTTAGCAGCCGAAATTCTACCTAAAACTCCCGATGGTTTGTATAGTTTTTCGTCTAAACCTAATTCTTTAACAATGGTTTTTATTAAACTTTTGGCATCATCGGTATCGTAAATAGTAAAGTTTCTTGGGTAACCAATTCGTTCACTTTCTACTCTTAATATTCTTGCAAAAATACTGTGAAAAGTTCCCATAAAAAGGTTTCGAGCTTCTGAACCAACCACAGAATGAATACGCTCACGCATTTCTTTACTGGCTTTGTTGGTAAAAGTAAGTGCTAAAATATTGAAAGCATCGGTTCCTTGTTTTAATATATGTGCTATGCGATAAGTTAACACACGCGTTTTTCCTGAGCCAGCTCCTGCCACTATCATAACTGGGCCTTTGGTGTTTTCAACTGCTGCCCGCTGACTAGGGTTTAATAAACTTAAATAATCCACGGCTGCAATTTAGTGCTTTATAAAAGTGTGTTTTCAACAATATGACTATAAATAGCCACACAACTATTTTTGATCTGTGATTTTTGATTTAGGATTTTTGATTTCAAATATTTGAGGTTTTTTAAAAAGCTAGTAATCAGTATTTGAAAAAAATATTTTACTTAATTGTAACAAAAAAGTTCACTTGGCGTATTAAGCTACAAAATATCAAATTAGAATTTATGAAAAAAATAATACTAGCCGGTTCAATTGCTATTTTAAGCATTGTGGCATTCGCTCAAAACAAGGTTTCTGTTCCTGATTTCAATAAAATGGTTATTCCTTCCAATTTCGAAATCAAATTAACTAAAAGTGATTCCAACTTTTTATCGTTCAATGAATCTGAAATAAAAAAATATTCAGCAAATTATTTAGAAAAAGGTTTTAAAGTAAATAACAGCGTACTTACTTTTGATTTGTCAGAGTTTAATACAGTAATTCCAGTAAATATTACTGTTTATTCAAATAATTTACATGAAGTAAAATTGGAAGGAAATGCTAAATTAGAAATGGGAAATGACAGTGTTTTTAAAACAAATAACTTTAAAATATATGCTGATGGAGCTACCAAGTCAGATTTATATTTAGACGTTGAAAAACTAGATGCTCAAATAAATGGTGCAAGCAAATTAACCATTGATGGCAAAGCTACAGAAGGAAAAATTGAAGCAACTGGTGCTTCAAAAATTAATGCAATTGGAATGGCTTTTGAAAACTTGGAAGCCGAAGCAAATGGTGCTTCTAAAATTTCGGTAACTGTAAAAAATAATTTAAAAGCCGAAGCAAGTGGTGTTTCAAAAATAGAGTTTGCTGGCAATCCTAAAAATGTAGAAAAAAACATAAGTGGAGCTTCAAAAATTGAAATAGTAAACGATGATAATGATGGAGTTGTTAAAGGCGAAATTTCAATAAATTCGAAGAAAAAAAATAAACGTAAAAAACACAGCAATGAAATGGCTGAAGCTTTTAGTGGTTTAGAAATTGGTGTAGGTTCATTTGTTACTCCAAATATGAATACAACCTTAGATAACTCAAATAAAAACTTAGAAACTAAAATAGGAAGTTCATGGCGTTTTGCAATTAATTTTGGTGATTGGGATTTACCAATTGTAAAAGGACGTTTGGCATTGACCACAGGACTTGGCTTTAGTTTTGATCATTATGGTTTTAAAAACAAAGATACTTTAATGAATGGCGAAAACACGAAAGCATTGGAATTTAAAGCCACCGAAGCAACTTTATCTACAAGCAGATTGAGTCAATTTAACTTAACATTGCCTTTATTAATTAAATACAACAGCAATTACAACAAACACGACAAACGTTTTTATTTTGCTACTGGCGTAATTGTTAATTATACTTATGGAAATTCAATTTATACCGAGTATAGTTTAAATGGAGTGGAATATGAAAAACGTTATAGTTCCGATTTTTTTGTAAATAAATTCAGGACTGACGCTACTGTTAGAATTGGATATAATCATGTAAGTGTATTTGCAAACTTTGGTTTGGTTCCCATGTTTGATACCGCAAAAGTAGCTGATACCAGAACTATGCAAGTAGGATTAGCATTTAACTTATAAATAGAAAATATACTTTTTAAAAGACTGTTTCAAACAAGAAGCAGTCTTTTTTGTTGTTTAAAATGTAGTAGAATTTTTAACAATTTTACTTATTACATTTTTAGTTAAATTATTTGCTAAAATACTTCAATTATTAATACATAAAACTTGAATTTTCAAAAAAACACAACCTTTATTTTTCAAAATGAATTAGTTTTAAATAACAATCATTATGCTGTACAACTTAGAAATGTATCGTTAATTCCTACATCCGATTTTTTGCTTTCAACTATTTATTTTTGGAATAATCTTTCAATGGTTCATTATTTTAATTTTGGTAGTTCGTTTTTGATAGTGCTGCTAAATCCACCTTCTGGTGTGGCTTTTGGTCATTTGCTTACTCCAAATCTTACCGAAGAGTTAGTTGTAAACTGTAAAATTGAAATGGAACATTTTGGCGTACATAAACTTAAAATTACATGTCCTAATATTTCTGAAAGCACCAATTTTTCATTTATTAAACTGATTGAAGAACGGGACGATTTTGAATACATTTACAACTTAAACCATATTGCTTTATTACAGGGAAGCCAATATAAAAAACAACGAAATTCGGTAAGTAAAGCAATAAAAGACAATGAAAATTTGTGGACAGAAATTACTGATTTGAGCTCAATTGAAGATTTAACGGAATTGAAAGATTTTTGTGAAGATTGTATGCAATTAAAATCAGAAAAAAGTAGTTTATACAATGCCAATTTGCAAAATGAATGGCTTGCTTTTCAAAAATGTTTGAATATGAACAAATCGTTTAATTTAAAAATTTTGAAACTTTATGCCAACAATGTTTTGAGTGGTTTTATTATTTATGAAGCGCTGAATAACGAATGGATTGTTGGGCATTTTTTTAAAACCATGAATGGTTTGGGTGTTTATTTGCTCAAAGAATTGGCAACAAAATTATCCGATCAAAGTTATAAATATTTCAATTTTCAGGAAGATAGGGGAGTGGAATCGTTGCGTTATTTTAAGCAACAATTAAATCCGGCATTTTACTTAAAAACATATAGTATTGCATTCAACTAATATGAGTCCATTTCTTCACCGCATTGTATTGTTTTTAACTGGTGCCACCACGTTTACTGTAATTAATTATAGTTTCGATTTTGTGTTGTATCCACTTGCTTTATACCATTTGGGTGTGGTTTATGGCTTTAGTGTTATGGTGGTTTTATCGTTTTTATTTTGTTGGTTTTACTTCCTAATTTACGATTATTTAAAACGTGATTTTTTAGGAATTGAATTTTCGAAAGAGAAAATGAATGCCATTATTGCAAGTAATGATAGCGTAGGATTGAAATTGTTTTTAGTGAAAATACTTCGAAAAAGTCATTTATTTTTATTTGTTTTCTTATCTATTTACTTCAACCCATTTGTAGCCATTGCCTTTAGGCGTAAAGGAAATTTTGAATACAACGGATTAACAGCCCACGATTGGCGCATGTTTATTTTAAGTGTAATAATAAGCAATGGTTTTTGGGCTACCACTGTTTTTGCAGGGCTTTCCTTCTTTGAGTTTTTATTTAAAATAATAACCGATTGGTGGAAAATGATTGGCTAGTTTAGTTTAACTATTTTATTTATAAATGTTTTTTCACCAACAACTATTCTAATAAAATAAATACCAGAATTTAGTGACTTTACCTCATTCATTTCAAAAACAAATTGCTTGTTATTAGTGGTAAAGTTTTTGGTTAAGAGTTCTAGTCCGCTTATATTGATGATTTTAACTTCACAGTTCTGATTAGAAATAGTAGAATTTATAGCAACATTTAAAGTTTCATTGAATGGATTTGGATAAATAGCAACACCAAATATACTTGGTGCATCTACCGAAATTGTTTTTGAATAATAATAGTTTCCATCAAAGTCAATTTGCTTCAATCGGTAATATAATTTATCGCTAAAAGGTTCTGTATATGTTAAGTTATTAAGGTCATCTATAAATTCATATTTTTGTATAATAGCACTGTTTTTGCTTCCATTTACAAATCCTATTTTTTTAAAGATTTGGTTGTTGGTGGAACGTTCTATATCAAATCCAGCATTGTTTATTTCGCTTACTGTTCTCCAGTTTAATTGCACTTTTTCTCCTATGTTTTTACCATCAAAACTCAACCATTTTACGGGTAAAGTAGCAGTTAAAACAAAGCCACTTCCTACTAGCGAAAATGCTTGTGGCGCATTGTTTTGCAAACTGTTTTTATGAGTAACAACAATGGTATAAGTGCCAATGGGCAAGTTGGGTAAATAGATTTGCTCCACATTATCTCTAAAATTATTTCCTGTGGTAGCAGCCGCACTTGGGTTATTTGGATTTAAAATATAGGGCAAATAAACTTGACTGTTTGAGTTCCTCACAATTCTAATATCTAAATCGTTTATCAGTTTTGAGGTAGTATCGTTATATGCGGGAGCGCCAACAATTGCTGGAGGATCGGTCCAACACAAAGTAGTTTTTACAGTATCTAATCCATTTACCGAAATAACAAATTTAAACGTATCGTTGTTTAATAAATTGTATTCTTTGATCATGTTTTTAACCGAATCACTAATGGTTTGAACTGCTTTGGCTGTGTTCAATAATCCCCAACCGCTTTCGTAATTAGGGCCTAAGGTTGTTTTACAATTCGTGGCAGTATGAATGGCCAAACCTTTTAAAGTTGCGGCTTTCATGTAGCGGTTTTTTAAATTATAAAAATGCTGTTGTACTAACAATAAAGAACCTGTTGCGCCAGGAGCAGCCATTGAAGTTCCACCTTGGCTGCTATAGGCCGAATCGTGGGTGCTAGTAGGAGTGGAGGTGGTGTTGGTTCCGCAAACAATATCGGGTTTTATTCTTCCGTCATCTGTGGGTCCCCAACTGCTAAAACTAATGGTATTTACTGGTGCCGATACAAATCCGTTTGGTAAAATATCTACTGCCCCAACTGTTAAAATGTTTTTGGCAGTGCCATAAGTTACAATGCAATCGTAAGGGCCAACGGTGTCTCTATTGGCAGTTGATAATACATAGGCAGAGCCGTTCCAAATCCAATGTGGTGTGCCGGCAGGCATGGAATTTCCTCTATCATTTCCCACCGCTTTTACTATTAAATAATTGGGGTTTGCCCACGAAATGCTGTCAAATTCTTTGGTTCTTGAATCGTAAAATCCAAACTTCCAATCTTTGGTGGCGTTTAAAGTGGTATCGCCTAACCAATATTGATAACCTCCTGAAAATATCCAAGCGGCAGAGTTGGCATACGAGTGATTAGAAACCAACAAACCATTGGCGGCCAAAGCCATTTCGGCCCTGTCGTTGGTAAAATTCCATGCTTTTAAATTACTTTGATAGACCAAACCTTTGGCACTTGGAGTAATTCCACCAGCCATTAATAAACCCGCTACATTATTAGAATGAGCAGAAAAACTGCTAGAAGAATCCATGTTTGTTACCCTTCCCACAAACTCTTGATGAGTAATTCGTATTTTTCCACCATCCCAAATGCCTAATTTAGTAGAACCATTTGCGGTTAAATTTAAACCCAAAACCCCGCTTGGCCAAACCTGATTGGTATTAACGGTTGCTGCCAACCCAATATTAGAACAAGTAGTTTTAAATTCAGGAAAACCATTATCGCCAAAGCCATCAAATTCTATGATTTTTCCATTTTCGTCCACGTTTTTTATACCTAAAAATGGTGGTTTTAACAATTGTGTTGCTTTTAGCAAATCTTGCTCATACTTTGCTGTTAGTGCATTGGCATATTCTTTAACATTTTGCGCAGCAACTATAAAAGGTATAAAATAAATAAATGCGAGTAAAATTTTTTTCATGCAAGTAGCTTAATAAATTTTCATGGTATTGGTTTGCTTTGCAATTTAGTAATTATCTTATTTTTAAATGTTAATTTTTGGAGAAACAAAAAAACGTGACAAGTTCAAAAAATAAACTAGTCACGTTTTAGTATGTTTGAAACAATAGGTTTGAATTTTATTTAAGAAATATTTTAAATGATAATTTTTGATAATTAACTACTAAAACTTTTCTTTTTGAACGCCCCAACCTCTTAGTTCAGTTTGATAGGTATCAGGAAAATTGATTTTTACCAAGCCTACTATGCAATTAAGCACCTTTTTAATAAACAATAACTGTTGGTCTTTATCGCCCACTTTTTTCGAAACCAAACCATCTGTTGTTGAAGCATCTTTAACTAATAATTCGTACGAATTCAAAGTATCAGTCCAAAAAGTAGTTCCATATTTTTCATTTCCAAAGCCTTCATCTGTAATGGCTTTTATCATTAATGGTAATGCTCTTAAGCGTAAATCTCTATCTTTAGGAAATATGTAATTATTACTTTTGGTATGTATTATTCCAAATGCAGCGTAATGAGGAATGGCTAATTTAGTTTTTTCGTATTTTTTATTGATATACGTTTTTACTACCGATACCGCTTCGTCAATATTCATGTCGGCAGTTTTTAAGTCGCTGGTAAGGCTTGGTCTAATGCTTCCTATTTGTAAACGATCACTAAAATTTATTTGCGAGTTGGTTAAAAATTTTTCAAAATCAGGCTGTGTTATCCATCTTAGGGTTAAATCTGGGTTTAGTTTCCATTGAGCATTGGCATCAACCGCTTGATTAAAAACATCGGCATCTTTGGTTGATATATTACCCTTTTTTGATGGTTTTTTAGGTATTTTATTGCCATCTTTCTCAGAATTTGTTGGAGTTGTTTCCATATTTTTTTATGTTAATTAATTAATTGACATCACAAAAGTAATTTTTGTTTTATAATAAACAATTGTTTTTTTGTATTAGTTAAATATTTTTTACGTCATTAAATGGGTAAAAAATCTGTTCAAATAAAATTTTTTAGGAGTAAGAACTATACATTATATTATATAAAATGTAGTTTTATTAATAAGAATGTTACATTACTATATGTATAATGTAATTTTACTAATAAGAATGTTACATTACTATATGTATAATGTAATTTTACTAATAATAATGTTACATTTCTATATGTAAAGTGTAATTTTACTAATAAGAATGTCACATTCCTATATGTATAATGTAATTTTACTAATAAGAATGTTACATTCCTATATGTATAATGTAATTTTACTAATAAGAATGTTACATTTCTATTTATAAAATGTAAATTTATTACAAAATAGATACTATTTTATATATAAAATGTAATTTTAATAACAATATTGTAATTATTATGGGCTGAGTTTTTGAAATAAACAATAGCAATAAGTGGAATTTTGTAATCTTCCAATCTTTGTAATATTCAAATCTTATCAACATCATTTAAATAAAAAACATTAGTGTATCCATTTATTTTATTTTACGTTTGAATATTGCTCAATTCCATTTATTGGAAACAATAAAATGAGGTGCCAATCCATCAATAATTCAACAAAATGAAATACAAAAACATTAGAGAAGAAGAACTTAAAAACAAAGTAGCTCTTGACTATTTTTGGATTTACGATTGCTCCCGAATAGTGGGTAATGTTGATTTTTGTGTAAGCATGTATCAAGACCAACCAGAACTGTTGGAGCAAGAATCGTTGCTTTGGGCCGAGGCAAAAAAGGGTTCGAGCAATGTTTATAATTCGATTGTGCAGCTTATTCTTACTATTGGCAAAGCCCGTACCTTCGATAAGTTTTTGCCTCCGCCCATGTTGGGTGCTATGGATGGCGAAAAAATGGCATTTATTCCTTATAACGATGTGCACGATATTTTTTATCAAAACGATTTTAACTGGAATGTTGCACCATCCGACCATGGGACAAAAGAGTTTAAATTAGTGCATGAAAAAGTAAAAACATCGATTGATGAAAAGGCTTTGTTGTTCAATTATATTAGCGATGACAAGGAGCTAAAAGCATTTATAAAAACCAATTTTGTGGTGGGTAAATTTGGGTTAACCAAAACCAAAATTGATAAGAATAATTTTATGATTATTTATAATAAATGGCTTGTAGAAGTAAAGCCAAGTATTATTATGAATTGGGAACAAGCTAAAAAACGAGGATTAATAGATGCCGATTTCTATTTGGCCGATTTGCTTTCGCACGAAAATGAAAGTATAAAGGAACGATTATCTATTTTTTTAAAGAAAGACCATTACGAACTAGAAAAAGAATACGATGATATTGGTTTATTTAAAGTGAGCTCTGCTTTTTTTAACGATAAACAAGTTGCTCATATCCAGTTTTGGAACAGATACGAACGCCCTCCAAAGGAAGAATATTGGGATTATATTGTGGAGCGCAGAGATTTATTAGTGCCTCAAGATGTAAGGGAACGAAAAGGAAGTTTTTTTACTCCGCAAATTTGGGTGGAGCTTTCGCAAAGTTATTTAACCAATGTATTAGGGCCCAATTGGCAAGATGAATATTATGTATGGGATTGCGCAGCAGGAACTGGCAATTTGCTGTATGGTTTAACCAATAAATACCATATTTGGGCTTCTACCCTCGATAAACAAGATGTGGCAGTAATGCACGACCGCATAAAAAATGGTGCAAACTTACTAGATGAGCATGTGTTTCAGTTCGACTTTTTAAATGATGATTTTAGCAAGCTGCCCAAAGCATTACAAAATATAATTAACCACCCTGAAAAGCGCAAAAAGTTGGTTATTTATATTAATCCGCCTTATGCCGAGGCATCGAGCTATGGCGATGAAAGCAAGCCATTAGTAGCAAATAGTACCAAGGTATTTAACGATTACAAATCAACTGTGGGTGCAGATGCTTTGAATGAACTTTTTGCTCAATTCTTTATACGAGTAAGCAAAGAAATTCCAAATTCAATTTTAGCTGCTTTCAGCAAACCAAAATATATTACATCCGACAAATACAAAAAATTTAGAAATGTTTTTTTAGTTGAATTTGAAAGTGGTTTTGTTTGCAATTCAGAAACTTTTGATAATGTGAAGGGCAAGTTTCCAATTACTTTTATTATTTGGAAACTAAACAATGTTAAACAAACAAATAATATTAAAGTTGATGTTTTTGGAATGGATAATAACTTATCCAACTCAATATTAATTGGTAAGAAAAAATTTTATTACCCTACTAAATCAACCATTGGCAATTGGCGTTCTTCGTTTTATTTGCATGGCAATAATCCTATTGCATACATGATTATAGTTGGCCCAAGTATGCAAAGCAATAACAACACTTTTTTTACCAATAAACCAGCCGAAAGTTATATAAAAAAGAGTATGGTGGCTCAAATAGAACAAGGTAATTTAATTGAAATGTGTGTTTACTTGGCAGTTCGCCAATCAGTTGAAACTACTTGGTTAAATGATAAAGATGTGTATTTATTTCCCAATAAAAAATGGAAAAAAGATAAAGAATTTCAACAAGATTGTTTGGCATTTGCATTATTCGACAATAGCAATAATGTTTCAAGTAAATTTGGCATCAATCATTGGATACCCTTTGCTGCAAATGAAGTAAATGCAAAGACAGGGTTTGAAAGCGATTTTATGAGTAAATTTATAAAAGGAAAAATAAAACCAGAACCTAAAATAGATATGTTTAGTGTACTAATGGAACCTGTTGTACATTACGAAAGTCCATTGAAGTTTTCTGTAGAAGCCACCCAAGTATTTAATGCTGGTCGCGAACTTTGGATATACTACCATCAACAACCCAATTGCAATGTAAACGCTTCGCTCTACGATATTAGAGAACACTTTCAAGGTAGAAATGATGCTGGAAAAATGAACAATAAAAGCAATGATGAAACCTATACCAAACTAATTGCAGAGCTAAGAGAAAATATAAAACTTTTGGCTAAAAAAATAGAACCCAAGGTATATGAATACGAGTTTTTGAAGGAATAAAATTAGTACAACTAAATTCTTTGTAATCTTTCAATCTTTCAATCTTTCAATCTTTCAATCACCCAACTTATCAACATGATTTATATAAAATTATTAGTGTAACCATTTATTTTATTTTACGTTTGAATGTTGCTTTTACCTACCAATAGGGAAGCAACAAATTGATATATGAAAATAGGAATTTTTTTTGGTGGCAATAGCCGTGAGCGTGAGGTTTCGTTTGCTGGTGGACGTACAGTTTACGATAATTTAGATAAAACACTTTTTGAAGCAATTCCCATTTTTGTCGATAGCTTTAACAATTTTATTTTATTGGACTGGCACTTTATTTACAAAGGTTCCATCCGCGATTTTTATCCGCCAGTTTCAGCTTTAAAAAACCAAAAAACCGATGTGCAAGTATATGCCGAAAACTTGGCATCGGCACATGAAGACAATGGTAAGTCGTTGACAAAAAAATTAGGCAAAACGTTAAAAGCCGAAAACTTAAAAGGTTTAATTGATTTTGCATTTTTAGCTCTTCATGGTGCCAATGGCGAAGATGGAACCATACAAGGTTTGTTGGAATTTATGGATATTCCATACAGTGGTTCTGGAATTATGCCAAGCTCGTTGGGCATGAACAAACGCTTGCAAAAACAATTGATGCAAAGCGCTGGAATGAATGTTCCAAAGTATTTATCGTTCCAAAAATCGGAGTTACATAATTTAAAAAATATTTACCAAAATGTAAAGCAACAAGTTGGTTTTCCTTTTGTGGTAAAACCCGCTAATCAGGGCAGTTCTGTTGGGGTTTCGGTTATTAATAACGATAATTTTGAAGACTTTGAAAATGCTGTTATCAAATCGTTTTTTATACAAAATATTACTCCAACCGATTGGATCAATAAGGACGAAAAAACCAAAACTCAATTCATACAAAAAATTACTGATGTAAAAGAAGGAATTGGTTTACCAGCCATTGCCACGGTGAATAATAAAAAGGAATTGATTTATAATCCTGACGATTTATGGGCTTTGTTTGATGAAGTATTTAGTAAAAATTCGAATAATAAAATTCGAAATTCTAAATCCGAAATTCTAAATTCGACACTTCGACTTCGCTCAGTGACCGATAAATCAAAAAAAACTGTCATCCTGAGCGAAGTCGAAGGACAAAAATCAGAAATCCGTTTAGAAAGTATTTACTCCGAAACCGAATGTTTAATTGAAGGATTTATTGAAGGGCGAGAGTTTAGCTGTATTGTACTTAAAAATGAAGATGGAACTGCTGTGGCATTGCCTCCAACCGAGATTGTAAAAGGCAAAGAAATATATGATTACCGTAGTAAATATTTACCAGGATTAAGCCGGAAAATTACACCAATTGATATAGCAGATAATAAAATTGATGAAATAAGAACGGCTTGTGAAAAGCTGTTTACTTTCTTCAATTTCCATGTGTATGCCCGCATTGATGGTTTTATAAATAATGAAGGCGAGTTGTTTTTAAACGATCCAAATACAACCAGCGGAATGATGCCTTCTAGTTTCTTTTTTCATCAAGCTGCCGAAATTGGGTTGAATCCTTCTCAGTTTTTAACTTATATCATTCGCACTTCAATGGCCGAAAGGGCTCAATCGCAACAAGTGCATTTTCATCACTTGCAATTATTGGATTATTTAGACAATAAAATAACTCAAAACAAAAGCAAGAAAAGTGATAAAAAACGAGTGGCAGTTTTCATGGGCGGCTATTCAACCGAGCGACATATTTCGGTAGAAAGTGGTAGAAATATTTACGAAAAATTAGCTTCATCGGCCAAGTATCAACCTTTTCCGGTTTTTGTTACAGGTAATGATAGCGCTCATGAATTATGGTTGTTGCCGGTAAATATTATGTTGAAAGACAATGCGGATGACATCAAAGAAAAACTTTCGGGTTATAAACGTTTGCCAATTATGGATAAAATTATTGCGGAATGTAAACCCATTATTGATAAATATGGTGATGCAGAAAAGCAATTGTTTGCACCGCGAAAAATTGATTATAAAGAATTGAAAAAGATGGCAGACAATGTGTTTATTGCCTTACACGGTCGCCCTGGAGAAGACGGAACAGTTCAAACTTATTTGAATAAACTAAAAATTCCATACAACGGAAGTGGAGTAGAAAGCAGTAAAATTACCATCAATAAATACGACACCAATGAATTGCTTAAAAAGCATAAAATCCATATTGCTGAACACATGCTGGTTCAACAAAAAGATTGGAAAAAAAGCATTGACGAAGTCATTAATCAAGTGGAGGAAATTGGTTATCCTTTAATAGCCAAACCCGCTGATGACGGCTGTAGCAGTGCTGTTAAGAAAATAAAAACACGCGAAGATTTGATTAATTATGCTGAAGGAGTTTTCCGTCCTTTGGAAATAATGGAAGTGGAATTAGCTCAAAAATTAGGTTTAAAACCCAAAGAAGAGTTTCCAATGAAACCGTATTTTTTGGTGGAGAAATTTGTAGAAAAAGGGGAAGCCAAACACTTTTTGGAAGTTACTGGAGGTTTGCTTACGCAATACAAAAAAGGTAAATTAACTTACGAAATGTTTGAACCAAGTGAAACTTTGGCCGAAGGCGAAATACTTTCATTGGAAGAGAAATTCTTGGCAGGACAAGGGCAAAATATTACACCAAGTAGGTTTAGTAAAAGCCCAAAAATACAACATGAAATAAGTGAAAAAGTAAGGGAAGTTTTGAAAAAAACTGCCAAGGTTTTAAATGTAGAAGGTTATTGTAGAATAGATGCTTTTGTAAAAATATTTGATAAAAATAGGGTAGAAGTGGTGATTATTGAAATCAATTCATTGCCAGGAATGACGCCTGCTACAGCCATCTTCCATCAATGTGCTTTAAACAACTACAAACCTTATGAATTTATAGATAAAATTTTAGAATTTGGTGAACAAAAAATGTTAAACAACTAATTATGAATATTGCAGATTTAAGAACAGATTATTTACTAAAAACTTTTGATGAAAAAGACTTGAATCAAAATGCTTTTGTACAATTTGAAGTATGGTTCGATGAAGCCATTAAAGCAGAAATTTTAGAACCTAACGCCATGACTTTGGCTTCAATTGGTAGCAACGGTTATCCTGCTGCGCGAATAGTTTTATTGAAAGGAATTGAACCAAAAGGATTTGAATTTTTTACCAATTACGAAAGTAATAAAGGACAAGAATTATTAGAAAACAACAAGGTTTCGTTGGTGTTTTTTTGGCCTGAACTTCAACGACAAGTGCGCATAGTTGGAAATGCTTTTAAAATTTCGGATGAACGAAATGATAACTATTTTGATAGTCGTCCGGTTGGTAGTAAAATTGGTGCGCATGCTTCACCTCAAAGTAAGGTAATTGCCAATAGGGCAGTTTTGGAAGAAAGCTTAAAGAAAATGGAAGCATTATTTGAAGAAGAACCTTTATTGCGTCCAGTTCATTGGGGCGGTTATATTGTAGAACCAATCAGTTTTGAATTTTGGCAAGGCCGAGCTAGCAGGTTACATGATCGTTTTTTATATACTTTACGAAACGATAATAGTTGGAAGATTGAACGTTTAGCACCTTAATTAATTGGCAATATGCAATAAGCAATTGGCAATGGTTTGCTCTCAGTTAGTGTCCTCTCCAATCGGAAATTGGATAGATGTGGATGCTAACTTCAGGAAAAATAAAAAATATTATACATGAGTCATTTAAAAAGCATCATATTATACAGTACTTCGCAAGGAAACGTAAAAGTAGAAGTAGTTTTTAATGAGCAAACATTTTGGCTTACTCAAAAAGCCATGGCAAACTTATTTGCTGTGGAAGTACCTGCAATTAGCAAACATTTAAAAAAAATATTTGAAACCAATGAGCTGGATGTAAATTCAGTTGTTTCCAAAATGGAAACAACTGCCAAGGATGGTAAAATTTACCAAACGTCATTTTATAGACTTGAAGCTGTATTAGCTGTTGGCTATCGTGTAAACTCTACACAAGCAACACAGTTTCGTATTTGGGCCACCAACACGCTTAAGGAGTTTATTACAAAAGGTTTTTTATTAGATGATGAGCGCTTAAAACAAGGCAAAGAATTTGGGCAAGATTATTTTGATGAATTACTTGAACGCATCAGAGAAATACGTGCAAGTGAGCGTAGGTTTTATCAAAAAATTACTGATATATATGCCTTAGCAATAGATTATAATAAAGAAGCCATAACAACTAAAGATTTTTTTGCAGCTGTACAAAATAAATTACATTGGGCAATTACGGGTAAAACAGCATCTGAGATAATTTATACTGAAGCTGATGCAAAAAAGCTATTTATGGGTTTAAAAACTTGGAAAGCTGCACCCGATGGTAAAATACTTAAAAGTGATGTGAGCATTGCTAAAAATTATTTAAACGAAGAGCATATTAAAGAATTAAACCGAATCATATCAGCTTATCTAGACCTTGCTGAAAATAATGCACAACGTGGTTTAATAATGTCAATGCAGGATTGGAGCTCATTTCTCAATAACTTTTTGCAATTATCAAGCTATCCAATTTTAAACGATAAAGGCAAAATAACAATGTTAGAGGCTAAGCTTAAAGCTGAAATGGAATTTGATAAATATCGTGTAATACAAGATAAAAACTATGAATCGGATTTTGATAAAGAAATAAAAAAAATAAAATCGTAGTTTAAATTATTCCAATAGATACAAACGATTTACCGACAAAACATTCCAATCAATTTTTATAAAAGCAATTCGCTTTGACCATAATTTAACTTTGTATTTTGGTTTAGTATTTTACATAAACCTCAAACATAAAAACAACCAATACTTATCTAAATTATTATAATTGAATCATCAAAGGTTTCCTATAATTTTTCAAATTTGTTATCAACTATTACTTCGCTTATATTTGCCTAGTTTTTTAAGAAAAAGATGGAATGGCTGATAAGCAAAAAATAGTATATATTACTCGTAGAGAGCGTTTTAATGCTGCTCATAAATTATATAATCCCAATTGGACAGAACAGGAAAATGAAGATTTTTTTGGTAAATGTTCCAATAAATATTACCACGGACATAATTTTGAATTGTTTGTAACCATTAAAGGAATTGCTAATCCTGAAACTGGAATGGTAATGGATTTGAAACAATTGAAATCAATGATAAAGAACGAAATTGTTGAAAAAATTGATCACCGCAATTTGAACGAAGATGTTGAATTTATGAAAGGAATTTTACCTTCTATTGAAAACATTATTGTAGAAATTTGGAATGTTTTAGAGCCTAAAATTCAGAACGGAAAATTACATTATATCAAACTAGTTGAAACTGAAAACAATTTTGTAGAATATTACGGAGAATAAAAATTTAATAGAAAAACTAAATGAAAAACGCATACGTATTTCCAGGCCAAGGCGCACAGTTTGTTGGAATGGGCAAAGATTTATATGAATCAAATAATGAATCGAAGGCATTGTTTGAAAGAGCAAATGAAATATTGGGTTTTAGAATCACAGATGTAATGTTTAACGGAACAGATGAAGATTTAAAACAAACCAATATAACTCAACCTGCTGTTTTTTTACATTCAGTAATTAAAGCGTTAAGTTTAGGCGAGAGCTTTAAACCTGATATGGTTGCTGGACATAGTTTAGGCGAGTTTTCGGCATTGGTTGCCAACAAAACTTTAAGTTTTGATGATGCATTGCGTTTGGTGTATGCAAGGGCAATGGCCATGCAAAAAGCTTGTGAAATACAACCTTCAACCATGGCAGCTGTGTTGGGATTAGATGATGTAAAAGTGGAAGAAGTTTGTGCTTCCATCACCGATGATATTGTTGTGCCAGCAAATTATAATTGTCCTGGTCAATTAGTAATTTCAGGAACAATTTCAGGAATAAACAAAGCTTGTGAGTTAATGAAATCAGCGGGAGCAAAACGTGCTTTGGTACTTTCTGTTGGTGGTGCATTTCATTCACCACTAATGGAACCAGCAAGAAAAGAGTTGGCAGAAGCAATCATGAATACAAAATTCAATGAACCTATTTGCCCTATTTATCAAAATTATGTTGCAAAAGCGGTAACTAATATTGAAGAAATAAAAGAGAATTTAATTGCTCAATTAACAGCACCTGTAAAGTGGACTCAATCGGTTCAAGCAATGGTAAATGATGGAGCAACTAACTTTTACGAGTGTGGACCTGGAACTGTTTTGCAAGGTTTAGTGAAGAAAATAGCAAAAGAAACAGCAGCTCAAAGCGTATAATTGTTTATGTAAACAGTAATTTTATTATAAAGTAGAATCATATAAAATTGTTGGTATTAATGATTTTTTTTACTAAAATTGTTTTTTCAACGTTAAATAATTATGATTTTAAAGTATATAAGAAAATTACTACTTTTAGCACTAATAATTGGACTTTTTTCAACTAATATATCTTCCCAAATATTATATGGAGTTAGAATTGGTGGTGGCTTAGGGAGTAGTTATTATTGGGGTTCGCAAATGGATGGTAAAATATCGTTAAGTACCTACAATAGAAGTGAGCTTAACCCAGGATATAAATTTCAAGTTTATAAAGCTATAGATAAAAAAAACGAATTTGGAATAAGGTATTTGAAAACTCAATTATGGTCGTTTAAGTCAAATAACACACAAGCAATCAATATAGATTTGGACGAATTTGCATTTGTTTACCAACGAAGTTTAAATGATAATATTAGAATTAGTTCCTACCCATTAACCTTTAACATGTTGTTAGGACTTGGAATAATTAGGTACAGTGCAATTGCATATTCAATTACTTCTCAACAACAGTTTGTACCATTCAGTAGTGTTGGAAAAGGAAATCAATCTTTGCCAAGTAACCTTATGATAAGTGAAAAGCAAATTACACCTGCTGCGTTAGTGGGTTATAATATTGGATTTCGTTTGGGTAGTATGTTAACATTATATTTTGAAAACAGTTTCACTTTGAGTGTCTCAAATAATTTTGCAGGTGTTTTATCTTACAAAGGCAAATTACCAGTAAATGGATATACTTATCATGCATTTTCTGTTTACTTAAATATTGAAAACACAAAAGGGAAAATAAAATGTCCGAAATTTTAGAACGTAACTATAAAACCATTTCATTTTATAGTTTTATTTGCTAATTTTACAATTATATTGCTTGTTATATTTTTTGTTTATATAATTGCATTCAATCAAACTAAAATAGTGATCATTAAACCATTTAAAACATTTTACCTTTCCTTGGCAGTTTTTATGATAATAAATAAAACAAATGCTCAGTTTTATAATGGTTTAAGGCTTGGTGGAGGTGTTGGAGAAAGTATTTATTGGGGTTCGCAAATGGATGGTAAAATATCGTTAAGTACCTATAACAGAAGTGAGTTTAACCCTGGATTCAACTTTCAAATATATAAAGCATTTGATAACAAAAACGAAATTGGTTTCAGGTTTATGAATACTCAACTATGGTCGTTTAAAACAAGTAATACCCAAGCTACAAATATTAAATTAAACGAATTTGCAATTATTTATCAAAAGAGTTTGAATGAAAACTCTAGGTTAAATTCAGGAAGATTGCTTTTTACACATAACTTAGTGTTGGGTTTAAGTATGATTTCTTTTAAATCTAGGTCGTTTACAATTGATCCAAAAACCAGAATTTTTACTATATTAAGCAGTGTAGGTTATGCAAATGATTATCCAACTTCAGGGTTAACAAAGCCAGAAGATCAACTTGCTATTGCTGGTGTTATTGGATATAATATTGGATACAGATTAAACAGCAATTTTTCAATTTATTTGGAAAATACTTTTACTTTAAGTACTAATAACGATATACATGGTAATTTAAATTCAAAATCAAAACTTACCAATAATGGTTTTACTTATAGTGCTTTGACATTATATTTGAATATCAACTCAAGAGTAAATCCTTTAAGTTGTCCTAAGTTTTAGTTTATTCTTTAATAAATTTATGAGTAAATATTCCTTTTACATTACTCAATTTTACAAAATAAATTCCATTAAGTAGTTTACTAATATCAATTTCCATTTCAGCATTTGTTGGCGTAAATTGATAAATTTCTTTTCCTAAAACATCTGTAATAGCAATGGTTGAATGAATATTGAAACCATTTTTTAAGTTTATAAACAAACTGTTTTTAGGAGGATTTGGATAAATACTAAAAGTTTCATTTTCAATGTTTGATATAGCTAATGGAAATTGACCTACAGTTATATTTATTCCCCTAATTCCATATGCTTTAAGCGGACAAAACCGATCGGTTCCTGTAACTATAAATGAATGTGGTTGCGTTCTGATGGCTGAAAATGGTGGAGTCCAGCAAAATTTAAAACTATCGTTTTTTGGACCATCAGTTCTCCTTTTCGCTAATATATAATTTCTGGTAAAAGTAGCGTTTGCAAATACTGGATTATAAGAACCAGGATAATTCCATTTCAAATCTGTTGTATCGGCTAAAATTGGTGGATTAGTGGTTAAATAAAATTGGTCTGTTGCTACTATATCAATACAAAATTCTTTTTCTGCAATTGTATAAAAACTTAAACCAGTTTGAATTATTCCATTTTTATACACTAAAATTCTAGGAATTCTGTTTGATAAACAAATATTTGATTGAAACTGAATATCTCTATTTAACACACCTACATTTTTATAAACACCATTTGTTTTTTGCCATTGGGTAACTGCCAAAACTATGTTTGCTACAAAATTACCCATTGGTCTAAATGAAATCTCTCCTGTAAAAGGGTCAATTCTTAGATCTAAAAACTCAGAACCCGGTCCATTAAAATAAGGAAAAGGATATTTAGCGCTATAAGGTGCAATATAACTAACTTCAACTCCTCTGTCTTTCAAACTAGAAACTAATTTATAACTCAATGAATCACCATCTGGATCAATGCTTGAAATTGGGAAAATACAATCAGTTCCTGCACAAACTTCTGCGCAAGCATCATTTGTAAAAGTAGGAGAGGAGTTGCAATTGGAAACGCATTTATTAATGATACATTCTGTGTAAAAATTTTCAGCTAACATAGTTGTAAGCGAAGTGTTTCTTCTGCTTATGCTGATAGAAAGTGCAACATTGCAACATGCAATAGGAACAATGTTTAAATC